>ULVW01116498.1_pt1 | contig 29386 bp, 25 predicted proteins | sample 1959801 | NCBI WGS metagenome assembly ULVW01 (sample SAMEA4835796, study PRJEB28245) | human gut metagenome | biome: gut microbiome; material: fecal sample | place: Denmark | collected 2008
TCCCGATGCGGCCAGCCAGCCCGGCGCGCCGAGCGCCGCAGCGCCCCTCAATGCCATGTCCACACCCATTCAGCCATACGGCGCGGATTCCGTTATTTATGAGAAATCCGACAACTTCGTTCAGACGTCTGCCGGAGCCGATGTCTTCATGTCTCCAGTCAACGACACCTTTACCGTCCCGGAAGGCGGGGCCACGGCTGTGGCCAGCCTGACGGTGGATGACTGGGGCAAGCTGACCATTTCCGGCCCGGGCGGCACGTTTGAGCTGGACCTGACCTCCGCCGCCGATGAACCCGGAGAACTGGGAGGCCACCAGGAATGGTCCAAATCAGGCTCCTTTGAGTTATCCGAAGGCACGTACACCCTCTCCATCACGCACCAGAACATCGACATGCCGCACAACGAATACAACCAGTCCGTGTGCAGGTACTCCGTGACGGTGACCGCGCATGGGGGCTCCAGCAGCAGTTCAAGCAGTTCGGACACCCCTCCTTCTTCCCTGTCGAGCAGCTCCTCTTCGGACGTGCCGCCGGAGGAAAAGGAAATCTGCTGCCGTTGCGGTTGTTGTACAGACGCGGAAGGCAATGAATACACCATTGCGGCGGAAAAACTGCCGGGTGACCCCGGCGTGGAAATCTGCATGTCCCAGGCCGAATTCCTGGCCAGGGGAGGGGCTTCGGCTCCGTCTCCCGCGGCCTTCAGCCTCCGCTCCGCGGAAAACGCCCGTGAAACGGCGGAAGCCTGCGGCGGCCTGAAATACGTGAGCCCGTGGGCCTGGCGCGCCCATCTGGATGAAACGTCCGGCCTCATCACCATGGTGCCGCCGGCGGGCGCCGCGCTTTACTTCAACGTGCAGGCCGGTTCCGATACGGCCCTGCCTGCGGGCATCTCCCGCAAGCGCGACTTCAGGGTGCAGCTGCTGGATGAAACTCTGGCTCCTGCCGCTTCCGGCGCCCCCGCCTACCTTTCCCTGGTGGACGCGGACGGGCAGAAAATCCGCTTCTCCGCGGAAACCGGCGCTGTGGTCGGCATGACCTCCGCCTCCGGCAGGGTTCTTCTGGCGGAAGACTACTTCCGGAATGTGAGCAATACGTATGACCATGAGGGCAGCCTGGTAAGCAGCTACAGCGCCGCGGAGGGGCTGATGCGCACCCGGACCGGAGCGGACGGAGAACTCGTCATGGAATGGTACGCTCCCGCCGCCGTCACGGTCCTGGCCGACGGAACATACGAGGTAACGGGGGAACCTTATAAAACCTCCTCCTTCCTGTCCTCGGAAGAAAACGGCGTGCGGACCACCGTCATCACGCGCCAGCAGCGCGGACTGCCGGCCCACACCATCACCCGTACGGAAGAACCCGGCAGAGTCAGCATCGCCAAAGGCCAGGGGGACGACACCATCATCCGTACCATTGAAACCAACCGCCTCTACGGAGGCCTCTCGGAACGCATTGAGACCGTCAGGGGCATCAACGATGCCGAGCCTGTTTCCTGCAGCCGCAGCGTCAGGCAATACACGGACGGCGGCTGGCTGCTGGTAAGCGAAACGGAAGCCTTCAACACGCCGCTGGCGCGGACGACCTCCTACGAATACAACAGCCAGTACCGCGTCTCCCGGATCAACCGCCCGGACGGAGGCTACACGCGCTATGAATACGACGGCGAAGGACGGGTCACGCTTGAGGCGGCGCCCTGGGCCGGCGGCGGAGAACAGGTAACCCGGACCGAATACGCCGGCCTGCGCTTCTACGACAACCGTCCGGTGCGTGTCGCCGAATCCCGGGTGCTGTCCGACGGCACGGAAATCGAACTGACGGCCGTCGCTTACGCCTATGAGCAGTCTCCCCTCATGGAACGGGTTGTCAAAACCGTGACTGCCGCCGGTTCCAGCCAGGAACAGACAAGCGTGGAAGAAACGTATGGAGAAGCCGCCGCCTATCCCTATGCCGCCGGGCAAATGAAATTCACCCGGGACATTGCCGGAGTGGAAACCTCCTATGACTATGAGGCGGCCGCGGAACACGGCGCCGCGCATAAAAAGACGGCCATCACCAAAGCCGGCGGCGGACTGGTGGCCGGACAGAGCCGCAAGACGGAATCGTTCATTGCCGCCAATGATACGGTGCTTTTTGAGCAGGAAAGCATCTGGGATGGTGAAAACTGGCTGCTGCTCTCAAGCGGCGCCCATGAATACGATGAAGAAGGCCGCCGCACGAAAACCACGCGGGGCAACGGCCGCGTCAGCGTCACGTCCTGGATGTGCTGCGGCAAGCTCTCGGAAACGGACGAAGATGGTGTCCTGACGTCGTACGGTTACAACAGCGCCCACCAGCTGGTGGAAACCATCCGTTCGGAAATCAGCGACGGAGACACGGTCGTTACCCCGGAAACCATCACCACCTACACCCGGGACGCCTCCGGGCGCGCCCTGCAGACGCGCCGGGACAGGGGAGCCATGACCACGACGGAAAGCGTGGAATACGACAGGCTCGGCCGTATCGTCAGGCAAACGGATGTGCTGGGTCGGGTGACGGCGACAGCCTACAGCGAAGACGGCCTTACGGAAACCGTCACGACGCCCTCCGGAGCTACCCTCGTCACGGAATATCATGCCGACGGCTCCGTACTTCATGAATACGGCACGGGACAGCGCGAACGCTGCCATGTCTATGACATTGACAATAACTGTTTGAGGGAAACCGTTACCCTGGCCGGCCAGACCATCATCCTTTCCCGGACCCTGGTCAACGGCTTCGGACAAAGCGTCGTGCAAGTGACGCCCACGACTGCCGGGTTCCTGTATGACCGTTCCGAATACGATGAACAGGGGAGTCTCATCCGCTCATGGAGGGATGCGGGAACGCAGGAGGGGGCCGTCGCCATGGCGCCTGCGCTCTATGAATACGATGCCTTTGGCAACATGACCAGGGAAACGCTCGCCCTGGCGGAGCAGCCCGCTCCGGACAACAGCCCCATCCGGGAATATGCCTTCAGCGTGGAAAACGCGGAGGACGGCGTCTATATGGTGACGGCGCAAATCCGGTACAATGCTGAGGGACAGCCGCTTGTCTCCGTACGGAAGCAGCTCCTGTCCGAACTCTCCGGAGTTCTGGAAACAAAAACGGTCATCGTTAACGAACGCGGCTTGACTTCGGCGGAATGGACGGAGTATGCTGGAAATACGAAAAGAATCCAAAAGAGCGTTATCCCCTCTTCCAGCGTCACGGCTCAAACGGTGGCGATGGATGGTTGGGTGCTCTCGCAGCAGAACCACGCGGGCATCACGGAGACGGCCGCCCGCACCTATACGGCCGCGGGCATAACCCTGACCCGCACGGACGGCCGCGGCAACACAACGGCGATCCGGACCGACCTGGCCGGTCGGGTCGTCAGCGTGACGGACGCCGCCGGAAATGCGACCGTGACGCAATACGACTCCTGCCACGACCTGGCTGCCGTAGTGACGGACGCGCTGGGCAATACGAAATGCGCCAGATACGACGCCAGAGGCCGGAAAACGGCCGAATGGGGGACGGGGACGCAGCCCCTGCTCATGGGCTATGACGAGGCCGACCGCCTGGTGAGCCTGACCACCTTCCGCGCGGCGCAGGAAGGCGACATCGCGGAGGACCCCTCCGAGCGCGCGGACGGCGACACCACCACCTGGAACTATGACGAAGCCACGGGGCTGGAAACGCGCAAAACCTATGCCGACGGAACGCACGTGGACAAAACCTGGGACGCCTTCAACAGGCTTGCTACGGAAACAAACGCCCGCGGCATCGTCAAGACCTGCACTTACGAACAGCCACGCGGGCTGCTGGTGGGAATCAGCTACTCAGACGCCACGCCCGGCCAGAGCTTCGCCTACGATCACCTCGGTCAATTGACGCAAATCACTGATGTTGCCGGAACGCGAACCTTCGCCTACAATCTCTACGGAGAACCGGAAACCGACAGCCTTGCGGCAAACGGCATCGCCTGGCAGGTCTCCGAGCGCTATGACGGGCTTGGCCGTCAGGCGGGGTACGAATTAAGCGCGGACGGCCGCCGCGTCCAGCAGACGCACCTGTCCTATGACGGGAAAGGCCGCCTCTCCACCCTCACGGCGGAAGGCATGGAAGAACCCTTCTCCTGGACTTACTCCGAACAGGGAGGGCTTGTGGAACAACTCGCCTACCCCAACGGCATGACCCGGGTCAACACCTATGAAGACAGCCGCGACCTCCTCTCCGTCATCGACTACCAGAGACTTGGAAGCGCCAACCCGCCGGCGAGGCACGAATACGACTACGACGCGCTGGGCCGTCCTGCACGGCGCAGGGACACGTGGAACACGGCGGCGCCCAAAACGACGCGTTTGTTCACCTACAACAGCCGTGGCGAACTGGTCGGAGACCAGCTCAGGCCCGGCGGCCGCTTCGGCTATCAGTACGACAACATCGGCAACCGGAAGGAAGCCTTCGAATTCGGCAGCGCCACGGACTATGAAACCGATGAACTCAACCGGTATGCGGGCATCGTCAGAAATGGCGGGGAAGCCTTTACACCCCAATACGACGCGGACGGCAACCAGACGCTGGTAAAAACATCCACGGGCATCTGGGAAGTCACCTACAACGCGGAAAACCGGCCCGTGAAATTCGAAAGCGAAGACGGAGGGACAACCGTGGAATGCGCCTACGACTCCATGGGCAGGAGATTCGAGAAAAAAGTGACGGTTGGAGGGACAACGGGCTTCCACGCGCGCTACCTCTACCGTGACTACCTGCAGGTGGCGGAGTGCGACTTGACCGGGGAAACGCCGGAGGTTGTGCGCAGTTACATCTGGGACCCCTCGGAACCTGAGGCCACGCGCGTCCTGTCCATGACGCGCTGGGAAGCGAACGGGACGCAGGAGAAAGAGCATCTCTACTGCATGCACGACGCGATGAAAAACGTCACCTCCCTCTTCGGGGAAGCGCGCGGACGCCGCGCCCTGTATGAATACCGGCCGTACGGAGGTCTGATCACGTCGGAAGGCAACATGGCGGAAGAGAACAAATTCCGCTTCTCCAGCGAATACATGGACGACGAACTTGGGCTGGTCTACTACAACTACCGGCATCTCAATCCGCTTGACGGCAGGTGGATCAGCCGCGATCCCATCGAGGAAGAAGGTGGTTGGAATTTGTTCGCGTTTGTAGGAAATAGAATTTTTAATCAAGCTGATATTTTAGGGTTGTGGCCATGGTCCCAGAAACAACCAGATCCTCCAACCTTTACAACAGAAACAAAAAAATGTCCAGATAAAAATACGATAAGCGTAGTTGTGCGTAGAAGTAACGAAATTACGGTGGATGCAGACGGTTCTCCTCGTGCGTATCATCCAAAAAACATAGGGTTAGATGATAATAGAAATGGAGGAATAGGAAAAGATAATTACGGTATTGTTAGTCCTGATGTTATTCAAGGGAAAAATGATCCTGCTCCAGGTTATTATGTATCAGTTACAGCATTATTCGATCCCCGGAAAAAGAAAACAGACCCTCGTAGATATGTAAATTCAGAAGTAATTCCATATCTTGTTTTTAATAAAGAGGATAGAAAAAAAGGTGCTAAGGCCGGTGATTATGCAACAGTTACTAAAAAGATGCCAAATGGTGATCTTTTAATTGTTCACGCTATTGTTGCAGATTATAACCCTTATTCTAAAGGGGAAGGTTCTATAAAATTAGTAAAGGAATTAGGAGGAAATCCGGATCCTAGAAGAGGAGGGGTAAAATGTAAGGAAGGTTTTACTATTTACGTGTATCCTGGGACTGCAGAAAAATTTGATAGCGATAAAGTTTCTCATGAAACTATTCAAAAAAAAGGTAAAGAAATTTGGGATAAGCAGCATAACAAATAATACAATAATTATATGAAATTATACATAGTATCTTTAATACTATTTTTTAGTACATCAAACTGTCAATATAATCTTAAAACGGTTGTAGAACCTAATAAAAATCATGATAGTGCCATTGTTGATGATGTTCAAATATTGGAAAAATCATCTAGTAGTTCAATATGGAAAAAATATTATGTTAAAATTCATGGCCTAGAAAAAGATATTCCAGGAGAATATATAGATTCTCCATACATTATTGAATACAAAAATAGACTTATTCTAGTATGTTCTATTAAAAGAGAGTCGGTTGTTTTTGTTGTTACAAGAAAAAATAATCAATTGGAGTTTATTCCTGTAACTGAAAAAAATAATTATGAATTGTTCATGGATAAATGTCGAAATATGAAATATTATCCTATTCGTTTTGTAAATGGAACATTGCTTAAATTGAAAAATGGGCAACTAGTATCTGATTATTCGATAGAGTGTTCTTCTAAAGAATTTCCCGATCCTTCTGATATTATTTATTTAGAATTTAAAGGAATATTTGATTTTGATTTCAAAAAAAATATATTGGAATTGAAAAGTATAGAAGGGCCTATAAATTAACTCTTTCTATATTTGGTAATAATTTGAATTTCCTGGGTTGATAATTAATAAAAAACTTTATTAATTATCATAGAGTAAAAATTCCTTGTTATTTATACCATGTTCCTTCCGGCATAAGCTGGAAGGAACATTTGCTATATGAGGATGAGCAAATATTCATCCTGCCTTATCCACCGGAATTTTCTGGTGGGAATTAGCTATTCGGACGCCACGCCCGGCCAGAGCTTCGCCTACAATCCCTACGGAGAACTGGAAACCGACAACCTGCGAGTGGGCAACCACACCCACCTCATCACCGAGAAAAAAGACGCCTTCGGGCGCAGCACAGGCTACATCTACGCGCGGAGCGGCGCGGCGCAGCACACCGTAAGCATCGGCTACGGGGAAGACGGCCGCATCGCCACGGCCGGGTTCCTGCAGGGCAGCGCGCCCCAGACCTTCACCTGGCAATACATGGAAGGAAGCGGCCTGCCCTCCGTGATGGCCATGCCCAACGGCATGACGCTGGAATGGGGCTATGGGGAAAAGCGGGATCTGGTCGCTACCATGGTCTACAAACGCGGCGCCACAAGAGTTGTGGAAAGGGAATACGCTTACGACAGCCTGGCAAGGCCCGTCACGCGGCGCACGGCCCGCCAGGGGAATACCGTCAACGACAGCTTTGCCTGCAACAGCCGGAGCGAACTGACCACCGCCGCCGTCAGCGGCAAGACATACGGCTACAGTTACGACAACATCGGCAACCGGAAAACCGCGCGGGAAGACGCGGAAGAAGCGACCGCCTACACAACCGGCCCGCTCAACCAATACACCGCCATCGAGCGCGGAGAAGCAAGCGTCTTTGAACCGGTTTACGACGCGGACGGCAATCAGACATTGATCAGGACATCCACCGGCATCTGGCAAGTCGCCTACAACGCGGAAAACCGCCCGGTGCGCTTCGTCAATGAAAGCGCCAAAACCGTGGTGGAATGCACCTACGACTACATGGGCAGGCGGCACACCCGTAAAGTGAGCGTCAACGGGACGGTGAGCAGCTACCTGCGCTACATGTACCGTGGCTACCTGCAAATAGCCGCCATAGATGCCGTCAGCGGGGTCTTCCGATGGTTCCTGTTCTGGGACCCGACGCAGCCTGAGGCTGCGCGCCCGCTGGCCATCCGCAAAGACGGCACCTGGTACGCCTACGGGTGGGATCTGACCAAGAACGTCACGGAAATCTTCGGGAAAGCCGGTTACCTGCGGACGGTCTACACCTACACGCCTTACGGAGAAGCCGCCGCCGAAGGGGACGTCACCCAGCCCATCCAGTGGAGCAGCGAATACAGCGATGAAGAACTTGGGCTGGTCTACTACAACTACCGTCATCTCAATCCGCACGACGGAAGGTGGATCAGCCGCGATCCCATCGAGGAAGAAGGTGGTTGGAATTTGTTCGCGTTTGTAGGAAATAAAATTTTTAATCAATCTGATATTTTAGGGTTGATATGTACAATAGAATATAGTATAAAATTACATACAATATTAATAAGGAAGGTAGATAAAGATAGTAATATACTTCGTTTAACGACGAGTAGAGTTTTTTCTGGAAATGGTGATGGGAAAAATAATCCGGACAATGTTGGAAATAAAGATAACGGTCCTATACCACCAGGGAAATACTATGTGATAAAAAGACAATCTGGAGGAATTCGGAGCCAAATTAAAGATTGGACCTACAAATTATGGAATGATAATGATAAGAATCAATAGCTCGCTTTCATTGCAATAGATGATGCATTAGACGATCAAAAAGAAATTAATGGAGTTTTTAGGTCTTCTTTTCGAATGCATTGTGGAACAAGATCTTTGAGGTGTATCACTTTTTTAGATAAAGAAGTATTTGAAAAAGCGTGTGAATTTATCCTTGAAACTGAATCTAGAACAGTAAAAGGAGCAGATGGAACAGAATATATATATTATGGAATTTTGGAAGTTAAAAAAGAATAGAAAAAGAATTGTTTTTTGTATTATTTTTTGTAGTATAATAACATTTCTTATTTTTACATTAGCATGTAAAATTATAGGAGCAGATGTCATGGAGGCTTGTGTTCCTGTTCATATAATGAGGATGATTATGAACAATTTTTATCCAGAAATAATTATTGATGGAGAGATATCCTATAGTATCCTTATGTATGATAGTTTTATTTTTTATGGGACAATTATTTTTTTAATAACATTTTTATGCATTTATAAAAACAAGTCCGTGGGTTGCTGTGGGAATCGGCTATTCTGACGCCACGCCTGTCAGAGCTTTACATACAACCATCTCAGTCAATTGACACAGGTTGAGGATGCTAGAGGCGACCGTCTACACAACCGGCCCGCTCAACCAATACACCGCCATCGAGCGCGGAGAAGCAAGCGTCTTTGAACCGGTTTACGACGCGGACGGCAATCAGACATTGATCAGGACATCCACCGGCATCTGGCAAGTCGCCTACAACGCGGAAAACCGCCCGGTGCGCTTCGTCAATGAAAGCGCCAAAACCGGTGGTGGAATGCACCTACGACTACATGGGCAGGCAGCACACCCGCAAAGTGAGCGTCCGATGGTTCCTGTTCTGGGACCCGACGCAGCCTGAGGCTACACGCCCGCTGGCCATCCGCAAAGACGGCACCTGAGTTGGAGCTATGACAAGTGGTGCAATTGGTAGTGCTGGTGCCGGTGTTGGTGCTGCTCCTGGATCTGTAGTTGGCGCAAGGATAGGTGCGTTAATAGGAGATGTCACTGGTTGGTGGTTTGGTACGTCAATTGCAGAACGTGTATATGATTGGATATTCACAGAATTAGAAAAAGAAGAGTATGAAGTTGTATGTGCAAAAAATTAGTTTTTATTATTTGCAGTGGTATATTAGTTATATTTATTTGTAAAATTTTATAAAAATGAATCGAAAAATAAATAAGTACTATTTTGATATTAATAGTGAAGCAAAGTATATTTTTTTTGAATGCAAAAATGGTTTGCATTATATGCTGTCCAATTCAATATGTTCATATATTCCGGAGTTGCCACCGAATGCCCGTGAATATCCAAACAAGTGGAATTCGCAGAAATGGAATAAATGTGGCAAAAAATGGATTTCTTTTTTATGGCGTGGTTTTTTCTGTGAAGATAATAACTGCGTTCCTTCGTATGAGCACTATTCTCATTTATATATTGGTTTTCAGTCCAGTATGGATACCCTTTATTTCATGAATAATGGGGCGGTAATTCACTTTTTCTCAAAGAAAAAAGGGAAAAAAGAGATAGAGGAAATTCGTTTTTATACAAGTCAGCAGGCTGATAGAAATGGAATTCGCATTCAGAATTATCTACATAATTCCTCTTATCAAAATATTCCTATTTATTGGGAAGGGACAGGTGGTCTTTATCCTCTTGAAGGAGGATTTATTGTCACACCAAGTTTTTGTTCCAGCGGAAAGCTTTGCGATATGAAAGCTTATGAACTTAATCATATTGAAAATTCACGCAGTATCGATTTTGTGCAAGGAGCTTTTAGTCTGGCAAAATATCCGGAAGAAAGTCGTGCATTTAGAGAGCTTCCTTCGTATTTCTGTGAACTGGCAGATTCCTCATTTGACTATGAATCATGGGAGATGGCTATGACATCGGAATCCATTCCTCTGGAACACAACTGTGTTCATCCGTTTTATAAGAATGACATATGTATAGCTGAATTGGTAATTGTTAATTTAATATGGGGAACTTCTTATTATCCCTATCAAGATTCATATGTACTTTTGTTACGCTACTCTCCATCAGTAGAATCTTGTGTTATCCAACTTGTTGACCTTGTATTGGAAAAATTTCCCAGTATCAGATTAATAGAAAATAAAGAAATTATATGATGATTTTGTCTAATTTTGAAAACTATTTTTAATCATCAGAAGATGATGCGAAATACTGAAAGCTGTCCTAATGCCAAAAAGAGATAGAAATCTTATGCAGCGGAGGAAAGCAGCTATTTCAGGGTACTCTAAAAGTGAAATGTCTTATAAAAATTTAGAATGACAATTTGAATTTTTATGATATTATCATAATTGAGACTAATCTCAGAAGAGCAGAAGTTTTGTTTTTTAATAATTATCGATTTTATTAAAATGACATGATGAAAAAATATATTATATACTGTATTATTGTTGTTGTTTCAGTATTTGCTTCTTTTCTGTTTTTTGATAAATATTATAAGAAATCTACTCTTCTGGGAGAGATCGGCAATACATATGTCTTTAGCTATGATCCTCCTTTAATAATAGAAAATGTAAAGATTCAGGAATTATCTAAATTTAATCAAACACTTGCTGATTAGTTTCCCGATCATCATGTCTATGCCTCATACTGTGGAAAAGAATGTACCCTGACCGTAATAATCCTTTATGATTATGATGCTGATTTTTCTTGTGCAGATAGAGAAAAACTGTGGAAACTAATTTGTGAATGGCAAGACAGCTTGTGGTATAAACAGGATATGGAATAAATTAAATAAAACTTAATATTTTTGATTTTATATAATTAATACATGAAAACTGTTTAATTTTATAAAAGCTCTTTCTGTTTATCGGAAGGAGCTTTTTTTACAGAAATGATAATTACTTTGTTTTGATAGTGATTTTTTTGTTGATTTTTATAAAATTATGTTTCCTGTCAAAGATATTGACCATTGTAAAAATGCTATGAATCTGCTAATAGTTTTGAGAAAATCCTTGACGAAGTAGCAGCAATATTGAAATGCTCAAGCAGGAACTGGATGTTCATGTTTCCAGATATAAAGAATATGGTTTTTAGTAAAATATTATACTTTTTCTTGTTTCCGGCTGTATTGTTTCCATCCTGTCGCCAGGGGATGACTACGGTGGCGCAGCCTCCGAAGCCAGTACCTGTTTACGATATGGAAAAGCTTCCTAAGGCTTCGGTATATATTCAGGCAGAGGAAAAAATAATGAACTTATCGCTGCAACAGAAGCAGCAATTGGCGAGTTATATCATTCATTCTGCGAATTGGGAGAAAATGTTGAAGAAAGAATTCAAGCAAGTCCGCAGCGGACGGTATCAGGAAATGTTGTCCATGGTACATCAGGATGACGATAGTTATTTAAATAGAGTTATTATTCCATATATCCGCTTATCGAGTAAAGATAAAGATATTTTATCTCTGCTTCAGAATAATACATACGGGGAGGCTATTTTAAGCAGGGTGGATATTTTTGACTTGGTAGCGGAAAATTATATAGAATATTTCCCGGATGATAAAAACGGGTGGGATTTTTTATGGTTTTATATGAACATGCAAGAAGAAGAGGCTCCCTATTGTGAAATGATCAAAAAAATTCTTATAAAAAGGCATCTCAACCGATTCAGCTACGGGAAGAAAATACGGGATATGCTCGGCAACTCTCCTTTTAGAAGAAATGATGGATGTTGTCTTTAGTCATTATGAGGGTGTTGACAGACAATAAATTTTGGTCTGAAGCAAGAAAGGGTAGTTCAGGATGTGGGCTGAGTTTGCAAATTTTCTCAACTGAACCGCAAATTTATTGATAAATCAGGAGTTGATGAAGAAAATTTATTCTGAATAATGAATGAAATTTATTATAAAATACTTTGATAGCAAAAAGAAATTTCATTTCAACGAAATATACAAGACATCTAAATATATTAAATCATTAATTGTTATTTCTCCGCAGGTTCTCCAGATAGTTTAAATTTTCAATAACAGAAATAATTATGGACAATGAGAATACTAAAATAAAAGATACAGGATCTTGGTCCCCATTCTACTATTGGATAGTAGGAGTAGTGACTATGTGTGCCTTGATGTGGATGCTTCCTAACAATTAACCTAGAGAACCTTGGGAAAATATCATTAGAGTTTTACTTGGAGCATTGTTCATATTTTTCTTTTTTGTATGTCCAGTGTGGATGATTATTTCAGCAATACGCTATTGGAAGACAAAAGATTATATTCGTGCTACCGTGGCGGTATTAATTGCTTTGGCAATTTTAGAGAGTGTTTTATTTGGTCCTCTGTTAAGCATTGATTTTTGATTTCACTATTTGTTTTCTAAAAATTCTGACGAGTGACTGGAAAGAAAAAAGGAGCTGCTGAACAATAAAATTGATCATTCCCGGCAAGCAAAAAAGTTATAAATCTCAGTTGAAACGGATAAAAGATGGTGATTAATATAATTTTTTTCTGGATATTAGTTGTTTTTGGAGTTATTATCAGCTTATATAATTGGATAATAGTTTTTAACTGTGTAATAAAATCCAAAAATTCATCTTGTATTCCTCTATTGGGCGGTGGAGCAATTGTTTTAGCTATGAATCTTCCTGGAATAGATATGGAAGAATACGAATCTATTCCCTTATTATTGGATTATGGATGCATTCCTCTTTTTGTCCACACGTTTTTTTCATTTATATATAAAATGTTGAAGGGATTATTTAAATAGAGTAAAAAACAATTAGCCAAAAGAATCGTTTTTAATAGTTTTTCATCAAGGGTATTTGCATATAGCAGAGTGCGGATTGACCGAGGAAATGCCGGATTCGTGCGCAGTTACATCTGGGACCCTTCGGAACTGGCGGCTGTGCGCATCCTGTCCATGACGCGCCGGGAAGCGAACGGGATGCAGAAGAAAGAGCATCTCTACTGCGTGCACGAGACGATGAAAAACGTTACCTCCCTCTTCGGGGAAGCGTATATGGTCGCCGTATTCTGTACGAATACCAGCCGTATGGCGGTCTGATCACGTCGGAAGGCAATATGGGGGAAGAAAACGGGTTCCGCTTCTCGAGCGAATACATGGATGGCGAACTGGGGCTGGTCTATCACAGTTCTCATCGGTATCAATTCGTTTGATATCTTTGGAACGGCCTCATTCCTGTTGGAAATTTGTCAACGGGGATTGGAAAGAGATAGGTATTCATGCAGAGCGAGTTCTGCAAATTTTGTTGAGGAAGTCTTTTGGAATTCTGTATGGGATTCAAGCTGCATCCGGTATGTTCCGGGTGCAGTTTTTGTGTAAACGGGTTGAGAAAGACTTGCCGTTATCCGCCTTCCGGGAAGAACGGAAAGCGGGAGCGCAGCCGGAAGAATTAATTTTTTCTTAACAAGAAGAAGAAGGAAGTTAACTACCCAGAATGGAATTTCCGGATATATTGGGGCAATGTTTTTACATTATATTAAACATCGCCGGTCCGTTCCGGGACTCCGTATCTGCCATAGCGGTTTTTCCGTGAAATTTTTTCAGATAAAAAAGAAAAACGGCATAGAATAATATTTTTGTTTCCATATATGTTGGAATGGTTTGAATTTAAATTTCATAAAATATCATGATGGAATCATTGTTGGGTTTTATCTTTTGTCTATTGAGCGGAATATTCTGTTTTTGGCTCTTTTTCAAATGCGTCGACTGGTTTGAAAAAATCTAAAACTGTGCCTGTCTATGTATACATTATTATTTGTGATTAGCTTAATTGTGTTCGGTTATTTGATGTATGTCTTGATCAAACCGGAAAAATTTTAACCAGCAAGATGATGAAAACAGAAATTCTAGGTGTTATTGCGCAAATCGTTCTTATGGTGGCTTTGAGCTATCCTCTGGGGAAATATATTGCCAAGGTTTACAAGAAGGAGAAAACATGGCTTGATTTCATGAAGCCTGTTGAAAGGCTGATGTTCCGCCTGTCCGGGATTAATCCGGAGGAAGAAATGAACTGGAAGCAGTTCCTGCGGGCTTTATTGACCGTAAATCTGTTCTGGTTCGTATGGGGGATGGTTTTTCTGGTCAGCCAGGGGTACCTGCCCCTCAATCCGGACGGCAACGTCGGACAGACGTGCCACCAGGCGTTCAATACATGCATTTCATTCATGGTGAATTGCAACCTCCAGCATTACAGCGGGGAGAGCGGTTTGACCTATTTTACGCAGTTGTTCGTGATTATGCTGTTCCAATTTATTACGGCAGCTACCGGCATGGCCGCAATGGCAGGGATCATGAACGCTCTCAGTAAGAAGACAACTAAAACGATTGGAAACTTCTGGGATTACCTCGTGTTGAGTTCTACCCGCATTTTGCTGCCTCTTTCTCTGGTGGTCGGATTCATCCTGATTACTCAGGGTACGCCGATGGGGTTTGACGGTAAAATGGAAGTGACAACCCTTGAGGGAGTGGAACAAACCATTTCCCAAGGGCCTGCCGCGGCTGTTGTGCCCATTAAACAGCTGGGAACGAATGGCGGCGGTTATTTCGGCGTTAATTCATCCCATCCGCTGGAAAATCCGACTTACCTTTCCAACATGGTCGAATGCTGGTCCATCCTGATTATTCCGATGGCGATGGTTCTGGCCTTTGGTTTTTATCTCAAGCGCAAGAAACTGGGATACAGTATTTACGGCGTGATGTTGCTTGCCTTTTTAATTGGCGTTTGCATTAACGTGTATCAGGAGATGAACGGCAATCCCCGCATAGAAGAGATGGGCATCGTCCAGGAAAGCGGGGCCATGGAAGGAAAGGAAATCCGGCTCGGATCCGCGGCTACAGCTCTGTGGAGCGTCGTTACGACAGTTACGTCAAATGGGTCCGTCAACGGGATGCATGATTCCACCATGCCTCTTTCAGGCATGATTCAGATGTTGAACATGCAGATTAATACGTGGTTTGGCGGCGTTGGGGTAGGGTGGATGAATTATTTCGCCTTCATGATTATAGCCGTGTTCATCAGCGGTCTGATGGTGGGAAGAACCCCCGAATTCCTGTGCAAGAAAGTAGAAGCCCGTGAAATGAAAATCGCTTCCATTGTGGCGTTGCTCCACCCGTTTGTGATTCTCGTCGGAACGGCTCTGGCTTGTTATCTGTTTGTTTACGCGCCGTCGTTTGTGGAAGGCGAAGGAGGGTGGGTCAATAATCCCGGCTTTCATGGATTGAGTGAATTCCTTTACGAGTATACTTCAAGCGCTGCCAATAACGGTTCCGGGTTTGAAGGGCTGGCCGATAATACCTGGTTCTGGAATTACTCATGCGGTATTGTCCTCATTCTGAGCCGTTTCATCCCGATCATCGGCCAGGTTGCCATCGCCGGGCTTCTGGCGGGCAAGAAGTATATTCCCGAGACGTCCGGAACGTTGAAGACGGATTCCGTAACGTTCAGCGCCATGACTTTTGCCGTGATTTTCATTGTTGCGGCTTTGTCCTTCTTCCCTGTCCATGCCTTAAGCACCATTGCCGAACATCTGAGTTTGTAAATTTAGGGTAGAATACGTTTACCACCAATAACATATTTACATATTTCCGTTCCAGTTTCTGGAATTGAAAAAGAAATCTACGATATGAAAAATTCCAATAATACTTCCCTGTTCCAAAGGGAACAGGTACGGGAAAGCTTGAAGCAGTCATTGATCAAGCTTCATCCGGGAATGATGATGAGGAACCCGATCATGTTTACCGTGGAAATCGCCACGATGATCATGCTTCTGGTAACCGTTTATTCCCTCTTCAGCGACGGACAAGGGGATTTCCTTTATAATTTCCTCGTTTTCGTCATTTTGTTCCTCACCCTTCTGTTCGCCAATTTTGCCGAAGCGATTGCAGAGGCTCGGGGAAAGGCGCAGGCCGACAGCCTGCGCAGGACGCGTGAGGAAACGCCGGCCAAGTTGATTGTCGATGGCACGGTTACCGTCATCAATAGTTCCCAGTTGAAAAAAGGGGATTATTTCGAATGTGCCGCTGGAGATATCATTCCCGCCGACGGGGAGGTTGTCGAAGGTCTGGCTTCCATTGACGAAAGCGCTATTACGGGGGAATCCGCTCCGGTTATCCGTGAGTCCGGCGGGGATAAGAGTTCCGTGACGGGCGGCACCAAAGTTCTGTCAGACCGTATCAAGGTGCTTGTCACCGCGCGTCCCGGAGAGAGTTTCCTTGATAAGATGATTGCTCTGGTTGAAGGCGCTTCCCGGCAGAAAACCCCTAACGAGATAGCGTTAACCATTTTGTTGGCTGTCTTTACCCTGGTTTTCCTTGTCGTCTGCATTACCTTGAAGCCGGCAGCCGATTATTCCGGAACGGAAATCAGCATTGCCGCCCTGATTTCCCTGTTCGTATGTCTCATTCCTACGACTATCGGCGGATTGCTTTCTGCGATTGGCATTGCCGGAATGAATCGTGCCTTGAGGGCCAATGTTATTACGAAGTCAGGGAAGGCTGTGGAGACGGCCGGGGACATCAGCACCCTCCTGCTTGATAAAACGGGTACGATTACGATTGGCAATCGGAAAGCGACGGGATTTTTCCCTGTCCAGGGTTTTGACAAGCAGGCTTTTGTTGAAGCCTGTCTGATGTCTTCCGTTTCAGACGATACTCCGGAAGGGAAATCGATTATCGAGCTTGGACATGAATACGGCGTCCATATGCGCAACCTTCATACGGAGGGGGCCCGCATGATTCAGTTCACGGCGGAGACGAAGTGTTCGGGCATTAATCTGAGCGATGGAACCGAAATCCGGAAAGGGGCTTTTGACACCATCCGCAAGATTGCCGAGGAAGCGGGAAATCCATTTCCCAAAGAAGCCGAGGAAATCATTGAAAGAGTGGCGAGCAATGGCGGCACCCCTCTTGTCGTCTGCATCAACAGGAAGGTTGTCGGCGTTATTGAATTGCAGGATATCATCAAGCCGGGCATAGAAGAGCGCTTCGAACGCCTGCGCAAGATGGGAGTAAAGACGGTAATGGTGACGGGGGATAATCCGAGTACGGCCAGGTATATCGCTGAAAAAGCAGGCGTTGATGATTTCATCGCGGAAGCCAAGCCCGAAGATAAGTTGAGTTATATCAGGAAGGAGCAGGCTTCCGGCAAACTGGTTGCCATGATGGGGGACGGGACGAATGACGCCCCGGCTCTGGCGCAGGCTGATGTCGGCGTAGCCATGAACAGCGGAACCCAGGCCGCCAAGGAGGCCGGCAATATGGTTGACCTTGATAATGACCCCACCAAATTGATTGAGGTTGTAGAAATAGGCAAGCAGCTGCTGATGACGCGCGGCACGTTGACGACGTTTTCCATTGCCAATGACGTCGCCAAGTACTTCGCGATTGTGCCTGCGCTGTTCATGATTGCGATTCCAGAACTTGCTGCGCTGAATATCATGCACCTGCATAGTCCGGAAAGTGCCATCTTGTCTGCGATTATTTTCAATGCAATCATTATCCCCATCCTGATTCCTCTGGCCTTGAGGGGCGTGGCGTACAAGCCCATTGGTGCCAGCGCTCTGCTGCTTCGCAACATCCTGATTTACGGAGTGGGCGGTCTGATTGCTCCCTTCATCGGAATCAAACTGATTGATATGGCTGTCGGCCTGTTTTTTTAACTGAAATAAATATATTGTTATGAAAAATTTAGTGAAATCATTGCGTCTTACACTTGTCTTTTGCGTCTTTTTCTCCATATGCTACATCCTGGTGCTGTGGATATTCGGATTGATTGCCGGCCCTGGCGGAGGAAATGCGGAAACCCTGGTTTTGAACGGGCGCGTGGTAGGCGCCGCCAATGTCGGGCAGCAATTCACGAAGGATATTTATTTCTGGGGCCGTCCGTCCCATGCGGGCGACGGTTATGACGCGTCCAGTTCATCCGGCAGCAATAAGGGGCCGACCAACGAAGAATACCTGGCCGACGTGAATATTCGGATAGATTCGTTCTTGAAGAAACATCCTTATTTGGAACGGAAGGATGTCCCTTCCGAAATGGTTACGGCCAGCGCTTCCGGCCTGGATCCGCATATCACTCCGGAGAGCGCCTATGTGCAGGTGAAGCGCGTTGCCAAGGCCCGCGGCATGGAGGAGGGGGCGGTGAGGTCTCTTGTCGATCAGGCCGTGGAAAAACCGCTGCTGGGCATGTTTGGCACGGAGAAGGTCAATGTGCTTAAGTTGAATATTGCTCTTGAGAAGGCTGATCCTTCAGGGAAGCATTAATTTCCTGATTGTTTAGGGCGGCAATGGCGATTCCGGATTTGGTGATAAATTGCCGCCTTGAAAAAATGAAATCAATTGCGGGCTTCATGTCATGGTAACGCCCGCAATTGATTTTCATTTTCAAAAGATTCTGTAAAATCAACAAGATGTTTTTAACCGCAGGAGCCGGGTGAATTTAATATGATTGACGGAAGTAACGGAGCAGAGCACTTTCTTGACCTGATACGGCGTTCTCGAAGGGGAAAGTTCAAGATTTACATTGGTATGATGGCCGGAGTAGGCAAGACGTACCGCATGCTGCAGGAAGCCCATGAATTGCTGAATAACGGCATTGATGTCAGAATCGGTTACGTTGAAACCCACGGGCGGCCCGGGACTGAAGCCATGCTCCGGGGGGTGCCCGTCATCCCGCGTAAAGTGGTTTTTTACAAAGGCAGGGAGATTGAAGAAATGGACCTGGACGCGATTCTTCAAGCCCGGCCCGAGTTGGTTATTGTTGACGAACTGGCTCATACCAATGTGGAAGGGAGCCGCCATCGCAAGAGATGGGAAGACGTGATGGAGCTGCTTGACGCCAATATTAATGTGATTTCCGCGATTAATATCCAGCACATCGAAAGCCTGAGCGGCGAAGTGAAGGAGATTACGGGGATTGAGATGAAGGAACGAGTTCCCGACAGGATTTTGCAGGAGGCGGACGAAGTGGTGAATATCGACCTGACGTCCGAGGAATTGATCGGCCGCCTCAAGGCCGGCAAGATTTACCGGCCTGAAAAAATCCAGATTGCCCTGGATAATTTTTTCAGAACGGAAAATATTCTTCAGCTGCGTGAACTGGCATTGAAGGAAGTTGCTTTCCGAGTGGAGAAAAAAGTGGAAACGGAAGTATTCCCGGCAGTTTCTTCCGCCAGAAGGGAAAAGATTCTGGCCTGCATCAGCAGCAATGAACAGACGCCCCGGCGCATCATCCGAAAAGCATACCGGATTTCCTCGCGTTACAGTACGTCGTTTATCGCCCTTTACGTCCAGACGCCAAGGGAGTCCCCCGACCGCATCAATCTGGCATCCCAGCGCCATTTGCTTAATCATTTCAAGCTGGTGGCCGAACTGGGAGGGACGGTGAAGCAGGTGAGTGCGGAAGACATACCCCAGGCGATCATCGCAACGTGCAGGGAATATCATATTACGGCTATTTGCATGGGGCATCCCGCATTCAAAATGCCCGGAGCCATGTTCAAGATACTGGGATATAAACAATTTCTGCGTGTCTTGTCGGAGATGAAGATAGATTTAATCATCATTGCATAAAAAACAGCGGTAAATTTGAAAATAAGGCCGGAGCCGGTTCTTTTCACAGGAAGCAGGTGATGAGATTATCATGCTTGTCTTCCCTGAGCGGAACGGATTGTTGCCGGCAGTTTCCATTATAGCCTCCCCGGGGGCGTTTTCCGTTACCATTCCCGGGCGGGGCGGCCCCTTTTATTTTTTCCGTCTGGTTGTCTGAAAAACAGTCCAATGTTCCGGTCCGCCGCATCTCCGGCAGCACCTTTGTTGAAAAAGAATGTAGAATTCCCGGAGGAGCAGCATTCTTAAAAGTGAAACGATAACGTTCCGTCTCCCATAGAGGAGCGGCGGTTATCATAAACAGAAGGAACAGTGATGAGCATCAATTTGCAAAAAGTCATTATAGCCGTATGTGCGGCCGCAACGGTCAGTGCAGGATTCGCAGCCCGCGCCGAGGGGGCCAAACTGCACCGATTCAGCACTACTATCGAAAAAGAGAGGCCGCAGTTGAATGAAGAAACGAAACGGTTGATTGCTTCCTATCGCCGGAACCCGTCCGAGGCTAATCGGTCGGCTTTGAGGAAACAGGTCGGGATTAATTACGACAAGGTCCTTGACCGAAAAAAGGCGAAGCTTGAAGAATTGAAACGAACGGCCCGGCATGCGTCCAAGATACAGGAAATGCAGGAGATCGTGGATGAAATGGTTCAAAACAGGGAAGCGCGCATCGACCAAAGCATGCGGCGTTTCAGTGATCCGCGATTCAGACCAGGTGCCCGCAATGCAGATGGCGGGTATTTGCCGGTGCTCGGAGCTTCCTGGAATGTATCAATTGCATATACTCCGGTTACCAATGAGGATTATGCCCAATTCCTGAAGGCAACGGGAAGGAAGGCTCCTAAGGATTGGGATAATGGCGCCATGCCTGCCGGCAAAGGGAGGCATCCCGTGGTGAATGTTTCCTATGACGACGCTTCTGCCTATTGCCAATGGTTGTCGCTCCAGGATGGGAAAGCCGTTTACCGCCTGCCGACTGAAGAGGAGTGGGAGTTTGCCGCCGGGCATATGCCCAAGGATGCGGATTTTAATTGCGGCGAGAGAAACGGGACATCTCCCGTGGACGCCCATGCCGCGACATCCGGCGCCTGCGGAGCGATTGATATGTGGGGCAATTGCTGGGAATGGACTTCTTCTCCAGTTGAAGTTTCCAAGGCCGTGGCACACGGTAAAACGGTCATGGCGGTGAAGGGCGGTTCCTGGCGTTCGCCGCGGACGAGCTGCCGAACTGAGCGGAAAGGAGAAGGAAGGGAATCTTCTTTCGCTTTCAGTGATGTCGGTTTCCGGGTTGTCCGCGAAGGTTGAGGGGGGATTCCATGCGTTTCAGTTTCTTACAGGCAATAGAATCTGGCTGGCAGACCTGATGGAAATTCCGGCCGAATTGGTAGATTTCCCTAAGGAACTGCATTCTTGAAAAGTGAAACGATACTGTTTCAGAAAAAATATCAACCCTCATTGATTATCATGAACAAGCTCATTATTCCTGCAATTATTGGAATATTCGGTCTGGCTCCCGGTACGGTTACTGCCAACGCGGCGGAATCAACAACAACCTCCTTTTCTGTTCAAATACTGAAAAAGAAACCGAAGGCGTTGAAGTACGGCCTGAAACACGGCCTCAAGAAAGGTTTGAAACACGGCCTGAAAAAAGGCAGGATAAACGGCGGTAAAAAATAGTCGCCGCCATCTTATCTGCTGCCGGGCCTGCAGCCCGGCAGCGTTTTCCCATCAATAAGGATGTTTTATCACCTGTAGTGCGGAAACATATCTGACTTCCGTACAGCTTTGATACATTGCCCATCATGTCTTAAAAAGTCAACATATTGAGAAGAAAGGCGTTTTATGGTAAAATGGTTGTTGTGCGGAGCCGCCATGATTTCCGGCATCGTGATCGCGGCTGAGCCGGAAAATCGTTCATTCCAGTTTGGAAATTTTGAGGTGATTGCTGTTCAGGATGCTCTTTCAGCGATGCGGTTCGAATTATTCCCGGGTATGCCGGAAGAGGAGTTCCTCCGCTTAACCGGAGGCGGGAGGGTTCCTTCTTCCGTGAATGTTTTCCTGTTGAAACGCGGCGACGGAAAAATCATTCTGGTGGACGCAGGGAACGGAGGAAAACGGGGCGGGATGCTCCGTAAACTTGAACAGAGCGGCGTTTTTCCGGAGAGCGTCGATTTCATTTTACTCACCCATATGCACGGCGACCACATCGGAGGATTGCTTGGGAAACATGGCGAAGCCGTTTTTTCCAGAGCCCTCGTCTATGTTTCCATGCCGGAATGGGAATTTTGGCAAAATGGTACGGCCGGACCACAGGGAAAACAGGTCCGGAAGGTGTTGCATGCTTACGGCAGCCGGGTGAGAACATTCCGGTTTGGAGAAGAAGTTCTGCCCGGCATCAAGGCTCTTGACGCTTCCGGGCATACACCCGGGCATACCGTTTTTGAGACTGATTCCCTGCTGATTGTCGGAGATTTGCTTCATGCTGCCGCGCTCCAGATTCCGCGTCCGGAGGTTTGCACGATTTACGATATGAATCCGTCCGGAGCGGTTCAGGCCCGGCGGCGCTTTTATGAGTTTGCGGCTTCTTCCCCGAAGCCGGTCGCCGGAATGCACCTGCCGTATCCCGGAATCGGCCGGATAGGAAGGAGTGCGGCGGGATATGTCTATCTGCCCGGAAAATGAGAAAGGATAAAAAAGACACGGTACAATGACGCAAGCAGAAACAGCATGCCCGGATGTCTGGGGAAGCCATTTCCTTGAATACCGGGGAAGGCTTCTTGCCCTGGCCCGGAGGAATTTGAATCCGGTTCTTGCCCGGCGCGTTTCGGCGGAAGATGTGGTTCAGGAGGCTCTGCTGGCAGCCTGCGGGAAAATGGCTTTTTTTGAAAACAATCCGGAGATTCCTGTCTATTTCAAACTGCGGATGATTCTGTTCCAGACCCTTACGGCTATGGAAAGGAAGCATCTGCAATGCCTCAAGAGAGACGCCTGCAGGGAAGTGAATGTGACGGATGACAGCGTGGGGTCCGCTGCCCGGTTGGATTGGAACCGGTTTGCAGATACTGTGACCGGGCCTCTTACCCGTGCCGTCAGGGCGGATCGTTATACATTGCTCCGGAAAGCGGTCGAGGCGCTGCCCGAAAACGATCGGCAGATTCTTGAACTCCGCCATTTTGACGACATGTCCAATGCGGATTGTGCCGAAGTCCTGCATATTGGGCCGAAAGCCGCAAGCATCCGCTATGTGCGGGCGCTGCAGCGGCTTCGGAAGCAGCTGATGGAGTTAACCGAGTTTCAGCCATGAAGGGGAAGATTTCTCTGGAAGATCTGGTTGAACAATTCCTGGATCAGTGCCGTTCCGGCAATGTTCCCGATATTCAGGATTTTGCCGGGGCGCATCCGGAGTTTGCTTCCGAGTTGCTGGCTCTTCTTCCGCTTGTGATGGAGATGGAAGATTGGAGCGTTGAAAAAAAACAGGGAATTATGCCTCCGGTTCACGATTTTCCCGATTTGGAGGGGGACGATTACCGGCTGATTCGGAGACTAGGCAGCGGCGGTATGGGGATGGTATTTGAAGCGCTGCAATTGTCCCTCAACCGGAAAGTGGCCCTCAAGCTGTTGTCTCCGTTGCTGCTGCAGGATGCCGCCCAACGCAGCCTGTTTGAGCATGAGGCGCATGTGATTGCCAGGCTTCATCATCCCAATATTGTCAGAATTTTCAGTGCCGCGTGCCGTCCGGGATGTTGTTATTATGCGATGGAGTTGATAGAAGGCAAGAGTCTGGACGGATGTGAATTCAGTAATCCGTATGAGATAGCCCGCATTGGCCTCCAGGCCGCCAGGGCGATTGCGTACGCCCACCGCTGCGGCATTCTGCACCGCGATATCAAACCGGCGAACCTGTTGCTGGATGAAGCGGGGGAAGTACACGTCAGCGATTTTGGACTTGCTTTTCTGCTTCAGGGGAGAAATGAAGTTATTGAGAAGGAAGGAGCTCAGAGCGGAACACTGCGGTATATGTCCCCGGAGCGGCTGGTGCATGGAGTCAATACCTTTTCCAGCGATCAGTATGCGTTTGGGGTGACGCTTTATGAGCTTGTTGCAAAATCCCCGCCGTTTCCGGGGCTAGCTCCTGAAGAATTGATGGAACGGATTTGCAGGGAACCGGTTCCGCCGTTGAAGTGCAGCGAACCCGACTTGGCCGCGATTATTAACAAGTGCGTCAGTTTCCGCCCGGAGTCGCGCTATCGAAGCATGGACGAACTTTCTGAAGATTTGCTGCATTTTTTGAATCATGAACCGGTCGGGGCCTCCTCCCCGTCTCCGGCCAGGCGGTTGCAGCTGTGGATGAAACGTAAACCGGCTGTTGCCGTATTGTCTTTGGCTGCGGCCCTGTGTGCGGCCGCTTTCGTTGTCGCGTTGGGCGCCGGTTATCTGCAGACGGCGTCTGCGCTGAAACTGGCGGAAAACAATGCCGCAGTTGCCGATGCGGCTTTGTCACAAGTGTTCACCCGTATTGCGGAGCAGCCCCCTTCACAGAAAAATACGCAGCTGCTTTCAGCTTTGCTGCCCTATTACAGGATGATCGCCAGAGGAAAAAATCTGCCGGAGTCAAAGGTTTGCGAGGCCAATGCCGTCATCGGGGAATGCGCACTGCGCACCGGGAGTTATGCTCTTGCGGAAGAAGCGTTCCGCAACATGATGAAATTCAGGAAAGACGCTTTTCCCGTCAACCAGTTGGCGACGGCTTTGAAAAAACAGGGTAAAGATAAAGAGGCAACGGAACTTTTCCGGCAGGTGGCCGACCGCTTTGCGATGTCGGAGCGGGCGGAGGATCGGTTTGAAACGGTCCGCGCGTTGCTGGCTTTGTCCGGTTCTCCGGAGAGTGTTGAGCGTTCCCGGGCGTTCGGAATGTTGGAAACATTGTTGGAGGATGATCCTGACCATCCTGAATACCGTTTTCAATACGCACAGCTTTTGGCCGGAAATCCCCGCCTTTTCCGGGAGAGGCGCATTCCCGGCATTGAACCGAATGCAGCCGTGCTGCTCCTCCAGCTTGCCGACGCCCATCCGGAACGGCCGGAATACGGCCTGGCGCTGGTAGAGCTGATGCTGAAGAAACTCCGGTATGCCAGGAATTTCCGGGAACATAACCAGAGGGAACTTGCCGATACGGTGAATCTTTCCGAAAGGCTTCTCGGGCGTTGGCCGAATGATCCGCAGGTTATTTCCGGCATGGTCCGGCTGCATGCACGGTATATTGGGGCCCTGCGACGCGAAGGAAAAAATGCCTGGGCCCGAAGGGAAAGCGACCGCCTGCAGGGTATCCTGGAAGTTCTTTTTTACAATCCCGAGATTTCCGATGCCGTGAAAGAAAGCCTGATCCGCCTCCAGCTTCAACGTTTGAAACTGTTACGGCATGACGGCCGGAGTTATGAAGGAGCGGAGCTGCGGAAAAAAATCAGCCGGGAGCTGGGCTTTTACCACGGACCGATGCTCCGGGTGTTCCGGGAGGAGTTGGAGAAAGCCGGGCCGGATGATGAATCCTCCGTCGGGAAAAGTGAAGATTCCATTATTTTTGAACACACCAAGCAAGGTTTGTAAATTGTCCGCTTACCGGCACTCAGCAATTTGTTGTGCGAGGGGGAAAGGAAAGTGTCCCGTTCCGAGCGGCGCTGTTGCAGAAGAAGGCGGGTATTTGCTTCCATTGCAGGCGGAGTGTCAGATGCGTTCCTGATGCATTTTTGTTTTCCGAGCCAGCTTTTTGTTCCAAGGCGCTTCCTGAGATAAATTGCTGTATTCCCTTGTTGACTTCCAGTTGGTGGAACCCATATGCTCGGATTATATATCAAAATTTCAACCATCAACGTTTAATGAGCATGTATAAACACTATTCTGACGGCCGCCGCCGCTTTCTCAGAATGTCCGCCTTATTCGGTACGGCTGCGCTGATTTCTCCGGCCATTACCCGGGCAGAGGGCGGGGGTGCCGATTCTCCGGAAAACGGCGGCTTTGCCGCCTCCCGGAACCGGACGCTTGGCAAGGGCTCCTGGGCCTTGGACGCTTCTCCCCTTGGCTTCGGAGTCATGGGAATGACCTACAACCGCAGCCAGTCTCCCTCGCGTGAGCAGTGCATCCGGCTTCTTCATGAGGCCGTGGAGCGCGGAGTTACTCTTTTTGATACGGCCATCATCTACGGGCCCCTGAGCAATGAACTTCTGGTCGGGGAAGCTCTTTCCCCCTTCAGGGGGAAGATCAGCGTCACTACCAAGTTCGGGCACGAAGTTATTAACGGAAAGGGGACGGGCCGCCAGGACAGCCGCCCGGAAACCATCCGGCGCTACTGCGACGAGTCGCTGCGCCGTTTGAAGGTGGACGCTATTGAATTATTCTACCAGCACCGCTTTGATCCCAGGGTTCCCGTTGAAGATGTAGCGGGAACCATCTCCGAACTGGTCAAGGAAGGCAAGGTGCGGCGCTGGGGCATGTGCGAAGTCACTCCCGGTACAATTCGCAGGGCCCACGCCGTCCATCCCCTGACAGCCATTCAGAGTGAGTACCATCTCATGCACCGGGATGTTGAAAACAATGGCGTTCTGGATGTCTGCCGTGAACTGGGTATAGGCTTTGTCCCCTACAGCCCGCTCAACAGGGGATTCCTGGGGGGCTGCATCAATGAATACACGCAATTTGACCCGAACAACGACAACCGCCAGACCCTGCCGCGTTTCACGCCGGAGGCCATGAGAGCCAATATGCGTATTGTCAATATTCTGCAACAGTTTGGGAGGACGCGCGGCATGACTTCCTCCCAGGTTGCCCTAGGATGGCTGCTGCAAAAAGCTCCTTATATCGTACCCATTCCCGGCACCACTAAACTGTCCCATCTGGAAGAAAACCTGCACACGCTTGATTTTACCTGCTCTCCGCAGGAGTGGGCAGAACTGGAGAACGCCGTAGCCTCCATACCCGTGACCGGAGCACGCTACAACGCGGAACAGCAAAGGCAAGTAGGGCATTGACCTGATTTGTTTGCCGGGATAAACGGCAATCGCAACGGCGGCCTCCGCAGAACGTTCGTCAGGCGTTCCATACTATCCGGAATTCCTTGTTGATTCCGTTTTTACGGATTGTCTGAAAAACATTTCCTTCTGAAAGCATTCTGCCGGAAGAAGGGGATGTGTTGTTGCGTGAAGCGAATAGCCTCCATTTGCCCCTCCCGGCAGCAGGCCCAGGCGTCAGCACCTTCTTCAAATTTTTTGTTTCAGGAAGGAATCCATCCATTCCGGGTTCACCTGTGGCAGAGGTTCGCCTTTGTCATATGCCTCGCAGCACTGGCCGATATACTCCATTTTGATTTTGGAGTATTTCAGGCATTTTTTCAGTTCCCGAATGCGCGTTTTCATGGCCTGATGCCCTTCCTGCAACATGCGGTAACGTTCGCGCAATGTCGAATTACCTTGGCGAACCAGGTGAAAAAAGCGTTTGATCTCCTTGAGTTCCAATCCAGAATGCTTAAGGCAAACCAGCCCCAGAAGTTCTTCCATTTCCTTGCGGTGGAAGACACGGCATCCCGCCCCGTTTCTCGGGATGTCCAGGATTCCTTCTTCTTCAAAAAAACGCAGATTGGACGGCGTGATGCCTGTCAATTCCGAGACTTCCGAAATGGAAAGGCACATGTCTTTCTGTTCTCCAAGTTCTGATGCGTCTTGCATGAAGACACTATGGCTTTTTCTTAGGCTGCGGGAAACGACAATTTCCGTGTATGGGCGGGGAAGCCAGTTATTATTGCCTTTTTAAGGTACATGGCATTCATTTTCTCCAACTGCATGCGGCCTTCCGTTTTGTCTGGAGTTTCCAGCAGCGCTGTCCCGGTTCCGGTGTATTTCTCATATTCCTTTACATCAAAGGTTCCGGGGGATATGGTCCCCGCGTTTTTCAGCAAGGCAATGATTCTTTTCAACTGTGATTACAGTGAAGGCGCCCATGCGGATATTCTCCGCAGAATGGCGGAAACGAATATGGAGCAGACTGCCGGTTACGGGGAGGACCCCTATTGCGACCAGGCCCGGAAGCTGATTGCCGGCTTGTGCGGCAGAACGGATCTGGATATCCATTTCCTTATCGGCGGGACCCAGACCAATTTTACGGTAATTGCGGCGGCGCTGCGCCCCCATCAATGCGTGCTGTGCGCGGACACGGGCCATATCAATGTGCACGAGTCGGGAGCCGTGGAGGCTTGCGGACACAAGGTTTCCGCCATTCCTTCCCCGGACGGGAAGCTGACGGCCCGGCAAATTGAGGAGGCGTGGCACGCCCACTGGGATGACGAGACCCGTGAGCATATGCCTCAGCCCCGGATGGTTTATATTTCCCAGCCAACCGAATTGGGCACCATTTATTCCAGAAAGGAACTTCAGGAAATTTCCGGAGTCTGCCGCCGGCGGGGGCTGTATTTGTATATGGACGGAGCACGCCTCGGCTACGGCTTGTGCGATGAGGACAATGACCTGGATTTGCCGGCGATTGCCTCCCTTTGCGATGCTTTTTACATCGGCGGCACGAAGGTAGGCGCTCTGTTTGGTGAAGCCCTGGTTCTGCGGCATGAGGCCCTGAAGGAGGATTTCCGTTACATCGCCAAGCAGAAGGGCGGCCGTCTTGCGAAAGGGCGGCTTCTGGGCATTCAGTTCCTGGAGCTGTTCCGCGACGGCCTTTATTTCCGGCTGGGCGCCCATGCGGATCGCCTGGCTGTGATGCTGCGGGATTTTTGCCGTTCCAGAGGGCTGGCGCTTCCCTTTTCCAGCGGAACGAACCAACAGTTTGTCACGATGCCCGATTCCGTTCTGGAGGAGCTGGGGAGGAAATACGGTTTTGCCTATTTGCGCCAGGAGGATGAAACCCACAGCACGGTGCGCTTCTGCACGAGCTGGGCCACCCGAGAGGAAGACGTACGGGAATTGATGGCGGATATCGCCCGCCTGTGCTGAAATTTCCCTCCGTCCGGCAATGCCGGGAAACTGCGGAAAGGGCCGTTCCTCCATTCGTTTGCGGAAAAGCATTTTTGTCTTTCCGGGAGGAACCTGTTGAGCCATGATATGGTTATGCCCTTAATCGTGGGACAGGAATGGCGGAGGAGAATTTCCCGCATGCAGTGGCTGCTGAATGCCGTGCTGGCGGTGGAGTGCCTTAGCATGCCTTTTTTTGCCGCCGGGGCGGTAGCTGGTATGGTCTGGTACGGCGGACGCAGGATGGGGGCTGACTGGGGCTGGCTGGCGGGAGGCGCCCTTGCCGCCGCAGGTTTATTTTTGGCGGTGTGGGGGTGGCTGCGGCTCCGGGGCCGTTTTTTCAGCAGGCGTGATACGGCGGCCTTTCTGGATGAACAGCTGGGGTTGCATGCGGCGTTGAGCGCCGGTGAGGAATGGGGCAATGCCGTGGAGGCAGGGGAAAGCGCGGTACAGGGGAATTCCGTGCTGCGGATACGTTCCGCCTGGTGCCTGGCCTGGTTGGTGGGAGGCGCGGTTCTTATGGCTTGCGGGGCTTTTTTGCCG
>ULVW01053531.1_pt1 | contig 29229 bp, 33 predicted proteins | sample 1959801 | NCBI WGS metagenome assembly ULVW01 (sample SAMEA4835796, study PRJEB28245) | human gut metagenome | biome: gut microbiome; material: fecal sample | place: Denmark | collected 2008
TCTATCCAGGCTACACGCTGCGCATGGCCGACATCCTGCAGCAGATGATGATGATCTCCGACAACGGTGCCGCTACGGCCGTCGGAGAGGCAGTCGGTGGGGATGAGGCCTCGTTCGCCGCGATGATGAACGCAAAAGCGCAGGAAATCGGCGCGACGCATACGCATTTCGTCAACATGAACGGCATGCCGGATGCCGACCATTACTCGACGGCACGCGATATGGCCAAGATTGCCGCCTATGCCATGCACAACGATGCCTTCCGCCGCATCGTCGGCACGAAGGCCAAGAATATCTACTACATCGCGCCGCAGGGCCATACGACGTACTGTATCAATACGAATGAGCTGCTCGACACTTACGAAGGCTGCACCGGCATCAAGACCGGCTGGACGAGCGCGGCCCGCAGCTGCCTCAGTGCAGCGGCTAAGCGCGACGGCAAAGAGCTCATCGCCGTCGTCATGCATTCCGACGATGACGAGACGCGCTTCAGCGAGGCAGCAGCCCTGCTCGACTACGGCTTCGAGCAGGAAGCAGAGCTTGCACCATCTGCAGCAGGAGCGCAGGCTGCGGCTGCACAATAAACCATCCCTTAGCTACCCATGATCAGGAGGATCCCCATGAACGAAGCAGATTTTGCCAAGAAACGCGATGAAGTCCTGCAGGCAATGATCGCCTTTGATGCCGGCGACGCCAAGCGCATCCAGCATTTCCTCAAGGTCTACACCTACGCCGCTCTGCTCGGCCGTCAGGAGGGACTGCCCTCGGCGGTCCAGCAGACGCTCGAGCTCGCCGCCATCCTGCACGACATTGGCATCCATGCAGCTGAGGCAAAATACGGCAGCCCTGCCGGCATCTATCAGGAGAAGGAAGGCCCCGCGCCCGCACGCGAGCTGCTCGAAAAAGTCTCTGGCATCCCTGAAGACATGATTGAGCGCATCTGCTTCCTGATTGGCCATCACCACACCTATAAGGATGTCGACGGGGAGGACTACCAGCTGCTGCTCGAGGCCGACTTCCTGGTCAACGCCTATGAAGATGAGCTTTCCCCAAAAGCCCTGACCGCCTTCCGCGAGAAAGTCTTCCGCACGACGAGCGGCACGGCGATGCTCAACACCATCTACGGCCTTCCGGAATGACCACCATCCAGACCAAGAAAGGGGCGATATGCATGATCTTGCAGGCAACTGTCACGAAATACATCCCGACCAACGCCTACATCTACGCCGATAACGAGACGAAGCACGGCTTCCTCATTGACCCCGGCGCACAGGCGGGGAAACTGCTCGAGCTCATCCGCGAGAAGGGGCTGACCATCGAGGCCATCCTCTTGACGCACGGCCACTTCGACCACATCGGCGCCGTAAGCGAACTGCAGGAGACGCTGAAGATCCCGGTCTATATGGGCAAGAAGGGGAGGCTCTATGCCGAGAATCCCGTCTGGAATCTCTCGGCCCAGACCGACGAGCCCATCGTACTGAGTAACGTCACCTACCTCGAAGACCATGCCATCATCGCACTCAAAGAGAAGCCGGCCTTCTGTCTGGAACTCCTCGAGCTGCCGGGGCACACGGCTGACGGCGTCATCTACTACACCAAGGCGGATGAAGCCGCTTTCGTCGGCGACTCTATCTTTCAGGGCAGTTACGGCCGCACCGACATGTACGGCGGCGATGAACAGGCCCTCCTGAGGGGCATCCGCGAGCGGATCCTGACCCTGCCGCCAAAGACTCTGCTGCTCTCCGGCCATTCCGCGCCGACGACGCCAGCTGATGAGCAGGGACGGAGCTGGTACCAGCCCTGACACACATTACATTATTGACGATTCTACATGAACTGCATGAAAGAACTGCATGAAAGGATATGCTATGCTTCAAGATATTGCACCGAAGAAACTTGACAACCAGTACAAGCCGTCAGCCGAGCCGACGGACGAGAGCGTTGTCTTCGTCTTTAAAGACCGCAACGTGCTCGTGCGTCAGGACGAAGGCAAGCTCTTCCCGACCTTTGCCCAGCTCGGCCGCCCAGAGGGCTGTGTCTATCTGTTCACGATTGGCAAGAAGGCATTTTTCCTGCTGCTCGGCGACGCTGAGCCCGTCATACCAGACGGCTTCGACTTCGAGCCCATCAAGAGCATCCGACAGAACAAGGAGGCCAAGCTGCCGAGCTTCTATGCCTTCTACACGGCGCTGCATCTCTATGGCTGGTACCGGACCAACCGCTTCTGTGGCGTCTGCGGTCATCCGACCGTCCTCGACACGAAGGAGAGGGCATTGCGCTGTTCCGCGTGCAACCATGTCATCTACCCGCGCATCAACCCGGCCATCATCGTCGGCGTCCTGCACGACGGCAAGATCCTACTGACGCGCTACGCATCAAGCCACAACGATGCGACCTACTATGCACTGATCGCAGGCTTCACTGAGATTGGCGAGACCTTCGAAGAGACCGTCCAGCGCGAAGTCGCCGAAGAAGTCGGCCTCAAGGTCAAGAACATCCGCTATTACAAATCCCAACCCTGGGGCAGCGCCGCCGACATCCTCGCAGGATTCTATTGTGACCTCGATGGTGACGACAAGATCCAGATGGACCACGAAGAGCTCAGCCGCGCATTCTGGGCCAAGCCAGAAGACGTCATCCTGCAGCCAGACGATTGGAGCCTCACAAACGAGATGATGGCCCGGTTCAAAGACGGCCAGCCATGCTGATACAGATATGAGCACATCTAAATAAGCACATCTAAATAAGCACATCTAAAATAGATAAAGTACACAGTACCTGCCATATATGGCCCTGCATGAATCAAGATCATGCAGGGCTTTTTGTCTGCATTCTGTCTGCATCTGGAAACCGATAGGCTGCAGTTATCCTGATAATTATCAGGATAATCATCAGGGTTGCTCATAGGTAATACCAATGGCTTATCGGTATTATGTAAGTATTACAAAGTTATTATCGGTATTACTATTGGTATTGAAATATGACAAGATAGTTCAAGATCTAAGCTGTTTTAGGGTAAAATAAAACTTCCGATAATTTATACTTATCGGAACTAGTTTGCTTCGAGGGACTTAAGAGGACTTTGAGGGATTTTGAGTGCCCGCGAAACCGCACCGTTATTAGGAAGTCAGGGATTTTCGAGGACTTTGAGGGACTTTAGCGGACTCCGAGGACCACAAAAATTTTGCGGAAAAAGTGCGGAAAAGGCATGTTTTCCGCTCCGATTGCGGAAGGATTGCGGAAAGATTGCGGAAGAAAATCGAGTGATTTTGCGGAAAAGATAATCGGAAGTAATACGGTTTAAACCCATAAAAATAAGGCATTGCGGTGCTTGATTTGCATCGCAATGCCTTATTTTATACTGATGTAACAGAAATTATAACGATTCTATGGCTGGAATGGACTATTTGAGTTCTCTCCATGCGGCTGTGTCGTACTCTCTTCAATGCTGTGAAGGGCCTGCTCTAGGATGCGGTCGTCTTTGCCCTCATACGGATTTGGAAAGTCGGTATAGCGCAGATAGAGGTCTAGGGCCATACGCTCAAATTCACTCGTTCCCTCTTCTGGCTGGCAGGAACCAATAGAAAGTATTGCATCTAAGAAGCCTTTTTTTATGACATTTCGCACATAGCCACCAGTTCCAGAGAAACAGAACCGTTTCAGGATAGGCTTATCTTGATAAAGCATCACCATTGTGACTGCTAGGTACTTGCTAGGAGCATAGTCACCTGTTATGGCATCCCGATAGAAGTAATAATCCGTTTCGAAGACTCTCTTCAACGCTTTAAGGATTCGGACCCCGCTCACGCGCCAATCTGTTTTCGTCGTCTGGCCAACTTTCTGCGTAATGACGCAGAAAGTCATATCCCGCAATGCCTTCATCGCCTTGAGGATAGAAGACGGTACGCAGAGCAGAACGTCTTCCTTCTGCATCTTCTGCGGATGGATATACGCGTAGAAGGCTATCATGCTCTTCGGGATACCGTGACGCGGTTTAAGATAACGAGGGTCTACTTCGGAAGCTATTTCTTCATTGGTTCCTAAACTTTGAAGAATCGTCGTTACGTCCTGGACAGGAAATACAAGATAGGACTTCATCTTTTTGTCTGGCACGATGCCTTGGGAAAAGAGATTTGCACCATTCTCGAAAACTCTAGTATCGCAAATGTAAATGTACGGTTCTACTTTCGTTTCATTGATGGAGCGTATTTCTGGATGTTGCAACAAGTAAGTGCTTTCTTCCTTACGGAATGGTTTAAAGAAGGTCTCTTCAAGTGTATCGAGTTCTTCTTGTGCACTTCTACAAATAGCATCCATATTCTTCAAGAATTTTTTTTGATAGAATAGCTTCTGTAACAAGTCTATAGTATATGGTGATTTTTTTACCAGTAAGTTTGGAAGCCAGAATACACGAATGTTAATCATATCCGTAATGGTCTTTGCTCCATTGAAAGATAATGTTCCTTTGGACGCATTGACCTTTATGTGTCGGAGAAAGTTTCCGCTTCCTTCGTTTGGATAAGCTGATATCCCTTGATAGGACAAGGAAAATTCTGTTGCATCCTCATAACGCGCGTCCGGATGCAATGGCTCGTTGTAGAGCATCTTGTCGAAGGCATTGAGCTGGACCAAGAAAAGGTAGGCATCTTCTCCACTCAATGTTTTCTGCTTATATTGACTATAGCGAACGCCTTGCAAATCGTGAAGGCCAGGATTGCAGGAATGGATTTGAATATGAAGTGTAGAAAACAGTTCTTTTTCGTCAGGCATGGTTGCCCTCCCCTTTCGTTCTATCCTTCTCACGACGGATACGGATGGATGTGCGTTTCATCGCATTTTGTTCATCCAGGTCAAAGTCAAATCTATCGGATATGATGGACTCAAATGTCTTATTGGCGTTTCTCTTTAGCATAACATCAACCTCCCTATTTTACTGTATTATCCTATCATAATACCGTTGCAGAGTATAGGAAGTAAGAAGATTTTTTTTGCTAAAAAAAGGAGCCTATGCGTACTGCACAGGCTCCTTGAATGTGATTTAGAAAACAGGCGGCGTCGGTGGATACCAGGGGTCGTCCTCTTCCTCTTCTTCTGGTTCCGGTTCGAGGATGATATGGCTGGTATCTGCGGGGCTGTCCATTGTGGACTGCGTTGGCGGCGGTGCCGTCATCTCCTTGACCATCTCATCGGTCTTCTCTTTATCTCCTTTGTCATCCTTGTCGCTCTTATCCTCTTTGTTTTGAGGTGCATTATTCTGCGTGTTATTCTTCTTGCGCGGATGTTCCAGGAACTCAAACTCATCAACGCGGACTTCCATGACGTATTTACGCTGTCCATCCGGGGCCTGCCAGACTCGGCTACGAATCGGACCACGCACGCCAATACGGCTCCCCTTCACGCAATGTTCTGCCAGGCATTTAGCGGCTCCATTCCAAGCGACGCAAGGAACGAAGTCAGCCTGCGGTTCATTGTCATTACCGTTCTTTGACTTGCCAAAATGACGATTGATGGCCAAGAAGAAATGGACAACTTGGTGGTCTTTCTTTGTCGTCTTGAGTTCTGGGTCTGCCGTGAGTCGGCCAATCAGTTCTGCCTGATTCATAGTATGACACTTCCTTTGTGTGTAGTAATCTTTTATCATACTGAGGTATGATAAAATAAGAAAATGGTAAGACAAAGTATGATTTTAGTAGGATAATGGTGGGACAAAGTCTTATTTTTACCCTACAAGTCAATCTTTTGTTATCTGATTCGTATGTTTCTGCAAGGTTGGCAGGAATCCGGCAATACCTTTACCAGCTGTTCTATCGAACTGTTTGATGCGGGTCGCCATGGTTTTGATTTCTTGCCTGGTATGTCCATCATCCAGCATCTTCTGTGTTGCAGATTTCCAAACCTGTGCTACCGTATCATTTTCCGAAAAAATAAGCGCATATTTTCGATAAACATCATAGAATAATTCGGCATTATTCTCGTCCGTCTCATCATTATATGTTTTCAGATTGAATGTCGGCTTATTTTCTTCCCAAGTCCGTAGGCTTTCTTCTTCTGATGGAAGAGGTTGCTGTAGCAGAGAAGATTGGAAATCTTTTTGGAATGAGATATACGGATTCCCATAATGTGTAAACGTATCGATGGCTTCCAGTAATTTCTTCCGGACTTTCTCGGTCTTTTCCGGATTATCCCTGAATTTTGGAAGGTAGCTCTCAATTCCATCTTGTAAGATAGTATTCGTCATTTTCCCCGTTCCCAGTATCTCGGTTGGTTCTCCGGTTTTTTCAAAGTCCCATCGCATTAACAATGTAACATCAGGATTTTCGACTGGATAAGCAATTCGGTCACGAACGGCATTGGTATAACGCTCATAATCCGTTACCATACAATCTCCTAACTCATATATTGCCTTGATGCCCCAAAGTCTCTCGGGCTGATTATTACTATCTATATCTAAGACGCCGTTCTGCCGGGATGGTATAATAGAGAGACGACGAAGTGGATGTAATCTTTCTAATTCCTTCTTTGGCATAGCAAACAACACTTCGGTTTGACTACACATTTGATTCGATGGCGATTTTGCAGAATAGAACGCGACCATATTTTTAGGAAGGCCATTCCGTATTTTCAAGCATCGTTCATCAATGTTCTTTGTAGCGTCTGGTTCCGTATACTTCTCTAAGACATCCGTAACTTCTTTTAGAGGGATGACGCAATAATTTTTAAGCTCTCCTTCTGGTACTTTTTTGATACTATCTTTGGCAAGTTCATTATGATTATAATCTTCATAATCCTCTTTCCGGCAAATGTAGATATAAGGTGTTACCGATTTTTCGTTGATAGCCTTCAACTCCGGATGGTTCGCAAGATAAGCATCCTCTTCCTTTTTGAGCGGAGCCAGAAAATTCTTTTCAATTTTTTCGATTTCTTCTTTTAGAGCATCTTGATAGGGACTAAACGTTTCTGCAAGCTCGCTAGGACTATCTAATGAATGACGATACTTAGCGAGCATGTAATTCCCTATCATCTCAGTCACGGAAGATGCATTTTGGAAATAGAGCGAATCAAGAGTCAAGTCTATACTGACATCACTTTTATTGTTCTTGCCGTGTGCTATCGTAAAACTGATATCGCCATATTCGACTCCGTCATCTGTTGAAAGCGGAGACGTGATTGGATGCGAGAAATGGGCTTTATCAAGCTCATTGAGGCGCACTAGGAACTCGTATGCTTGTGCACCAACTAATCGGCTATTATTGGTATACGGATTCCCCTTGAGGTCTCGAAGGACATCAAGATTACATTCTTTCAAGTCAACGATAAGGCCGGATGGAAATGGACTGCCCTCCTGCTCTGCTACAGCCTGGTTCGGCTTAGAAGCTGGTGTAGATGGTTTTGGCTCGGATACGGAACTAGAGGTGTTTGCTTCTTCTTCCTGTCTTTGTGGTTCAGGGGCAGGTTCAGGTTTGTCTGAAACAGGTTCTTGCTTCGGTTCCTGAGTCTTGTTTGGCTCCGGTTTCGGTTCTTCAACCGCCTCCTGCGCTGGTTTAGAAGCAGGTTCTGGTGTGGAGACTGCTTCTTGTGCAGGTTCCGGCTCTGGCGGTGTCGCCTGCGAAGCTTCTCTTTCGGCTAAGAGGACGGGAAGGTTGTGCTCCAAGGTAGATGCACGCGTGATGGCCTGGAAGAGCAATCTAGGATTGTCCTCGAAGGACTGTATCTCTTCTTTGCTGTAAAGTGGATTCTGGCTGAAATTGCTCGTCAGATGGAAGTCTTTCAGGACCAGTTGGGAGAACGCCTTGGCTTCTACCGAAGTCAATTCTTGTGCAAGGCCCGTCTGATAAGCGAAGTCACGGATGGCCTCGCCGGTCTTCGGGACTTCTGTCATGCCAAGGTAGCTGGCGGCGGCCTGTACCTGTTTTGGTGTGTCGTGTTCTGGGATATCATGCCGGAACGCATCGATGCGATTATGGCGGCCGACGGTATCTTCGATGTTGTAGTATGGTACGATATCGGCTGAATAGCCTCCATCTGCGGTCCGTGTCCAGTATTCAAGATAGACTGGCCGAGACTTCGGCTTAACGGCAAGGTGCAGAGCATCAGCCTCTTCCTGGCTGATGTAATGCGGATTCTGAGGTGAGTCTTCGTGTAAGTATGCCGCAACGCGCAAGTAGTTTGCCCGGCTCATCATGCGGAGCTCATCGCCGGTCCCGTGCATCGGACGCGCATAGAAGCCAGCTGGTTCCAGATTGCCGTACTGGCGCAGATTCTGTGTCAGGATACGGGCAATCAGGTCACGGTCATTCATAACTTGGTTTGGATTCATGATGATGACGCTCCCCTTTCTTCTTGTTCTTATGCATATATTCGCGGTGTTCCCGATGGATGCGAGCCTTTGCTCGCTCCATGGCGGCCTGCTCTTCCAGGTCAAAACCGTAGGTGTCGGCCATGAGCTGGTCGAGGTCTGCCTGTGATATCGTCATGCGGACTCCCCTCCTTCTGGCATCAGAGTTTCTTACGTAGATTCAGTGTAGCAAGATGGAAGGGAGTTGTCTTCTTATCTTTTTTCAGTCAAACAAAAAGACTGCCGATATCGGCAGTCTTGTACAGTCTGGTAAGGATTACATGAAGAAATTGCGGTCTGTGATAAGACCATGCGGGACACGGTCATAAGCTTTGCAAATCTTATCCGCAATATAGGTCGCATATGGAAGACGAATGTTCTGTACGCTTCCCGGGTAGATTTTGGTCAAGCTGAAACAGATTTGCATGACATCCTGCATGGAAAGTTCTCCTACGGAATGTACAATCTTCAAAGGACGTGGTGCCCCATGATAATGTCCTTCCGATGTAATAAGGAATCCTTCATTCTCATTATTTATAATGCAGGTTCCAGTTTCCGGATTACTGAAGGAAACTCCTTGGAAAGTCGCAGAACTAGAAGCTAATCGAGTACCGGATTGTTTTCGTACCTCCACAATGTCGTACTGGATACCAAGCTTTGAGAAGTAATTTGCATAAAATTTATCATCTATTTTAAAAAGGTAGTATAATGCTAGACGTAATTCGAGCTAGTTTTACCATGAAAAAATTTTACAAGGCTGGTAAAAAGGTAAGGAAATGTGCTATCGCCCTATTTGACCAAAATTTTTTTAGCCTTTGCCAAGGCTTGTAAATCAATGTAATTGACATAGCTCCAAAATTTTGGTTAAATAAAAAGTGAAGGAATAAATCGTTGCTGTGCCTACATCTTCAAGGTATTACATTACCGTCATCTACCGCATAGGTAGCTTAACTGGGGGAAAGCAAATCGAGACAATGATTATAGAAACAATGCGAAGTGCTATCACACAGAAAATGAAGTTTGCAGGATAAATAGCTAAAAGGTGGTGTTTGAGGAGAAAATGGATAGGTTCGCGAAAAATATATGGTAAAGTCAAGCAAATCAATACTTAAGATTGATACTGTCGCTCCTCATACGAGGAGTGTGGATTGAAATCGACGAGAGCGCACGAAGCCAAGCCCCGCGTAAAGTCGCTCCTCATACGAGGAGTGTGGATTGAAATAACAATCTTGTGTGGATTCGGATTGCGAAAGATAAGGTCGCTCCTCATACGAGGAGTGTGGATTGAAATAACAAACAGGCGCAAGTCCGCGCTGTAAGCCGCGTCGCTCCTCATACGAGGAGTGTGGATTGAAATGCGGACGAATCCCGATATTGACGAAGCGCGAAGCAGTCGCTCCTCATACGAGGAGTGTGGATTGAAATGTCCCCATCACGGCAGACGGGCGACTGGCTGCCAAGTCGCTCCTCATACGAGGAGTGTGGATTGAAATCTCGAAAATGCCCTGCAAGGGCATCTCTACGGGGTCGCTCCTCATACGAGGAGTGTGGATTGAAATGATAAAATCAAGAAGATTGTCTCGACGAACCTCGTCGCTCCTCATACGAGGAGTGTGGATTGAAATGCCTTGGAACGCTCGGCGTTGATTTCCGCGACCGTCGCTCCTCATACGAGGAGTGTGGATTGAAATGACAACAGCAAGAACAAATAACGCTATTGACGAGTGTCGCTCCTCATACGAGGAGTGTGGATTGAAATAAGCTGGACCAGGCGACCATCGACAAATTGACCGCGTCGCTCCTCATACGAGGAGTGTGGATTGAAATGCGTTGTTCTTCACGCACTTGATTGACACCCATGTCGCTCCTCATACGAGGAGTGTGGATTGAAATATCGATGAGCTTTTCGACATGGCAGGGGGCGACGTCGCTCCTCATACGAGGAGTGTGGATTGAAATATTTCTGTTTTTGCTGTTGTTGCATCGCATCGTGAACGTCGCTCCTCATACGAGGAGTGTGAATTGAAATCAGAAATGGAGCTTGCTCGTGCTCGGATGCGATGGGGTCGCTCCTCATACGAGGAGTGTGGATTGAAATTCGCATCGATGAAGCTAAAGCCGAGGCCGCCAAAGTCGCTCCTCATACGAGGAGTGTGGATTGAAATTGTTGGGCAATGAACGAGACGTTGGCGAAGCTCACGTCGCTCCTCATACGAGGAGTGTGGATTGAAATGACGATGCACGCAAAGCAATCGACTTGCTTTTGGTCGTTCCTCGTATGAGGAGCGTGGATTTATAAAAGCCACTAGATTACTCTAGTGGCTTTTATTGTAAGAAAACTACATTTAGCGGACTTCGCGGCCGCAGTTATCGCACGGACCTGGATGGTCCTGGCGATGACCGCAGTTCGGGCACTCATAAATCGTTGCATGTACCATGGTCTCACCTTCTTTCGTGTGTCTATCCTACCGTTATCTTACTTCGTCATACAGATATAAGATAAAAGTATGAATTTATCCCACCAAAGTAAGCTTACTATAAGGCAACTCCCCTATTTTATCTTATCGGTCATTTCTTGAAGTCCGGCAGGCCGTTCTTGTCCCAGACGGACTTGGCTCCACATCGAGCCGAGCAGTACCAGAAGTACGTGCCTTTCTTCTTGGAGCTTTCGGCTCGGAGCATGTATCCTTCGCCGCACTCCGGACACTTGATGATGACCGGCTTATTATCCTTATCCGGGAAATGCGCCTTGCAGTTCTCTTTATCTTCACAGGCCCAGAACAGACCAAACTTGCCGTTTATCTGGTTGAGCTTCTTGCCGCACTTCGGGCAGGTAGCCGTTTTACCGGTTCGAGCGGACTTACGAGCGGTCGTATCCGGTTTACCGTTCTTATCCGGGAACGTTGTCCGGCAGTTCGGATAGCCGGAACATCCCCAGAAGTATCCTTTGGAGCCTTTGCGACGGAACATGGGCTTGCCGCAGTTCGGGCAAGTCGGCAGGTCGCTGTTCGGCTTGAGCTTAAGATTCTTGGCTTTATCGATGAGGTCGATGATGCCGCTAATCTGGTGGTCGCGGAAGATATCGAGGCTCAGAGTGCCTTCGGACACTTCATCCAGTTCGGATTCCCAACGGGCCGTGAGGTCCGGATACGTGACGGAATCCGGCAGGAGCGAGATGGCAAGGCGTCCCTGCTTGGTCGGGACCATCTTGCCCTTTTCCAGGGAGACAAAGCCTCCCTTCTTGAGTCCTTCGATGATGCTGGCACGCGTCGCTTCGGTGCCGATGCCCTTGCAGGACTTGAGTTTTGCGGCCAGGTCCTTGTCCTTGACGTACTTGGCAATTTCCTTCATGGCCTGTAAGAGTGAGGCTTCCGTGAAGCGTTTCGGCGGCGTCGTGACCTTTTCGAGGACCTTGCCGTCCTGGTAGTTCACGCTATCTCCGTCTCCGACCTGCGGGAGCGAGGCGTTTTCGTCTTCGTCTTTCTCGCTACGGTCCTTCTGGTAGATGGCCCGCCAACCCATATCGGTCACGGTCTTGCCGCTTGCGGTAAAGGTGTTGTCGCCGCACGAGATAATAATCTTGGTGGCCAGGTACTTGTGAACCGGGAAGAACTGCGCGAGGTAGGCTTTTGCAACCAAAAGGTACATGCGCTGTTCGATTTCCGAGAGGCCGTCATAGGATGGCGAGACCGTCGTTGGAATCAGCGCGTGATGTGCACTGATTTTCTTATCGTTCCAGCAACGGCTCTGGATGCTCGTGTCAGCCTTCGGCAGGAGGGCCTGGAACTCGGCATCAGTAATCTTGGTCAGGCTCTTCAAGATGGCCGGTGCATCGGAAAGCTGATTGATTGGCAGGTACTCGCAGTCGGAACGCGGATACGTGGTAAGCTTCTTCTCATAGAGACTCTGCATCGTATCAAGGACCTGTTGAGGCGAATAGCCGTACTTGCGTCCGGCATCGACCTGCAACGTGGAAAGGCTGTACGGGAGACGCTGATTCTCCTGTTTCTCTTTCCGCTCGACGGACGTGATGGACGCTCCATTACCATGGTTGGCCGTCGCTTCTACTTTGGCAAGCAGGCCGTCGGCAATCTCTTTTTTCAGGAGGCGGCCTTCTGCATCGAGGCCGTCCAGTCCTTCGGGCATCTTCCAGACGGTCGGGATAAGGCCGTTCTCATGTTTCCAGATGACGTTCACGACGTAGTGCGTCGTCGGTTTGAAGTGCTGAATCTCGTCTTCCCGACGGACGACAAGGGCAAGCGTCGGCGTCTGGACACGGCCGACGCGGATGGCACCATAACCGGCACTGCGGCTCTTAAGGGAATACGCACGCGAGAGGTTCATACCAACGAGCCAATCGGCCTGACTGCGAGCGCGTGCGCTGTCACGGAGGCCAACAAAGTCGCGGTTGTCGCGAAGGTCTCCAAGTGCGTGCTTGACGCTCTTCTCGTCCAGAGCGTTCAAGAGGATGCGCTGGACCGGCTTCTTGTTGCCCAGGTACTCAAGGACTTCATCAATGAGAAGCTGGCCCTCTCGGTCCGGGTCGCCTGCATTGACGATGGTATTGGCCTTCTTGACGAGGTCCTTGATGATGTTAAACTGCTTCTTGGCATCCGAATTGACGTAAAGCTTCCACTCGTTTGGGATGATAGGAAGCTGTTCCCAGTTCCACTTCTTATAAGATGCGTCGTAGTTCTCCGGCTCATACTGACTCAGGATATGACCGAAGCACCAGGTCACGATGTCATTCCCACCATTCAGCGAGATATAGCCGTCTTTCTTCTGGCCCTTGCCAAGATTCTCAGCAATCGCACGGCCAAGACTCGGCTTTTCTGCGATAAATAAACGCATAAAAAATACCTCCTTCTGCGATTATCGAACAAGGTTATCGTACCATGTCCTTTAGGAGGTTTTTTCTTATGTTTTACCAAAACAAGGCACAAAAAAAGAGCCGCTTGCGCGGCCCTTTCGAGAGGGGATTCTATGCGTTTGGACAGGACATAGAATCCTTTGTAGAGGTGATAATACAAAACTTACAGAAACTCGACAGTTTCACCTTGTAACTATATTGTAGCATAAGCAGTTCAGAAAATCCAGTCATTTTATGGTGTCTATAAAAGAATCCTGTCCACAGTGGACAGGATTCAATATTCAAGATTCATGCTGGAAGACGAGCGGCTCTTTGCCCCATTCGTGGTAATGCGTCTCATCCGGGTCTACTGGTGTAGACGGGTCTTTCAAGCGATGGATGATGGCGAGATTATCGCTTTCATCGCCCGGCTCCGTCTGGAACTTGGCGAAGCGTTCTGGAAGCATGTTCAAGGCATTGCAGATATCGTTCAAGAGGTCGGCCTTGCGTGTCGGTCCACCGACAAGGAACTTCTTGACCTCTTCCATCGGTTCCCTGGTATAGAAGCGCAGGTCCTCTACACGCAGGTTGGCTTCTTTCATGCACTCGGCTAATTTTGTGGCACTGATATAGTACATCATATGAATATATCCTTTCCTCTCTTAGATGCTTGTCCGTTATAGTCTTCGCATTGTTTCTGGAACGTCTTGCAGAGGTCCAGCAATGCTTTCTTGACGCGATGTTTCTCTGGTGTCGATGCGTAGGAATCGCGGATGGACTTGGTGAACATATGGATGTTCTCGGTCTTGCATTTCCCTATCAAGTCTTCGCTGATGATGCGTTGGCCGCGCAAATCGCAGGCGACGGGAACGGAGGCCCCGCTTTCCAGGTTGAATGTGGTCTGGTAGATGGGAAACGGCAGTTTGGTCCGTGCGAACTGGCAATCCTCGATATTGCAGGAATAGAAGTCGGATTCTTTATCCAGGTCACAGTCTATCATCCTGGCATTGTGGAAGGTCGCTTCCATGAAGTTTGTTTCCTTGAAGTGATTCTTCTCGAACAGGACGTTGTTGAAGCTGGATGCATAAGCCAGCATGTGCTGGACCGTATTATCGATGAAATGCACTTCCTGGCCAATGGAGTTGAAGAGCGAGAAGTTGACATCCTTCATCTTGTTATGCGTCCATTGGACACTCAGAGCAGAGACCCTGCGGAACTCGGTATAATCCATGGAGGAATGATGGAAATGACACTTTTGCATGTTGGTGTTCGAGAAATCTGCATGGTCCAGGTTACAGTGATTGAACTCAATCGAATGAAGGCTGGAATTTGAGAACATCGCATGAGAGAACTGACAGTCCTCGAAGATGAAATCCCGCATCTTGACTTTTGAGAAGTCGGCACCATTGAAGATGATATCTTTCATGTGAGATGGATTCGACACGCGGATGAAGTTATGCAAATCACGTCCGCTGAAGGAGCGATAGGATAAGTCCGCTTGTTTTCCATAGCGATGCTCGCTTTTCTGCCAGAGCACATGCTGGCTAAAGATTTGCGCAAGCTCTTGGTTGCTGATTGGTCTTACTTGTGGCATAAGAGGCCCCCTTTTGATACAACAAAAGGTCTCATCTGAGACCTTCGTTGTTGCATCATCTGAAAAGAAAGGTTTGTATGTCGGGCTATTTTTGGAGCTTTCCCCAAAGACGGCCATGAGCAAGGCCAAAGCACAGGAACTTTGGCCCCTTGAGGAAAATAGGTGCAATTCCAATGGTAGTGGAAAGCGGCTACAACAGAAGGGAATCAATTCTTCTGTATCCGTCTTCCCAAATCCGTGGAGAAATTAAATGGCGACAGCAGTTGGAGTCGAACCAACGTATCCAGGATTCAAAGTCCCGTGCCTTACCACTTGGCTATGCTGTCATGAACAGGCATTTGTATCCGTCCTGTGAAAGGAACCAAAAATCATCTCATAGACGAATATGGAGGTCCTGCCTGGTAGACTCGCCTGTCTCCCCAGACGATGGGCAGTCAGTAGAGAGGACAGTATCTTTTCTTGAGCCGGACACATCCTTCTCCCTGACGATGATTTTATTATAACATGTGTAAACCGTAAAAGTTTCTTATCTTTCTTCATTTTTGGACTGAAAAACGATATGCCACATCACGGATGCATTGACATCGTAAACGACATAATGGAATGGCGATACCATATCAATGAGCGGCATCTCTAGGTCATCTGGAAGCTGGATGACTTCGCACCATGATTCCTTATACCGCAATCCTCGCTTTTGCGCTTCGTTCTTCAAGAACAGTTTCAGATATACCAGTCGGCTCTCGGTGCTATAAGGCGTACTTGGATAGGTATCGGTAAGCAGGTAGGCAAAATCCTGCATGAACATCCGGATATGGCCGTTTGCGTGTAATCCTTCCTGCGAGCAGGCCGCACGGTAAAGTTGTTGCAAGGTCTTCGAGCAACGGAGCGTGAAGGTACTGTTCTCGAAGGAAAGATTACTCAATCGGGCTTGAGCGGACGGAGTTGCCGGGATAGAGAGTTCTTTCTCCAATAGCTTCTCGATGTAATTCTGTATGATTTTGGACAGGACAAGTCCTTTGCGCTCGGCAAGTTCTTGCAGGTGGCGTTTCTGACTCTCCGTGATGCGTACATGTAAAGTTACAGTCTTTTCTGACATATGAATCACCTCTCCTATGAAGATGGTAGCATATCCAGCTGGATTTCTCCACCTTTCGGAGAATAAAAAAACGCCTGTCCATTGTGGACAGGCATCATGACTTCACATTGTATCAATAGTAAGAGAGTAAACATTTACTTAGAATCATAACACAAAAAAATAAGTTATTAACGGAAATAATAGGTATCGGAAGAACATCTCACGTTCCAGAAAGTCATGAGAACTGGAAGGATGAACAGGACTCCCACCTATCAAACATTTATATCCGGCGGTAGATAACGCTGGATACGTAGGTCCTGTTTGCAGACTCGCCCGTTTGCCCGGACGATGGCAGTATCTTATATGCTACCGCAGAAGGAGGATTCGACTAGTTCTCTCCCCTGCGGCAATTCTATTATAACAGGTGCAAGGTCTAGGATTTTCTTATCTTTCATCAAAATCGAGAGACGAAACGAGCCTGTCCATTATGGACAGGCTCGTCTTTGTGAGGACCTACATGAGGTGAAGATAGTACAAGACAGCAGTCGGAGTTGAACCAACCAATCAGGGAGCGGAAACCCTGCACCATTCCGATGGATGCTGTCATAAGCAGGCATTTATACACAACTCATAGAAAGAAAATGATAAGTTTGGTTTGGATGAGGAAGTGACTCAAAACGCAACCAGCAGTTTGAAGACGCTTCTCTTATCGGAGCCGTGTACGGAGGTCCTGCCTGGTGGACTCGCCCGTCTTCCCGGACGATGGAGAAATAATAGAAGTGTCATCGAATTTCAATGACAGGTATAGTATAACATGTGTAACGCCGAAAAGATTCTTATCTTTCATCAAAAAAGAATACCTGTCCATTGAGCAAGAAGTGGACAGGTATATATAGGAGGTAGATACAGTCAATGGCTCCCATAAACGCCAACGGGAGCTTCATGCTGGCAAGGAGTCAGTCAGCATACGGACCATTGACCAGGTCCGCTGGGAAAGAAATAGAACCCGAAAGTGGGGACAGCAGTTGGAGTCGAACCAACGAGCCAGAGCTGTGGGGAGAATCCCATGAGCAGGAAAGTGATGTCTGTACCTTACCGACGGTAATGCTGTCATGAGTTTGGCAGGCCGGGGAACCTGCCAAGAAGAGAGTACCAGGTTATTCTGGAACCATCCTGAACACAAGAACAGGATAACATGGAACCCATGGATTTGTTTCTTATGTTTCTGCATCGGTATGCTTGAACCCATACGGACACATGATTCCGTTCCGCAGGACCTGGCCTGGTTTTCGTTTTGCAATCTGGCTATAGAGGAACACCTCGTACTTGACAGGGTCTTTCGAGATGAACTTCTTGTAACACCACTTGAACAAGTCGCCGCGTCCTTTTATGAGTGCATCGATAGACGCATTGAATTTATCCCCTGGATAAACCTTGAACGGCCACATGCACTGTAGTTCTATGGAATCTGGTGGATAAGGATTCTTCCAGACTATCCTATAGTTCGGCGCAGTCCCGTCTTCCTGGATGGCATCACCAATCCGGAACGCATTGGCGTAATACGCGTGTCCATCATTATAGTCAAGATAAGGCAAGCGGCTTAAAACATAGATATCATCTTCCCAGGCAACGACCCCATACGTCCTGGGATTGTAGAGGATTTCCTCTGCTCGTATCGTTTTCATGGCAGGACTTCCTTTCGTAACGTACCTCATATCTTATATATAGAAGGAACTTGCTAATAAGGTCATCATTTTGGCGGGACGCCGCCGCTCTTCCCTTTGACGCGTTGCTGGTCGGTGACGGTTATCCAGTGTGCGGCCTCCTCTTCACGCTGGTTCCTGGATAGGCCGTAATACCGAGGAGAATGAGCCAGGACAATGGCCTTCTGCTGGCTATTGAACCGGCAAGGTGGTTCGCCTAGGATATCTTTGACGACAAGGTCCGCGTGCAAGAGGTCGATGCCAGGCGAATCAAGAACGGCCTTGCGGAGTGCGGAGAAGTAAAACTCTTCTGGTTTGTGTGATGGGGTCTGGACAAGTTTCTCAAACGGAGTAGCCGTGTAGACGGACGGATTCTGTAAGAGAGGATTCCGCTTGACGGATTGTATCGTCTCGCTGATGAGCTTATTCGAGGCAGTCTCCATGCGGACAAGCATCTCGGCGAGCTTATTCCAGTCATCCTGCATGAGCTTAGTCTTCTGGATGTACTGTGCGGCGTCTCGCTGGATTTTACGGACTTCTGGATTCTCCTGTAAGGCCATCTCGCGCGTGGCTCGTTCTGCGCCTTCGCACCAGTCGATGAGCAGACGGCAACAACTCTGAATTTTCTCGAAGTCCAACTGCTCGAAGGTCCGCTTGATGGAATCCATGACGGTCTTCCAGTAGGATACAGCATCCACTTCTTTCTGCTTGGAACGGATGGTGCGTAGTTCTTTCATGAAGCGTTCCAGGACGACTTCGTTGTTATCAAGGGTCTCTTTCGGTGCTTCCATAGTCTTCACCTCTGGTTTCTTTGCGACTGCCGGTGCCTGCATGGCGTTCTGGATGAAGGCCCTGCGGTTATCCTGTAAGTCTTGGAGGACCTTGAGCCTTTCGCGGTCGTCTTCGGGGAGTTCCTGGTAGTCAGCACTGAATTGTGGCGAGAAGGACAAGATATCGTTGATGCGCTTTTCCTCTACCTGATTCTTGCACAAGAACTTGACGATGCGGTCGTCTACGTCCTGCAACCGGAGTTCCGGCTTCTTTGTAAGGAACGTCTTGAGGGCTGAGAAGTAAAGGCTTTTGTCGTCGGGTAGGTCAAACGCGGTCATGCGCAAGGGTTTTGCCTGTTCGACTTCGAGCATGGTCACGAGCGGATTGACGTTCTGCGTGACGCGCAGAGCCGCCATGGTCCAGCGGATATCCCTTTCCTTCTCGAAGTTCTTGGGAACGGTCGGTGACTTTGCCATGACGTAGATGATATCTTCATAGGCATAGCCGTCCTTATAGAGGGATTGTGCCATATGTCCTTCGAGAGCCACAAGGTCCCCCAGCTTATGATGGTCAAGTGAGGGATAGTGCATCTTGGCGTCCTTGAGGTACGTGATGTAGATATCGCCTAGAGACGGCGTAAGCTCGAACGCAAAGTCTTCCCGGCTTGGTGCACTCGCCATTGGTGTGTCAAGGTCACTGAGGCGTTCCTCTGGTTCAAACCCGGAAGGCGGTTCCAGACTGATAGCATCAGCATAGACTTCATCTAACAGCATAGGCATCCTCCTTTCTGTTTGGAAAAAAGGCCGTCGCATCGTGCGACGGCCTTCTTGTCTTCGTTATCAAAAAGCCTGCGGAGCCTGCCAAACATCATCCTGGTTGGCCTCGCCCTGGTTTTCGTCTGGCTTCGGTTCCTCGGTCTGCTCTTCGGAAGCGGCTTCCCCTTCTGGTGTTGCCGTCTCTTCCTTTGCCTCTTCACTCGGAGCCGATTCGACTTCTGCATCCTGCGGTGCATCCGTTTTGGCTTCGGCGGCCTTTTGGGCCGGTTCCTTGAAGTCTTTCAGCAGGTCGATGACATCAGCGACTGGAATGGTATTGAGGTCCACTCCGCTCTTGATGACTTCCTTCGAGAACTCATTGAGCCACTTCTCGTTCTGCTTCTTTGCCATCTCGGCAAGTTCTTTCTGCAAGGCTTCGGCCTGTGCCTTCTGCTTGGCGATACGGCCCTGAAGCGTTTCAAGCATACGGGCCTTGCGACTGATTCGTGCGGACAATTTCATCGGCATTGTCATTACCTCTTCTCTTTCCTATTTAAATAGCATATTCTTGGACATCGGTTACGACGTGCATCACGGCGCGTTCGCCGACAAGGTCGGCCCACCGTCTCAGCGTGTCACGGACCAGGGCTGACAGCATGACTTTCTCGTCTCTGGTCAAAACGGTAATATAGAACGAACCGACAGGGATGCCATCAAAGTCCATCTTGCGTCGAATCTTTTCGAGCAGGTCCCGGCGGTCAAGGTCAGGATAGACCTTTTCGTTTCTCCCGATAAAGACGCGATGCGCTGAAAAAGAATCCTTCGGCGTATGGTCCTTGGCTTCCTGTTTCGCCGCTTCGATACTTTCGTAAGCTCCAAAGTACGGCCCTTCTCGGAAGAACGAGTAGGCATAGGTCTTTGGCATAATCGTCGCTTCTTTCTACGTGGTATGGAACTGGATAGGCGGCACCATCTTCGAGCTGGTCCTCTGCAAGTAATCCCGGTTCTGGATAAGGAGTAGGTAAAGGTCATACTCGCTATACGTATCGAGAAGCCCAGCCTGTTCGACAATCAAGCCGACGCGGATAAGCTTTTCCAGGCGTACTTTGCTTTGCACGCGTTCCAGGTCTTTTTCGGTCCTGAAAAGCTGATTCTCAGTTATCTTGATTTCCTGCTTGAGCGAAGCGAGTCGCCGTTTATCCTCCTGGTATTGTGACATCCATCCATCTCCTTCCGTCGTGTATTTTCCCTTTGCAAGCCGATTATAGCATAAAACCAAGGGATAAAGCGGAAGTGAGAAACATCTTTCCCACATCTTTCCCGCTTCTTTCCCACAGCCGAGGGGACGTTGTGCTAGAATAGAGACGTGGGGAGTACGAGAAGCGCATTTCTGCATTTCGCGGTCGCGAAACGCCAAAAACCCGAGTAACGACGGGCCTTGAGGCCCTCTAAAATTTTGCAAGCAAAATTCCCTTTGCCAGTCGCATCCGCTCCCTGAACCTGCCGTTGGCCAAAAACACCTCCTTCGAGCGAAGAAGACTGTTTCCCTTTGCCGGTCCCATTCGGTCCCTGAACCTGCCGTTGGCCAAACCGATTTCGTGAAAGAGAGGAATATCATGCCGTTTCTGCATTTTCAAAAGTCCGGCATCCTGGAAGGCTGTCCAAGTGATGTGTATCTTTCGATGGACCATGTCACAAAACTGGTATATGAGGTCGGAACGGGCCTCGTCGTTTTCGTAGATGGACAGACCTCCCCGTATGTCTTTGCCTGTTCAAGAAAGGTAGGAGAACAGCTCCCGCCTACTATCCTGCTCTGGTATCACTCAAGTGAACGAGCCGTCTATGGACAATTACAGATAAGCCAAGACGCGCTTATCCTGAACTTGGATGACCTTATCCGAGAACTTGAAGAAGAAGAAAAAGATAGAACATGAATGACCTCCTGCTTCTTGCAGAAGGTACGAGGGAATGAAAAATGGCCCTGTACTACTTCACCCTGAAAGGGGATAAACGGCCCGGAAAGTTCGGGTCGCATGTCAAGGCCGTGGAGCACGTCGATTACATCGACCGTGAGGGAAAATATAAGAACATCGATAAGAAGGACCCAAAGAGCCTGGATAACATCATCACGACGAAGGACGTGCCGGATGCGTTGAATGGTTCGACGGTTCTTCTTTACGATAGTCCCTATGGGTCGATTACGAACACGGAAAAGGGTTTTGCCCTTACCGATGACCCGTCACCGGACACGCTGGCCATTGCCATGATGGTCGCACAGAAGAAGATGCCGGGGCCACTTGTCATCGAGGGCAGTGACCTGTTCCGTGCAAAATGCATCCAAGCGGCCCTACTTGCAGACCTGCCAGTCTCATTCGCGGATGAGAACTTGCAGGCTATTTTTGTCCAGAAGAAAGAAGAGTGGAAACATGAACGAGAAGAATATCGAAGACAAGGTGGACGCATTATCCGAGCCAGAAGCGTTCCAGAGTCCGACGCTCCAATTCTGCGCCATCCACATGGCGATGCTTCTTCCGAAAAAACCTTATCCAGCGTGCGTCGTCTGTCCGAACTGCATGTGGTACGTCCTGAACAGCAACCTGAACGCGTGGTGCAACGTGACGAAGAGCGTCGCGTGGGACTCGATGAACCCGCAGGATATTCCAGCGTGCGACGGGGTCTATCTCGGGCAAGACGAGAAAGAGCAAGAATAACGGCCGGAAGGATTCTCCGGAACATCGAGGGAAATGAAGATACGCTCCTGGCGTCCATCAAGCACGTCGAGTATATCAACCGCGAGAAGGCGTTCGAGAAGAAAGGTGGATGCATCTATACTAAGCACCGTCTTCCTAAATGGGCGAAGAACTCGCCGAACGTCTTCTTCCGTGCCGCAGACCGGTATACGAAGAACGCCGTCCGCTACAAGGAAATGGTCTTTGCTTTGCAGAATGAGTTAACGTTAGAGCAGAACCTGGAAATCGTGAACCGTGTCATTAATGAGATGATTCCGGACCACTATTATACGCTGGCCGTCCATGACAAGGTTGGCGCGATGGCCCAGGATGGAACCCATAACCTGCATGTTCACCTGATGTTCTCGCCGCGTATCATCGACGATGTCGAGAAAGAGAAGGAACGTCTGCGCAGTAATTTCTTCCTGAATAAACTCAGGAGTACGGCAAAAGACCAGTCGAACGAGGCGAAACGGAAACATGGTGCTCCCATGGACCGACGCTGGTCCGACCGGACGGTCATGCCGGAACTTCGTGCGACGTTCCAGGATATCACGAATGACGTTCTGCGCAAGAATGGATTCCGTGTGCAGGTAGACCACCGGAGCCTCAAGGCTCAGGAACAGGAAGCCTTAGAGAACGGCGACCTGCTCTTAGCGAAGATTCTCCACCGCATCCCGGAACGCCATGTCGGCAATATCCAGACGATGCAGGAGAAGAACCCGATGGTCGAGGTCATCAAGAAATACCGCGTGGAACGCAAAGAATACCTTGACCTTCTCTTCAAGGCCGACATGCTGGAACACAGCATGGCCGAAGCCGAGCAGGAAAAGAAAGCCAAGGTACTCCAAGAAGACGTGGCAAGTGTTGTCCAGTCGGCTGAGTTCCAGGAAAGCGACCTATCGGCGACCTCCCCTATTGGTGTCTTGCGTCAAAACTTCCTAGATGCGGTTCGGACGTATGAACACCGCAAGGAGATGATAACGCCGACGGAAGAGGCATTGAAGGAAGCGCGTCTTGAATACATGACGGCCGAAGAGCGCGAAGTGTACCTCCGCTACCTGCATCTTAAAGATGAACAGGAACACTGGACGACCTTCCAAGAAAACCTCAAGGAGCCGGATACGGACGATGCAGATGCAAAGCAGGCGTATAAGGAACTCATTCCGGCCCTTGCGGCCAAGCACGAACAGCTGGAACATGACCTGCTGGGTCTCAAGGAACAAATCGAAGCGATTGACCTGCGGCTCAAGAATCCAGACATTGAAAAGCAGATACAGCTCTTGACGCACCAGGTCTTGCAGGAGAACAAGGCCGTCGAGCCTCTGCTTCGCGAGGCTGAGACCAACCTCAAGCAGGCGATGGATGACCTCAAGCGTGCCTTGCATCAGGACGTGACTGCGGAAAATAGCCAAGAACTCTATACCGTTTCGGACCTCTTGCGGATTTTCAGGAGACGCCAAGGGATGCATCGTCGGACAGTCAACCGGCTCAAGAAGCAACTTGCTCCCCTTTTGAAGAAGGTTATCTCCCCCGAGCGTGCGACAAGGATTGCCCAAGACGTTTACAGTAAGAACGAGTGCAAGAAGATTCGCCAAGGCTTACGGGACTGCAAGAAGAAAGAAGCGACCATTGCGGCCGAGCAGGAGAAGTATCAAAGACTGTTACAGGACGCGATGACAAAGAAGCCGCTCCCCTCTTCCATGACGATTGCGTCCATCCAGGAGCATCTCGCGTCCCTGGCGAAGTGGAAGAAGGACGCCGCTTTAGTGAAAACGCGTCTTGAGAGTCAGCAAGCGCACTGGGAGGAACTTTTCAAGCGGCCGAAAATCGAAGCCAAGGTCAAGGCGATTGCTCTGGGCATCCTCAAGAAGAACGAGTCGTACCAGAAGAAGTACGCGGCGTTGCAGAAAGAATACCAAGAAGCGACGGATGCGTTATCGCATACGAGGACGCAGATAGAGGCACTAGAAGAACAGGCCAGGAAGGAAGGCCCGAACGTTCGCGTGTACCGGTCCTTGACGGAAGAGGAAGCCGCTTGGCTTAAAGAGCATCCGCACGCACCAGATATTCCGAAGACTGAACCAAAGGAGAAGACAGAGCCGGTCAAGGAGAAGGAGCCTTCTCCACTCATTGACGGGATGCATCCGATTGAAGATGTCCTGACCATCTTGTATCGGCGTCAGAGCCAGTTGAAGCGGCAGGCCGAAAAGCTACAGAAGAAAGCCTACGCACTGAAGAAAGAGGTCATCTCCGAGGAACGTGCACTTCTCATTGCACAGGATGTTTACACCAAAGGCGAAGCCAAGGCGATTCGCCAAGGTCTCCACAAGGTGGCCAAGAAGGAAGCGGCTATGGTAGAAGCCGAGGCGAAGTGCCAAGCGGTCTTGAAGGACGCAACGCAGACGCCGGAAGCTATTAAGACTGCCAAGGACAGCCTTGTCTCTCTTGCGGCATCCAAGAAGGAGCTTGCCGTGGAGAAGACGAAACTAGAGACGCGGCAGACGTACTGGCAGGAGCAGTTCAAGAAGCCGGAACGCCAAGCGACGCTCAAGGATATCGCAACTGGCATCCTGCGCAAGAACGCACCGAAGCTACAGCTCTACCAGGCGGCCGAGAAGACGCACCAGAACGCGGTAAGTTCGTTATCCCTTGTGCAACAGCAAATAACGTCGTTCTCCGCGAAGGCACAGAAGGATGGTTTGCAGAAACAGGTGGCCTTTGCGTTCACGAAGGAAGAAATCGATGTCCTGATGAAGAATCAGAAGACTGCCCCGAGCCAGGTCGCTGGTGGCAAGGCACCGGCGAAAGGGCCTGCAACGGTCCCGCCGGATGCACCGAACCGGATTGCGGATGCGATTGCCGGGAGCGATGCATGTGCCAAGCTGGTTGCCGTCCTGCGTGACGATGACCAGGGCCTCAAGAACTGGTCGCTCATGACCGAGGCGGCCAAGGAAGAAGAGTTCAATAAGAACTTCTACTCTCAGCTCTAGGCACAAAAAGAAGCTGTAGACAAAATGTGTTACCATTTTATCTACAGCTTCTTTTGTATGATGAGGCTTTTCATATACACATGCCAAAGCGCATGATTGTGTCCATGCCCAAACGTGAGATGTACATTAGACTTAGGCATATACACAAGTACCATTCAAGGAGTGGCTCGGATATCTCGGATATAAAGTCGCGATAAGAATATGTTTTACTATTTTCTTCCTCTGCTGTCCATGTCCCAAAGAGGTAGGCTAGATAAAGTAAGAAGAAGAATAAGAGAATGAAGAGGGTAAGGCATAGGAAATAGCCTTTTGTAAAAATGAGAATGGATGCGGCACTATCATTCTCATAATACAGAGCATAACATAGATAAATTACATAGAGGAGAATAATATAAAAGAGGATTAGTATTCTTCTTAACATAAAGGGATTTTCTCCTTTCACAATACGAGAGGATTGCTAGAACCTTTACACGGGCCAATATAGGAACATACCAGTATGGATGAAGCTCCAGAGTTGCATGGGAAATAAGATGGGTAACCAAAATGTGCACATGACCCATTGAATTGCGGGAGAAAAGAAATACTCGTCATAAGCGATTCTTGCTCTTGCAATCCTATTCTGATTTTCTGTCCATGTCTCGATGAGATAGAATGGCAAGAAAATCAGGTAAGGTCCGGCAGTAAAGAAGACAAGATACAAGAAAAAGCCTTTTGTGAAGGAGAGAATGGATATTGTTCCGTCAAGGAAGATACATGCTAGAACACCAAGGAGATACAGAAGTATAAACCAGGGAATCATCAATTTTTTTACGTCTACCTCTATCATAATCGATTCCTTCTTTCGGTGATAGTACAAAATTTTATTGGCTCAGAGATTCTGGAGATGCGAATTATTGATGTGAGTCATGACCAAAACTTGTCTGCTCTTTGGGAACGGAATGATAAGAAAGGTCCGGTTTAATGCGATAGTAATGGATAATTCTAACTCTGTTGGTTTTGGGATAAAACTCGATTTCCTTTGATTCACTGGTTTCATGGACATAAATATCATATTTGTCAGTAGAAATATCAGTAACATCCTCGTAGGAAGTGAATGCTTCAATGATGGGTGCTATATATTGTTCATCTTGACTGTTCGTATACTTTCCAAAACCTATAAAAGAACATGCAAGAAGGAGCGCGATGACAGCCAAACTTAATATTAATGAATCAAATTCTTTCAGCATATAGACTCATACCTTTCTGTAAAATCTTCTCGTTGGCTTAGAGTTTCTGGACGCGCAGGTCTGGCGTGATGTAATAGCGGACGGTTGCGCTGTCCAGTAAGAACTTGGCATAGGTCTTATTGGTATAGGTAACGACTTTCATGCCAGGCAATGCTTCGACCTCTACTCGGTATTCTGGTGTTTCCTTCTCAGTCACTTCCCGGTAAGCGGGATACGAGTGCATCATGACGCTGGCGTCTTCTTCTACCTGGTGACTGAAATGCAAGAACAGGCCAAGTCCTGTAAGAAGAGCGAGCAGGAAGACGATGCGGACCCGCACGCGCATGGCCCGACTCTTCCACCGCTCAACGACGAGGTCTAGGAGGATGATAAAAATGAGAATGAGAATCCAGTACATGTTTACCCCTCTTTCGCGAAGGACAGGAGCAGACAAGGCACCTGCTCGGCTTCTGCTGGGCCGGTCATCCGCAGAAGAACGTCCTGCCCTTTCTTGAGATTGCTGGCACCTGTGTAAGGCTTGCCGTCTATCAGGAGCCGACAAGATACACGGACTTCATCGAGCCGCCACCGGTCTAGGTCGAACTGGCCTTGAAGGGCCATTTTCTTGCTGGAAAAGACCTGTCCATTGTGGACAGAAAACTGCCGGACCTTCTGCGGATAGCGGCGAAGCTGGCGTACTTCGCGGCATGTAAGCTCTTTAGAGCCTCGCTTCCCGGCAAAGTAGGTGGCCGCCTTTTCTCTTGGCAAGGTGATGTGTGTGACAGATAAGCGGTAATCGGTATCCGGCAAGATATCGTCCGGGCCGTATGCGAGTGTTGCGATGATGGCATCTGCTTCCGACAAAGCAGGGGCCGCAAAGGCCCCGCTCATCGGAGTCAGACAGAGCATGGCGCAGGCCGCGCCGATAAGCCAGTGTCTCATTAGATATCCTCCGTATTTATATAGTTCAGTTTCGATTCTTGTCGAAGCTCGTTTCTTCAAAGGGAACGCGCTCGTAAGAAAAGTCTGGTTTGATGCGATAGTAATAGGTCGTGAAGTGACCACCACTGGGCAGTCGGAACTGCGGGTCGTGAGCAGTCGCTTTATCGTAGTAACGGATTTCTTTTGCACCGTCCAGCTCGTGTACGGTCATGTCGTAGGTATCCGTGAACTGGTCACCGAACCATAATAGACCCCTCTCTTTTTCCTATTATCAATCATCAGCTTCTTCACCTAAATCATATCTAAAGTAGATATCCAAGAAAGCCGTCCAGGCTTCTTCCATGGATGTGATATCATGGGCATCATCGATGGCATAAACGAGAGATTCCCACTCATCCATCGGTATCCCTGGATATGCCTCAGAGAATTGTTCGGCCAGCGGCTTCTTAGTGGTCATCATGGCGGTGTAAGGCTTGTCTGGTGTCAGCTTCCAAGCGGTACGGAATATCTGATTAGGAAGACCATACTGTGTAAGGTCAAGCGTAACGGTCTGCTCATAGGTTTGTGTTCTAGGATAATAAGTATTGGCAACAGATAACATGGTACAAATCTCCTTTTCTACTTAAATATAGTGAAAGGTTTGGAGAACATCGAAGAAGGTTTTCTCAGCTTCTTGGAAGGTGTGGTAGTCATGTGCTTGAGAAATCAGGTAGTCCAGAGCCTTCCAGCGACCTTTTGGCACGTTAGGAAAATCTCTTGCTAACTGTTTCACGAAGCTTTCCCCGAAAGGACGCGTAAGATAAGGCTCTTTGGCATCCTGCTTCTCTTTTATGGTGTAGACGTAATTGTAGAATGTCACGATGCGCAGGAAGCATTTCTCTACGTCATCATAACGATTCAGGATGGTCAGCCGGTAGGGTGCTTTTGCTTCTCGCTCGGCGTCTGGCATGATAACGGATACAGGCATAGGAACTCCTTTCTGATGATGGAACCGTCGGGATAAGAGGCTTTTATTGTGGTACTCCCCATCCGCTCTTCCATGGCCTTTGGCGAGATGGATAGAAAGGGAAGCGTTACGATTTCGTAGTTGAGTCTTTTCTGGACCCATCCCCTTGCCTCTGTCTTTTGGATGATATCCCAGACGTGGTCTCTCTGGACATAAGATGCTTTCTGCCTGTCCGGGATGGAGGTGCGGCGTTCGATAAAGACATCTGGGTCCTCGCGGTAACACACGAGGTCTTTATCCTTGACAAGCAAGACCGGCAGTTCTTCGACTCTCTCGTGCAACGTTTTAAGAATGTTTTGTCTTCTGCTATCAGCCCAAAGACGCGCATTGCGTTTCAAGGCTTTGTAAAATTCCTGTTTCTGGATGAAGACAGTATAGACTAGATACGTTGTCGTCATGTTCATTCCCCCCTATACTGGTCCGGAAGGAAAGCCGTCTCGGTGACGGGCACTTCTTCGGCGGATAAATCCGGCTTCACGCGATAGTAAAGGTAGTGACGGTACTTCTTACTATGGTAACGGACATCCTTCTCCCATGCATCACGGTCGAGTACAACCATTCGATAGTCTTCGGTTTCACAGTTCTGGAGTGCATCATAAGATGCCGTTTCTTGGATTGCTTTCTTTCCCTCTTCTGAAATAATGGAACAGCGATAGCTAAAAAACGCCAAAAATAGAAGCGAGATAACAATGCAGATGACAGCAGTTAGGATATTTCCCAGATTGCCCCATCTATCCACAGAGAAGCAAAAGATGGTAATAATAATCCAGATGCCTACCATAGCAAGGATGAAGTCTTCCTTGGAGTCTTCTGGATAAAGTATAGAAAAGAAAAACGTCATGACTGCTATAACAGAAATAGAGCCTAATAGAGAAAGAAGGATATTTTTCTTCAATATTCTGTTCTTTTCTTTTTGATAAATGTTCAGCTTAAGATTCATCCCAGCTTATCCCCTTCCGTATCTTCTTGTGCGCCGATATCCTGTTCATTCCAACTTTATATTGGCTGGAAGAGAGTCTATTTCCGTAAGGGAGACTTTCTCAACAGATAAATCCGGTTTCACACGGTAAAAGTGATATAGATGGAAATCTTTGTCGTAATAACGGATATCTTTTTCTTCTTCGTTATCCAATACGAACATCAGATAGTATTTGGTTTCGCGGCTCTGGAGCGCATCATAAGTCCCTGCTTCTTGAATGACTTGTTGAATATCGGTCTTTGCACGATTGGCACTTACGTACTCACACATCCTATTGATTGAATAGATACATA
>ULVW01048407.1_pt1 | contig 28750 bp, 16 predicted proteins | sample 1959801 | NCBI WGS metagenome assembly ULVW01 (sample SAMEA4835796, study PRJEB28245) | human gut metagenome | biome: gut microbiome; material: fecal sample | place: Denmark | collected 2008
ATTGAAATATAGGCCACTCATAATAGCCAATAAAACGAAGCGTTGAATACTAGCAAAAACAGCATAGTTTCAACGCTTCGTTCGTATAGTATCATTTTGTTAATCCTGACTCATCGGGCTACGATAAGGACACATCCATATCGGACCCCATCGTTCGAGAGCTAACGGATAAACTTTTTGCCCTTCTTGACAACCGGTCCATGGTAATTCTTGTCAACACGAACACCGCGCAAGTCGTAGACGGGAGAATCCTCATCAGCCTCATCGGCCAAAGAATCTGCAATGCCTGTGTTGACCACACGAACCAAGTTTCCGCCCACTTCCACATTGCCCGGATAAATTGCCTTCACTTGGTACTCCCAATAACGACCCGTATGCGTTTCCTTGTCAATATAATCCAGACAATCCACGCCTAACGGCTGTGCATTGAGCAACTGACCATTACAGTATACATTATATCCGGCAAAATAAGATGAAGCAGCATTGGGCGTGTCGAAAGGAACTGCTCGCGGAACATATTTCGCTTGGTTCTTATTCACACTTGCCACTTTCGGTGTCGAGCGGTAACGTTCAGTTTGCGCAAAAGTCGAAACCATTTCCGGTTCATTTTGCGAACCAGCAGCATAGGCTCTCAATCCCAAAGTTATGTTCCAGTTGCCATCAATGTCATTATCGCTCAGTGTTGACCATGTTTGCCCATCGGGTGAATACAAATCGCCACGTCCAGTTTTAGCCGGTCCGTCGTCATAGCCTAAAGGCACTGTGATGCTGTTGTGTTCAACGTAAACCACAGCCCGAAGTGACTTTTCGGCATTGATGCGCAAAGGCTTATCGAGTTTCACCACGTTCATGGCATTCTGTTTCAAATTCGAAACATACTTTTCGAACACCAATTCGCCTCCTTCGTAAAGCTGTACGAAGAGTACATCTGGTATTTGATTTACGAAAAATCCCACCTCGGAAATCGAAAGCGAAGCATAGGCTTGCAGGTCGGCTGCGTCCCACTGCACTCCGGCAAAATAGGCACCTCCATTGGGTAAACCTGCAGCACCCGCACTGACTCCATTGTGCCAGCGGAGTTCCTTCATTCCCGACAAGGCCGGTGCACTCCAGCACAAACGGTTGCCTTCGGTTTCTGGAGTCACCGTGAGCGGACCGGGAGCCTGATTGCCGTTGGAATAATTCACTGCTACTTCAACAGGTTCACTCCATTCGCTAACCGACGCATTGTCGTAGTAAGCCCTCACTTTGTAAGTATAGGTGCCTGGCAACAAATTATGATCGGTAAACGAAATGCCCTCAAACGGTTCATTGTTCAACTGACGGTCGTTGCGCATCACGTCATAACCATAAATCTGTCCTAACTCTGAACTGTGAATGCTCACAGCATCAATGAGTTGGGCAGCATAAGCTACGGGACAACGCAAGGCCACGTAGTGCGTAGTTGCAGGAATTGCCAAGCTGAAGCGTTGCCAGTTTTCATTCGTACGAATGGTAGCCAGTGCTATGAAGTCGGCCTCAACAGCTGTTGCGGATGATGTCAGAACCTGAATCGTTCCGTATCCCTCGGCATCATTAAGGTTACGTGCGGCAAAACTCAAGTTAAACGCTGCTTCATACTCCTTGTTCACAGGAATAATCAGTTCGCACTGCGTTTCGACTGCTGCCTGCAAAGCCTTGTCACCATGATAAGCATCAGTGGCGGTTACAGCAAAACCTTTTATCTGTAATTCATCAGGCATCGCATTTTCGAAGCTCTGGTAAACATCGGCTCCAAGCGTTGTCGGGTCAACCACCGATACGTTCACATTATAACCTTCTGAGGTCATACGTGCTTTGACATTTGTCGGAGCCTCCCCCTGAACTGATGGAATGACCGTGACCTTTGCCAACGACGAAAGCGGAGATACTGTTCCGTCGACATATTGTGTCTGAATCTGGTAGGTATAATCACCTGGTTCGTTCAATGTTTCAGCAAATCGTCGGGTAGCAAGCAGTTCGGTATTCACCTTTTGGCCGTTGCGGAATACATTGTAACCTGCCAATCCCTTTACCGAACCCAAGTCAAGGAATACAAAGCGCGTTCCGCCGGATTCCTGCAAAGCCACACAGAGTAACTGTAAGCCCTCGTCTGTGGTCAATACCGACATACCTCCGGCACTTGCACCGGCCAAAGGCTTAATTGCAGTCCAATCGGTGATAGGAGCATGCCACAACATTTCGCCCGTAGCCAAATTGCGTGCACACAGTTCATACGGCCGTTCATAGCCTTGTTCAAAAGTATAAAGCACTCCGTTGTGACAGGCCGATCCGGCCGCACCCTTCAGCACGGGGCCATCGGCTAATTTAGCACCCTTTTTCGAAACGTAAATAGACGTTTCCCAGTCGCCAGTTTCAAAGCCACCGCGTCCGCCATCGAGTTCGGGAATGTATGCCAGGTGTCTGGCTATTTCCGACACTGACATGGTTTGCACCACACGCTTTTGCTCCATGTCAATTTCGTATAGATTGCTGTTTTTGGCCGTAGCGTAAAAGTGCTGACCATCGTAGGCTAAATTAAGGAAACCATTGTCTGTCTGGTCTGTCACTTTGAAACTTTCGTCAAACACTCCCTGCAACGTGTAGCGGTTAATAATGCCGGGGGCTGTATGACGGGTAGTGTAAATGTACTTGCCATCTGAGGCTATGCCCATTTCACCGGTTCGCGCACCACGGAATTGGCTGACAAATTCCGGTTTACCCTGAGGAGATACTCCGGCAGCAGTGGTAAGGTCAACAGGTATTTCGGGCGTATCGGCCAAGGGCAACGACCAGTGGAGTTCCACTTGACTATTGTGACGCAAATACGCTGTTACCTGAGCCGGAGCTATAGGCGTACCCAAATTGATTATCTTAGCCTCAACCGATGTTGAAGGCAACGATGCGTGCGCACCGGCATAATGCGAAATCACCTGATACGTGTATGTACCAGCCTCGGTCAAGCGATCGGTAAAGTTCAAGTCAGTAGTAGTGCCTATGTTTTGTCCGTTGCGCACCACACTGAAACCGGAAGGACGTTCCTCCTGATAACTTTCGTCGGGAGTGAGATGAACTGCTACATTGAAATTCGATTCGGCAAAACCTACATACGAAGCCGGATACCAGTTCTTTCCGTCCTCAGACATCAAATTGCTCTTGCCTTCAACCGTTTTTCCCTTACTAATACCCAATGGAAGCACACCGGGTTCATGAGCTACGAGGAATGCCACAATATAATGGCAACCACGCTCTATTGAAAGCGGTTCCTTAAGCTCAATGGTATTGAACTCGCCATAATTCAGGGCTTCAGTGGCAACACGCTGCGAAAGCACAGACTTTCCGTCTTTATAAATCTTAAGCGAGAGCGATTGACAACGTTGTTTGACAAACACATCTACACAGTCGAATCGCATACCGCGGTAAGCTTCGAGGTCGTTGGCATCAAAGGCCACACCTGCATAAAAATAACCTCCATCCGACAAACCGACGGCATCGGCATTCACGCCATCATCCCAGCGCAATCGGGCATCGGTATGCAACTGCGAATCGGGCTGTTTCCACTGCAGTTTCACCAAATTGTTTGCCTCTACTTTTGCTTGTAAAGCTGTTGGAGCAAAATAAGGTGCACCCACTTTTACCGATGCCGAAACCGTGTCGGTAAGTGCCGAAACTTTTTCGCCATAAACCGCTTGCACTGCATAGCAATATGTTCCGCGCAATAATTGTTTGTCGGTAAACGAAGGCTCTGCCACAGTAGCTGTTTCTACACTGTCGCGGAACACTTTGTAAGCCGTTGGGTTGCTACCGGTAGCAGCTTGCCAAGTAAGTTTCACCCCATTTTCGGCTTCCATAGCAACTGCCTTCAGAGCAGTCGGACGTGGAGCTTCTGCATCGCTGACCACATTGGCATGGAGCTTCAATGTTTGTTCCTGACGGAGTTCAGGAATCGAATGGAATGCCAGCGTTGTTGTCAGTCGGTCATTTTTCTTTGCTTTACGCATATCAAACTGCACCTTGACTTCGGTTTCCTCACCCGCTTTGAGCGTTCCGGCCATGGGCTGAATGCTGTACCAGTTATCGAAATCGGCCATACGGTAAGTGAAAATGCGCGCCGGCGACTGTTGCAGGATACCAACCATCGTAAGTTGGCCCGACACAAGCTGTGTGGTCAGTTCTATGCCACCCAAATTATTGGGCATTTCAAGCACACCCGTTTTATAGCCGGGAACATCGGTTGCAGTGTGTTCAACGGCTGTCAGTCGACGATTGTTCAGGTCGTACTGCAACAGTTGCACCTTATCAATCTTATTATAGCCCGACGAATTTAAATTGCTGAGCCACAAATACGGACCACCCGGTGTTACATTGTCGAACGCCGAACCAATCACGCCGATATTGGCCGACTGATCGTCTATACTGAAAAAGTCGACTTTGACATTACCTTCGCGGTCAATACGTCCGATATGTGTCCAGTCGCCCACCCAAAATTCATCGTTGCGTGGGTCGTAAGCCATGTGCGTAATCGTAAGCTTAGGTTTGTTTTTAACCTTAAATTCGCGAATCAAACGCTTGTTCCGCAAATCAAGCTCGAATACCGTATTCGTAAGGTCTGAACCGTAAAAGTAAGTACCATCGTAAGCTAAATCGTAAAGTTTGAAATACATACCCGGAACAGAGAACTCTTCAATAAAGCGTCCTTCGCGGCTATACTTGTAGAATTTTCCTAACTGGTAGTTCGATGTAGTATAGAAAAATTCGCCGTCAAATGCCACACTCGATTGCAAATCGCCCGAAGCATCGAATGTCTGTCCCACCTCGAAGCGTTTCGATACATCACCACTGCCTACTTGCAGCGTCGGCTCCAAATTCCATTGCAATTCGCCATCGCCATTATTCGTCAGTTTCAGCGTGCGTGTGTCAATTTGTTCTGCTGCAAGTTCTGCTGTCAAGTTCATTTCACTCCACGAAACAACGGGACGCAACAGTGTCAAATTCAACGTGTTCGATGCTGTGGCAGTGAAATCCCAGGTTGTTTGCAACATATTGCAACCTGCTGCTTCAGCCTGCACTTCGTAAGTGCCGTATTCCAAACGGTCAAAGTGCAATTTACCCGCAGCATCTGTCACACCCTCATAGCGCGCACCATGATTGGCTACCAGACTGACACGAGTATGCGGCAAAACCTCTCCACCCGAGGTGGTTAGAATGTCAGCCACAGCGGTCGAGGGGCACCACACCTTGACATCATCAACATACCAATAGTTGATATAGGACGGATTGTTGCCATGTGCGCGGAAACGCACGTAGAAAAAGTTCGCACCTTTCAAGGCATCCGACAAAGCAAATTCGTAAGTACGCCAATTGAAGCTGCCCTGCTCGTTCGGAATATCCTCAAGTGTATGCCAGGTTCTGCCGGCATCGGCCGAAATCTCAATAGCCAAAAAGTTTCCCGTATGTTTCGGGTCATTGTCCAAACGAACTTCGCAGCGCAGATAGGTATTATCTGGTTGCTGCGTGCGCAATTCCGTAGTAACCAAATTCTGTGCATAATCATTGCCAATCCGCGAATACGGATAACAGGCTGACCAATCAACCAAACCATATGGATAATAGTCATTGCGCCACAGGTTATCATTGCCTTTATCATCAACAGGTGTGGTCCATCGCGAAGGATCAATTACACCCGAATCAAAATTATCTTCGAACGGCAGCAAGCGGATGTCGGGTACCACCACACTGAGCGGTTCTGTGGTTTTACCCACTGTTCCATCGGTCATTACCGCTTCAATGGTATAAACATAGCTGCCATAATCGGGCACTTCGTCGGTAAAGTTTGTTTCGGTTAGCAAAACCTTATTCACCTTCACGCCATCGCGCAGCAAATTAAAGCCCGCCAGTTTCACCTTACCCTCGGCCATGTGTTGAGCCTTCGGACGGATTTGGTTCGTACCAACAAACAAATCGTCGAGCATAAACATAAATGCTTCATGCGACACGCAGTTAATACAAACGTATCGAGCCTCCTTGGGAATGGTGTAAGCATAAAGAGTCCAGGCAGCCGGAGCCTCCTCATAGTCGCCCTTCTGTACAAAGCGAAAATCAGAGGGACGCGTTCCTGTAGTTGAATATCCCACACGGAAACGTTCCTTACCATAACTCTCTGTATAGCTACGGGCACGGAAACTCACTTGAAAATCTTCATCGAAATTCAGTTCGGGAGAAATCAGATAATCGTTATTTCCTCCGTCGACTGTAAAGTCGATAAGCATTTTTTGTCCGGAAAAAGGCTTAATATCGGGCCAATCGGCAGTCGAAGGCGATGTTTTTGAAGGATTGAACACGATGAAAGCCATACGCTGCCCCTGATTGGGGAAGTCTGCCAATGTCCAAGTGTATGTTTCTTGATTATCAGCATCGATATACTGCCAATTAGCCGTTCCCGGCGAATTGATTACAAAATCGGGGTGCGCTTCGAAGTCGTCGAACACTCCATTCACAGGTTCCGGGTTGTTCCAACTGACCGACACCTTCTTATTATCCACTCCCGAAAGCGTAAGTTTAAAATCAGCATTCAGAACCTTGGGCTGAGCATTTTGTTTGACAAAAGCCTGAGCAGCAGGCGGAGGAGTTATATGTTTGGCACGCGTCTTTTGTCCGCCAGTTTGCGCTCCAACCTGAAGCGAAGGGAACAAAAAGCACAAAGCAAATAGAAACTTTTTCATTGTACCTTAATTTTACGTTTAAAGCAGATGCTATGCAGGAGAGGCAAAAAACAGAAGCACTGAAAATAAGCGTTTTCGGAATAAGCGCAAATTATCGCACCCTGTTTCTTTGTCCTCTTACCCATTATATTGTGGCTGTTAACCAGTGAAAATACTAAACAGTAATGCTATGGTTGTCTGCCTATCACAATGCCCCGATAACCTTCAAGATAAACTGCAGTTTCAGTTGAAGTGGGCACAAAGCGTTTGAGCAAACGTCCGTCGGTGGCATAAAGCGAAACCGGTTTGTTGGGCGTCAGTCCTATCAACCGAACCCAACCATCTTTACACAAAGTGCGAGCCATACGTTGCGTAGGCTGTTGGTCACGCTGTATTTCACCAATGCCCTGCACTCCATGCTGATAGAAAGCAGGAGCCGAGGCATCATAGAACAAATAACCATCGCCGGCATACACTTGAATAGCATACTTTTTACCACTTAAAAATTCGCCAGGAGTTTGTTCACCAATAAACATTGAGGTTCCATCTACACCTCCCTGTGCCAACGGATTCCAAACAGTGCCGTCGGTATAGCCGATAGTAAGGTTACGCAACGTCAGCACGCGACCGCCATATTCCGTTTTAAAACGCAAGCGGGTGTAACGTTTGTCTGCAAGGTTACGTTTCAAGTCAATTAACGACCCCTCGGCATCCGACACCGAAATACGGTAAAGTTCGCCAACGCGCTCCCATACGGTGCCATCCACAGAACCTTCGACACTGAAAGTTGTTGTACCTCGCGGTCCTGCGGAACAAAGAAGGAATTTCAAGTCTGTTATACCATCAGCAAAGGTGCTTGTTTCCACTTCGCTCGACGAAATAAAACGCAGAAATCCCGTACCCGTTTCCACCTCGCCACTGAGGTTTTCCATGCGTTTTTCGGGTAAGAATTCGACAACTTCCTTCGGAGTATTAGTCACTTCGTAAAAGTCGAGGAAATACTTACTGGCGTTGTCAACTGCGGTCCATTCACTGTAAAGTCCGCCATCAACAGCCGTGAACTGCACTATTTCAGGAGTTTCCAAGCGGTTCGTAAGCATTACCTGCCAAATCCACAGCATACCTTGCAGTTTTTCGCTCTTAACAGCCAAAGCCACATACACGTCTTTACCGGCAAAATCCGAAAGGTCAACCTCCTCAACATACTGTTCGTTGAAGTGATCGGCTATCGATACAGACTTTACAAGATGAAAATCCTCGGGGCGGCGTGTCGTGGTCGAAACATACACTTCCAAGCGTTCCACATAATTAGGGTCAGTTACTCCACGCACAAAGTAAAGCGTGCCCCGTTGGGGAATGTGCATTTTTTCCGAAACCAACCAATCATCGGCATTATTCCAGTAATCAAACTGGTAAAGCATGCCTCGCGTTGCTTCATCGTAAATCCAGGTTGTACCATCACCATTCCGGTCAATTACCTTCCAGCGGTCAGGTTCACCATCCACCCAAGTCATAAAGTCAAGCACACCGGGTGCCTGCAAAGGCTCGTGTTCTGTTCTAACGGGCAAGGAAGCTCCATACACCACCGCACCATCGTCAAGCGTCATATACGCACGCACATAGTAACGTGTTGCCGGTTGCAAGTTCGTCAGTTTATAATTCACCGAAGCCGCCTTTTCCAAGGCTATGTGTTCATCATCACAAGTAGGAAATTCCTTAGTCGTACTCCAGCAAAAACCCATTTCCTTCACAGCATCTGCCCCACTTACAATCTGGGCTCCCACCTCGATACTTTCAGCCGTAACGCCTACACTGCCAGGAGGCAAAGTTTGAATAAACGGCGTATTCGCCACTCCTCCTTTCACACAAAAATGTATCAAGCCATTCTCATCCTCGGTAATGCGCGTAATGGGAGTGCGCAACTTGTTGCCCGTCCAGCTCAGTGCCTCAGGATGCGTTTCATCGGTAAAGTCAGTAGTTCCCGTAATGCCCGGATAAGTATCGCCTTTACGAGTAAGTGCATCATCGACGCCGTCGGCCGGTACAATGTAAAGACACCGATGGTTCGCATTGTTATTGGGTCCATTAACATTCCAATACTTTTGAATGCTTTCGGTGGTAAAATCATAATGATAAACCAGCAAACCATGTGCCGGAATATAAGCATCCCACCCCGTTTTCTGGCGATTTTCGAGTACAAACCAATCGCCGCCTTGTGTGTAAAGGTCGCGTTCGGGCTGTGCATCGATGTAGCGTGCCTCGTTCTGATTGATAGGAAGCAACGTCACATCTTCAGCCTTGTTGACGGGAGTTAAGTCGAGCCAGCCCATTTGTTGACGCTCAAAAGCCATCAGGTAAGGCGGAGTGCGCGAATTATTATTATAACTTCCCGAAGCATACAGGCTAAAATCGCCCGGGTCCACACCAATACCGCCATTATAGCTGTCGGTGTCGTAAGTATCGCAGAATCCTAACACATGGCCAAATTCATGAACGAACGTACCAATACCATCCATTTCGGCACCATCAGCACCAACCAGTTCGGCCGAAACTGCATAATTGTTGACCGTTATTCCATCCACTTGGAACGCCCGATTAGTGGCATTCAAGTTATAAGAGTGTGGCCACATATTCACAGGGTTGCCCGATGATGCTTCGCTATATCCCGAGTAAATAACGTTTACATTGTCCATGAATCCATCGCCATCGTTATCGAACTTGGCAAAATTGATTTCCGGATGCTCTGCTTTGGCTTTCTGTACAGCTTCAATAACCATGGCTTCCGGATTGTCGTCAGAACCGGTTTCGGGATTATTGGCCGCATAATAGGTTTCTTCGTGATCGAGTTTGTAAGGACCCAGCACAGTAAAATGCGGAATAAACTGGCTCATGGAATTATCGCGGTAATAATCCTTAACCGAGCCCGTTCCACCATTCACACTATAATTGGGTTCGTTCAGCCACCGTTCAAAATCGAGCGTATTGAAATTCAATTTACCATCGGCATATTCCACTATAATTACCAGATAATTGCTCTCGTCAGCAACCGACGACGCCCTTACTCGACGCATTTTTTTCGTATTGAGTATCTGCTCGGGTGCCTTCAACTTAAGTTCAGGTCGCGGTCCGAACAGCCGGAAAGCATCGGCCATGCGATTGATGGGCTGAAGGGTTTTGAGCAACTCTTTTTCCGAAGCTGTTCGACGGTCGTTGGGGTGAACGCGCTGCGCGGTCATCACCCGTCGGGCATTTTTTTCGTCCACTCTTACATAGCGAAAATAGCCCTCGCGGTCACGCTGAACCAAAAATCCGTCGAGCGTCGTTACATAATTAAAATTTTCATCCCCATGAATGCGCACAGTCAAGGTGCTACCATCTGGGAGTCTGACTGCTACAGGGCGCGGATTGGCCTTAATGGCCCATGCACTCCCGGCAGATGCCAGCATAAGGCTGGCTGTCAGAAACAAACGAACAAGTGATTTGTGCATAAATAAACGTTTTACTTGTACGAAATATATTGAGTTAATCGCTATCTGTATGAATTTTCTCGCCACTGTTTTGAATGTTATTCACTGAAAAACAAAAGAATACATTCAAAACAGGGCGAAAAAATAAAAATATCGGTTTGAAATTTCAAACTGTATGGTTTTTTACATCACAGCTATTTTTTTACCATTGACCACATACACTCCCTTAGGCAATCTGACACCCTGTGCAGCACCACCTTCGTAGCATTTGCGACCATCCATATTGAATACCTTGACCGTAACACCAACCGGAGCATAGAGCACTCCATTCAGCACGCGAACATCATTGCCCGACGGAACCATAGCTTCGGCCACTCCGGTTACAATGTTGTCGCCCGTTACCAGCAGCGTCACACCGCCTGCATAGGTTTGCTGCACGCACAGCAAGTACTTGCCCTCGGCAGCTTCGGCACAGTCAAAAGTCAGTTCATAGCACCCCGTATTGGTTTCGCTATTGAAATTATAGGTACTCATGGCCACGGGTTGATTCAAATTGCCTTCAGCAAAAAGCTGAGCATCAAAGTAATCGCTCGAATTTTTATTGCAAACGCTGAAGGTTCCTGCTTTCAGTTCAACAAAATACCAAGTAGGCGTTTGGCGCGATGACTCTGGTACTATTACTTCACCGGCCTTTAAAGGAATGGGCATCAAACTGCTTTCACCGGGCTTGAAATCGACGAGTTCAAGCGTTACTGTCTTGTTGGGCTGTGCCGAAAGCGATACTACGTTGACATACACTTTGTCGCCTTCAGCCACATTGAATGTGCCGCGGAATATCGTTTCGCCTCCCTCTGTACCTCCGTAAGTGGCAATAGGTTGCAAATAACCATCGTTAATGCGCACCGACACCATCGTAGATTTTGAATAGTCGGCACTGCGTTCAAAAATCAAGTCAGACGAAACCGTCAGTTTACCGGCCTTTGGCACTTCAAGTAAGTACCAGCAATTCATGCTTTGTTCGGGCAGGTTTATCACGTTTTCTTTCACCAAAATCGGGTTGTCGGCCGACTCTCCCTCTGCGAAAGCCGTTTCGGTCAGCACAAAATAACTATTTTCGGTAATGTTGCTCATTTCTATGATATAGCGCACACCTTGTTGTGCCTGCACCCGCGTAACCATTCCTCGCTTCTCGGTTTCATAGAAACTGCTTCCCGTTTCGTCACGCGGAAATTTCACTTCGATGAAAGGCTCTGTTTCGATTTCGAGCCAACCATTTTGCGTGGCAGTATAGCTAAAATATTTTACCGAACTTTCAGCCACTGAGTTCTCACCCGCCACAGCAGGCAACGGATTCGAAATCACATCGCCCGGAGCAATGTCGTTGAGCTGCACGTCGAAGGCAAAGCCATTACGTCCTTCTTGGCATTTCCAACACAGAATGTAAGTTTTGCCGCCTTGCAATTCGCTAGTCAGCGTGGTGGTTCCACTGGCTATCGGCGTATTTGAATTAGACTGATTGTAAAGCGTCATACCGGTTGCGGCATTTAAAATACCTGCTTTCGTGGCATCAACCTGCAACATCTTTCCACCTCCTTCGGGCACACTGACCACATAGTAATATTGGCCATTATACAAGGGTACGCTATTTTCGCCTTCAACGAGTGGTGCAGGCAAGTCGAAACGGTCGCCCGCCTGTGCAGCTTCTTCCTTCAGCGTAAAATGTTCGTCAGCAGCAGTGGCCTCGGTTTTGTCGATACAAAGCAGAATGGGCTGTTCGGGCTGTACGGCAAAGCGAAGCAACAGATGACCCGTGACACTGATGCGAGGCTGATAGTCGCTACACGAACCATAGACGCTGACCGTTCCACCCGGCAAGCCTGATTCCGACGTAAGCGAAACGTAACCTTCGGCATCGGGCATCACCTGATACCAATACTTGCCGGCCTCTTTCGGCAATACATTATCGGCTGTCAGCGTAGCTGCAAACGGGCAATCGCAAGTGGCACCCTCAATGGGATGGGTTAAGGTTAAGGTTGCCATAGTCGGGCTGCTCAGTTGGGTTTTTATAATGTAAGTTTTGCCGCCTTCGACCGCTACTTTGCCCATATAAGCAGAATAATTGGAAGGCACGCTGCTGAAATTTACAGTAGTAGAAGCACCGTCGCACCCTTCGCTCACACTGGCCGACGATAGGTAAGTGGCAAAACTCATTTCAAGCACACCACTTTCGCCTGCTTCATAGGCTATGTAGGTGGGATTTTGCTCGTAAGTGGTGCGGTCGTAATAACTCGGTACAAAGCATTCACAACCATCAGTTGCCACAACGGGGTCGGTACACACACGGCCTGCATCGATACGGCAATCCTCGCTAGCTGCCGTGAACGACATGCTTTGCGTGTCGTAAACACTTGCCGCAACAACAACCGTAGAACCTTCGGCTATAGGAAAAACACTTTTCAAGCCATTGTCGAGCATTACGCCTTGAACAGCCGTGTTGTAAGTGCCATCAGTCGATACTTGAAGGCTTACCGATTGCGATGATTTTTGCAAGGTAAGCAACTGACTTTTTCCTTCGGGTGCGGTATATTTATAATAAACCGTTTGTTGTCCTGCTTCTGCAAAGGTATAACTGTTCTCGCCGGTTTGCAGTTCAAGAGCTGTATCTACAGTTGTTTGTGAATAGGAGGAAAGTGTTGCAAAACTCATTCCTGCCATAAGTAGCCAATGTTTCATAAGCGTAAAGAATTGAGTGAGTTATACTTTTCTGATTTGAGTGATTGTATTGAAGTCGTCTAAACTTTTCTGACGAAGATTTGATTTGAAAATTTATCTCTTCTAAATTCAATCTTCAACTTCATTTTCTGCCAGATAATGTAAAAAAACAGTTCACTAACATCAGGAACATCATAACAACTACATATCAAACAGCGTGCTTCATCATAATTGCTGTTAATGATGAAATAAATCTATGGCTGATTGATTCTGTAAGTTTATGTTGAAAATTGTTTTTATTGGGCCTCGTAAAAATAAATAAAAAACTCCTGCTTATAACCGTATGCTTGAATACTGATTATTTCGTAATGTGCTGATTTTGAAGAATAGTCAGGAAAATACTGTTTTTATCTATCAACCTCAACCCAATCAATCATTCAGCGAAATTCTTGATGCAAATGGGTTGTTTTAGTGAAAAAAAAATTTGAGTATGAGTTAGAGTAAAGTTCGTTGTCCATATGAATCTTGCTACTTGCCATTCGCCTGAGAGCGAACAAGTTGTCGGTCTGTACTATCAAAAAAGTGGTACATACTTTATGATAAATGGTATATTATCCACATTCTGAAAAACTAAGACTGACTTTTTTCAGTGCTAACTAATCGCATCATAGGCTGTAAATGGATTGTTAGGCTTTTTGGTTTGTTAAAACTATTAAAATGTATAGGTAAGATTAGAAATAAGAAATGTGAAATACTCTGATTTATGTTATTTAATTGATTTCTATTTACTTTTTGTCATATTTTCGCTATTACACTGATTTTCGTCAGCTTCATTGTAATATCGTTTGGTTGCAAAGTTATATTTTTATTTCATTTTTCAAAAACATTTCAGCAAAAATTCATAATATTTCCATCTTTCTCGGTTGTCTACAAAGATTGTTTTTAGTTCAAAGCCTTTCTCATAATAACCTTTTTTACGAATAAGCAATCATATAACTTCAAAACTAACTTTTTTACATTGGGAAAACTACTAAAACGTAACTGTGACCTAAAAATCAATCTGACAAATACAATTCTGTGAAAAGAAAGTGCTAAAGGATACAAATAATTTACTCAATCTGCCTAAAAGAACGTATCTAAAAAAATGGCACCGACATTCTGAATATTAGTTCCGAGCTTGTTAGAATTAGTTCCGCGATTGTCGAAATTAGTTCCGAGCTTGTTCAAATTAGTTCCGAGTTTGTTTCAACAATCGCGGAACTATTGATAATCAGCACTTTCAGAAATTACAAAAAAAGCATATCCCAAATGCTTAAATCACTCAAAAATGAATCATGACATAATAAAACACATGACCTACAGATACAAAAAAGCCTGTCAGGCGTACCGTACGAGCGGTGGGCCTGACAGGCTGAATTATATTCGTATGTCATGCGCTTACTTGCCAAGGGGCACTGACAAACCGAGCGATACGCTGGTGTTTGCTTTGTTCAAGGGGATGAACTGCTTGCTGACCTTGCCGAAGAAGCGGTCGGTTCCGATGAAGAAGTTGAAGTGCTTGGCACGGAAGTCGAGCACAAGACCACTGGTGAAACCTGCTGTACCACCGGCCATGTTCCAGGCGGCTTCAAACCACTTCACAGGACGAACAGCGGCTGTAAGCTAGGCCTGATGGTGGGCAAACTTGCCGGCCATGCGGCTGGTGTAGAGGAAACCGAAACGGAGGTTGCGATAAACGGGCAGGGTGTATTCGGCACCGAGGTTGATGGTGGCTGCCAGGGCGTGCGACTGCGACTTCTTTCCGTCTTCGTAAACCGAGAAGATTTCTTCAAGGTCGTCGGTCAAGGCGTCGAGCTGATCGTCGAGCTTGTTGTTACCCGTGTCTTCGCCACCGGCGTAGATGGGGTTCTTGAAACCGTCGAAGGTCCAGTTACCGGCTGATGATGCCATGTAGGTGTTGCTCCAGCTGATGAAACCGAGGTCGGTGATGGCTGCGCTGACCATGAGGTCGGGCATTACCTGATAGGTGGCACCGAGGTCGAAGGCCATACCAAAACCTGAGAGCGAGGGCTTGAACTCGTCAATTCCGCTGATGCGGCGACGGCCGTTGGCGTCGTTCTTCGAGGGGTCTTCATACTCGAGCGTCGAGTTCATGAGCGATGCTTGCATCTGGATGTCACCGTCGATGTTCCAGTGATCGTCTGAAAGGTGAAGGTTGAGCTTCTTGGCATCGAGGTCGGCATAGGCTGCACCAAAGAGGAATTTGGCCTTGGCACCTACGGTAATCTGGTCGTTGATTTTATGTGAGTGTCCTAATGCCAATTCCAGGAAACTTTCGGAGCGGATGCCGAGTTCGTCGATTTGATAGTCGGTTTTTTCGCCAGCGGTTTTCATGAACTCGAAAAGGCTCTTCGGGAGCGAGATGCCGGTGTTCGAACGGAGGTTCAACTCTACGCTGTTGACACCGCCGAATGCCTTGAAACCTACACCTACGAGCTGGTACTTGAGGTTCAGTGACAGGCGCGACTTATCGTTGAGTCCGCCGAGGAACTCAGAGGCACTTACGTCGGGGTGCATGAAGGTGGTAAGGTTGCGGTTGTCTACGCCGTAGCCCTGCCAGGTAGGTTGCATTTTGTAGACGAAGGTTTTGAGTCCGAAGTTCGAGGTAGTTCCGAGGTTGAAGTTACCCAAAACGAGGGGAATGTTGACATAGCTTTCGCTGAGCAATGCCGGGTTCATTTCGTGTCGGTTAACCGACGTTTCCATGAAGTATGAGGTTCGCAAATCCTGGGCAGCAGCGGTCAGCGCCATTGTTGCGCCCATTGCGAGGGTGAATATTTTGTGTTTCATTGTTTATGTTGTACTGATGGTAAGGAGGGGTGATGATTAGTTGAAATCGGCAATAATCTGACCTTTCAGGCGTACCTTTACGTTGGTGAATTCAAGGTACTGCGTTGAATAGAGTTTGTGCGTTTCGGTGCTTTCGCCGCTTGCAGCATTGATGTTGAACATGAAGCGGTCGATTTTACGCAGCAAATAGGGGTCAGACAGGGTTGCATCGATTTGTAGTGAGGTTTTGGCCTCAGCCTTACCGTCGGTGCTGGCGGGAATGTTGGCCTTGTCGAAGGTAACACCGGGCACGGGGTTTCCGTCGACGTCGACAGCCGTAATGGTGGCAACAAGGTCGAGGGGAATGGTGTTGTTGACATCGGCCGTCACACGCACGCCTTCGGCAGCATAATCTTCGAGGTCGTCCTTCATGCTGTCGGTTGAGTCGTTGTAGACGATAACGAAACCGTTGTTGAATTCAAAGGGTACGAACACGTTGTACTTGGCCTTGGCATTGTAAGTTTGGCCGAGGTTCACGGTGTAGGGTTTGTCCTGCACGGCAATGCGTCCTTCCTTCATGTTGACCTGAATTTCGTCGGGAAGAGTTTCGAAGAGTTTGGTGATGTTGTCTACCTGCTGGTGCTTGGCATCTTTCACTACGCCATCGGGGTCGTAGGCTTCGTTCTTTTGGTGATAGTAAACAGTTGAGAGCTTCTTTTCGTCAATCGAGATTTGAGGAAGTACCACCGATTTGGGGAAGGTTTGGTCGCCAGCCTTTACCGAGGTGAGTTGCGCACCGAAGTTAATGCCCACGGGAATCTGGGTGAGGTCGGCCATAAACTTGATGGTGGGGTTTGCAGCATTCACGCGCACAGCCTCGTCGGTGAGGAAGTCGGGCAAAGATTCCTTAATGTTGATGGGTTTGATTTCGGGGTTGATTTCGGGGTTGAACACACCAATTGCCTGTTCCACGCGTACGTCGGTGCCGAGACCAAGCTGGAGGTCGAACACGACGTTGGCATAGTCGCCCTGACCGTTGCCAAGGTCCTTGTGCATGGTGAAGTTTTCGGTAGTGCGGAAGAACACCTCGCCGTCGACCGAAGTGGCAGTCATTACGTCGGGGAGGCTGATTTTGCCGTTTTCAACCACACCGGCTTCGCCAAACACGGCTTTGTTGACTACGAGGCGGCAAATTTCGGCATTGCTGTAATCGAGGCGGCCGTTCTTGAGGCTCAGCGTGTTGTTGGTGCTGTTGTAGTTCCATTCGTTCGAAACTTCCTTTACGGTGATGAACTTGGGAAGCTGAATCACGAAGTTGGCAAGATGGTCGATTTTAACTCGCATGTTGGGCGAGTTTTCCATATTCATCTTGAAGACAATGGGCGTTTCTTCGGTAATAACCTCTGAAACAGATACGATGTCGGACTGCACCTTTACGTTGAAGTCGGCATTGGCACTACCTTCAGCCTTACCGCCAAACACTTGGTTAGCACCGACGGGCACTTCGGTAATGCCTGCGGGAATCTGCGACTGGTCCATCTGTTTCAACACGCCATCGAACGTCAGTACGGGCTGGTTGGTGCGGATGTTGGTGTTTTCGAATTTAGCGTTTACGTTTTCAACGCTCACATTAAAATCGGTTTCGCCATCTTCGACAAGGTAGTAAAAGTTTGAGTTGTCGAGCTTAACGGTTTCATCCACGTCGATGATGTTGTTAAGATACACCTTTTCAGTGTTACCTAACTTCACGCTCAGTCCTTCACTGCCGAGGCCCATAGTGAGGTCAATGTTGTCCAAGTCGTAGTCGCTGTCAACACAGCCCGTAGTGAGCAATACACTACCGGCACATACAGCTCCCACATAAAACCATTGCTTAAAGGGAATAAATGACATACTTAAATAAGATAGATATGTTATAAGTAAATTATTTGTCTGTGAAAATTTTATCTTGAAACACAAAACCCTTGCCCAAGAAAAATGTTCTTAAAAAGTGGTTTAGCGTATTCAAAAAGTTCGTTTCAGTTTTCTATGCGCAAAAGTATTAAAAAAACTGATATTTAATGCCTAATAAATCACCGAATTGTAAAAATATATCCGTTTTTCCTCCTTTAAAAAATGATTTTATGGATTTGTGAACTGCACTTTACAATGAAGTCGTCTGAACTTTTATGAAATTCAAGATATAGATCTCCAAATCAAATCTTCGTCAGAAAAGTTTAGACGACTTTAATATCTTGCAAATCTTGATTTTTCAAAATCCACGCTGTTTTTCTGATTGCCCAACACATCGTTTTTTTACTTCAAAAAAAAGCAGAACGATATGTCCTGACTGGCAGTCAAAACATATCGTTCTGCTTTAAAGTAGATGTTGAATATTTACAAGGTGAGCCATCGGTATCCTGGCACTATGCAATGCAAGCGGATTAGTTCGAGGGGCGTTCGGCTGTCATGACAAAACGCAATTCGCCGCCCTTCACAATGTCGGCGTGCGAAATGTAGTTTTTCCGATAGCGTTTGCCGTTCAGGTAAATGGCTTTAACGTATTTATTAGGCTCGCTCAACCCTTCGGCCACAACCGTAAACCGCTTGCCACCCGGCAAAGACAGCGAAATGCGCGGCAACTGAGGTGCGCCAAATACGTAGTTGGCCGAAACCGGATCGACGGGATAAAAGCCCATACACGAAAGTATGTACCAGGCCGACATCTGTCCGCAGTCGTCGTTTCCACACAAGCCCTCGGGCGTAGGGTGATACTGCGTGCTGACAATCTCGCGCACCAGTTCCTGAGTCCGTTCTGGTTTGCCTGCCAGGGCGTACAGGTAGGCCACATGGTGCGAAGGCTCATTGCCGTGTGCATATTGGCCAATCAGTCCCGTTACGTCGGCTAACGATTGCCCCTTCATTTTCACGGTAAACAGCGAATCGAGTTTCTGGCAAAATGCCTCTTTGCCGCCCATCAGCGCAATCAGCCCCGGAACGTCGTGCTGCACATGCCAGGTGTACTGCCAGGCATTGCCCTCGGTATAGTCGCCGCCCACACTTTCAGCATGCGCCAAATCCGAAGGGTTGAAAGGCGTTTTCCACGCTCCGTTGCTCAGTTTGGGACGCATGAAGCGCGTAGAGGGGTCGAAAAGGTTTTTGTAAAATGCTGCCCGGCGCGTAAAATAAGCTGCATCCTCTTTCTTGCCCATCCGCCGGGCCATGCAGGCGGCTGCATAATCGTCGTAAACCGACTCGAGGGTCGACGACACGCTTTCTGAGGTCACTGAGTCGCAAGGGAAATAACCATAGCGCATGTATTTTTCCCAGTCCGACTTCATTTTGTGGCTCACTGTCTGCGTACGTTTCACTGCCGCGAAAGCCCGTTCTGCGTCGAAGCCGCGGAAACCCTTTTCATAAGCCTCAGCCACGATGCTCACCGAGTGGTTGCCTATCATGCAATAGTTTTCCTTGCCCCAAAGCGTCCAGATGGGCAAATGGCCCTGCACCTCGGCCTGGCTGACCAGTGAGCGCACAAAGGGGTCGACCATTTCGGGCACTGCCAGGGTGTAAAAGGGGTGAGCTGCGCGATACGTGTCCCACGTCGAAAACGTAGAGTAAAACGTGCCGCCTTCGGCTTTGGCCGGTTGTCCTTTGGCATTACGGTAAGTGCCATCGACATCAGCTATGTTGTTAGGCTGAATCAGCGTGTGGTAAAAAGCCGTGTAAAAATTTGTCAGTTCTTCTTGGCTACCCTTAGCCTCGATGCGTCCCAACAGGTGGTTCCAGGCATTCCGCGCCTGCCGGGTGGCGGCATCAAAATCCCAGTGCTTACACTCTGCCTGCAAGTTCTGCGCAGCTCCCTCGACCGATGCCGAAGAAATCGCAATTTTCACTCCCAGTTGCTCGCCGGGTTTCAGGTCGAAATACACCAGCATGCGGTTTCCGCGTTCGGTAGCTTGCAACGGCAGATTGTCGACCCGCTTCACGGGGTGCGAAAAGGTCATCACGAAGTAAAGGTCCTGATTCACCCACACGCTCGTTTGAACGTGTCCCGAAAGCATCTGTCCGTTCAGCCACTTCACCTCGCAGGCTTTGACGTGTGAACGGTACATCGATTCATTCCACACCGGACCATGCTGCAAATCGACATAGAGTGCTGCCGAATCGGCGCGGTGAAACGTGTAGCGGTGAAAGGCCACATGCGGGGTTGCCGTCAGTTCGGCCTTCACCCCGGTTTCGGTCAGTTCCACCGAGTAATAGCCTGGCGAGGCCTTTTCCGACTGCTTGTCCATCAGGCTGCGGTAGTCGGTTCGTTGGTCGCGTGCCGTCGAGGGCATCACCAGCACATCGCCCAAGTCCATGCAGCCCGTACCATTCAAATGGGTTTGCGTAAAGCCCCATACGCGTGCATCGGAATGCAGATATTCGGCGCAATACTGCCACCCTACAGCTCCGGTAACCGGACTGCTTTGCACCAGGCCAAAGGGTGTACACGCTCCCGGAAAGGTGTGTCCGTTGGCAGCACCGCCAATAAAGGGATTTACATAATCGGCAGGTTCCTGGGCTGCAGCAGCGAGAACGCCTGCAACCCATAAAGCTGAAGTAAGTATCGATGTAGACAGAGTTTTCATAGTTTTTTTGTTCAGAGAGTTCATATCCGCATGGCATCTGCGAACAGCCGGAATGGGTGTCCGCGCAGCTTATCGGATGATGCGGTTTCGTTGGTTATTGGCCTTTTCGGGCTTTGATTTGCCAATGCGTTTTCCCGTCTTCTTTTTTCCGGCTCTTTCGGCACGCGCTTTGAAGGCAAACGGATTGGTAGGTTTTTTCTTTTTAGGGGGCATAAAGCATTTGTCAAAAAAATCAGAAAACCAAAAAAAGGCCGACACGGCAAACGACAATGTTATCGCCCTTCGTGTCGGCCTTGATTATCAGTATGAAATGGATTTACTGCAGAGCGTTCCAATACTTATGGACTTACAGCAGAACATCCAGTTATTTTTATTTATTGAGTTTCCAGGTAGCACCCTCTTTCGTATCCTTCACTTCGAAGCCATACGAAGCCAGTTCATCGCGAATTTGGTCGCTGGTTGCCCAATCCTTGGCTGCCTTAGCTTTGGCTCTGAGTTGCAGCAACAAGTCGATGGCCTGTCCATAGGCAGCTTCACGGTCGGCATTGCCGCCTTCAGCCTCGCTCTTCAGTCCCAGAATGTCAAATACAAAGGTATGAACTGCCTTTTTCAGCGCATCAAGTCCGGCAGGCGTAATGGTTTGCGACTTGTCGGCCAACTGGTTGATAACGCGGGCTGCATCGAACAAGTGCGAAATCACGATCGGCGAGTTAAAGTCATCGTCCATCGCCTCGTAGCATTTGTTCATCACTTCCTCAGCGTAAGCCTCGGTCAGCGCACCCTTTTCGTTTGCTTCGATGCGTTCCAGCTGAGCCACAGCGTCCATCAGTCGGTCGAAGCCCTTTTTCGAAGCCTGCAAAGCCTCGTTCGAGAAGTCGACCGTCGAGCGGTACTGCGCCTGCAGAATAAAGAAGCGGATAGTCATCGGGCTGTACGGTTGCTCCAGCAGCGGGTGATTACCGGTAAAGAACTGGTCGAGCGTAATGAAGTTATTGTAGCTCTTACCCATTTTCTTGCCGGCAATGGTAATCATGTTGTTGTGCATCCAGTACTTCACCATCTGGTCTCCTTGCGACGCCACAGCCTGTGCAATTTCGCATTCGTGGTGCGGGAACACCAGGTCCATGCCGCCACCGTGAATATCGAAGTGGTTGCCCAGGTATTTGCGTCCCATCGCCGTACATTCGCAGTGCCATCCCGGGAAACCTTCGCTCCAGGGTGAGGGCCAGCGCATGATGTGTTCGGGCTGCGCCTTTTTCCACAGCGCAAAGTCTACCTGGTGTTTCTTTTCGCCCACACCGTCGAGTTCACGGCTGGCATCGTGTACATCCTCCAGGTTACGGCCCGACAGAATGCCGTAGCGGTGCGTTTCGTTGTATTTCACCACATCGAAATACACCGAACCGTTCGATTCGTATGCAAATCCGTTATCCATGATTTGCTTCACGAGTTCTTCCTGTTCGATGATATGTCCCGTAGCATGCGGTTCGATGCTGGGAGGCAACACATTCAGTTTCTGCATAGCCTCGTTGAAGCGGTTCGTATAGTATTGAGCCACTTCCATCGGTTCCAACTCTTCCAGACGCGCTTTTTTGGCAATTTTGTCTTCGCCTTCGTCTGCATCATGTTCCAAGTGGCCCACATCGGTAATGTTGCGCACGTAGCGCACCTTGTAGCCCAAATGTTTCAAGTAGCGGAATACGAGGTCGAACGTAATGGCCGGGCGTGCATGCCCCAAATGGCCGTCGCCATACACCGTCGGTCCGCAAACATACATGCCAACATGTCCCGGATGAACGGGCACGAAGCGTTCTTTGCGACGCGTCAGCGTGTTATACAGAAATAATTGATGTTCCATGTTTCGTAATGCGTAGAATTTTGCCCCCAAAGTTACAGAAAATCTTCGGATTGCTTAAGCATAAAGGGTGGTTTAAATTTTTTAAGCAGATACTGCCCAACGGCGTTCCGGCCAAAATTCTGGGTGAATGTGGGCCTGGCTCAAAGGCACTGCCGTGAAAATCCTTGAATGTGGGCTTTTCAGGCCACTTCTGTATCAAAGGGAAAACGCAAATTGCACCGAAAGCCTCAAAGTGTTGGATTTTACGCATTACAGCGCTCAAAAACGCTGAAAAAAGCAAATAAATATTTGCGTCAGCGCACGATTTAGCGTATCTTTGCCAAACAAGAAAGCGGCCTCGGCCTGTCGAAGCCTCGCCATGATTCTGGCAGATAATTCAAACAGTCGCCCGATGTCTGGATTTTTCATCTGGTTTCCGGCTGTTTTTTCACAGACCGCCCGCCAACTTACTGATTTCAATTCCTAATCTCTTTTTTTTTTCATATCAATCATGCTCGACGTAAAACAATGTCTCGCCGACTGCGAGGAAAGAATGGAAATGAGCGTAATGCACCTTGAAGATACGCTGGCTCAAATCCGCGCCGGAAAGGCTAACATACATATCCTGGACGACCTGCGCGTCAACTCATACGGTTCAATGGTGCCCATCAACAATGTGGCTGCCGTTTCCACCCCCGACGCACGCACCATCGCCATCAAACCTTGGGACAAGCAGATGTTCCGTGTTATCGAAAAAGCCATCATCGACTCTACCATCGGCATCATGCCCGAAAACAACGGCGAAGTAATCCGCCTGGGCATTCCTCCTCTCACCGAGGAACGACGCAAGCAGCTCACCAAGCAGTGCGCCAAAGAGGCTGAAGAAGCCAAGGTGGCTATCCGAAACGCACGCCGCGACGGTATCGAAAAACTCAAAAAGGCCATCAAGGACGGACTTTCTGAAGACGTAGAAAAAGACGCAGAAGCCGACCTCCAGAAAATTCACGACAAAAAGGTGAAGCGCATTGAGGAAATCCTGACTGCCAAGAACAAGGAAATCATGACCGTCTAACCCCCCGCTCTCTCCTTTTGGCCTATGCACGGCATTGTAATTAAAAATACAGGGAGCTGGTATCTTGTCAGAACCGACGACGGACGAGCCGTTGAATGCAAAGTGAAAGGAAACTTCCGCTTAAGAGGCATCCGCTCAACCAACCCCGTCGCTGTAGGCGATGGCGTGACCATCACCGAAGTCGACGGACAGCAAGCGGCTTTCATCACCGAAATCGACGAACGACGAAACTACATCATCCGCAAAGCTTCGAACCTCTCGAAGCAGAGCCATATTCTCGCCGCCAACATCGACCTCGCCCTGCTCGTCGTCACCATGGCACGACCTGAAACAAGCACTACGTTTATCGACCGTTTCATTGCCTCGGCCGAAGCATACCGTGTGCCCGTAGCCATTGCGTTCAACAAAATCGATGATCTCGAACCCGATGAACGCGAAAACATGGACTACCTCTATTCTCTCTACACGCACATCGGATATCCTTGCTATCAGATTTCGGCTCTTAAAAACACGGGCATCGACGCCCTGCACCAGCTGCTCGAAGGCAAAACTACGCTGCTCGCCGGACATTCGGGCGTCGGTAAATCCACCCTCCTCAATCTCCTCATTCCCGAGGCCAATGCCCGAACCGCCAATATCTCCGAAGCACACGGAACAGGTATGCACACCACCACTTTCAGCGAACTCTACGAACTCCACGGAAAAGGTGCTATCATCGACATTCCGGGAATCAAAGGATTCGGCACGTTCAACATGGAACCCGAAGAAGTGGCGCATTACTTCACCGATATATTCAAGATTTCTGCAAGCTGCAAGTTCTCGAACTGCACCCACACCCACGAACCGGGATGTGCCGTACTGCAAGCCCTCGAAAACCACCAGCTCGCTCCCTCGCGCTATGCCTCCTACCTTTCCATGCTCGACGACAAGGAAGAAGGAAAATACCGCGCTGCTTACTGAAAATAAATGTTTTACACAACGGCCTCTGTCTCCCTCAAACCCCACCCGGGCACAAGGGATTGAGGCCGTTTTGCATTATGTTACCCGGGGCATGGAGCAAATGTTGCGCTATCGCACCCAGCCTCTTAATCCCTTGGTTTCGAGCAGGCCTACCTGCCCTACTTTCTTTTGTATCAACCTGTCAAATATCGCTTAGCACCTCAAGTGCTGTATCGGTATGAGTTGTGTTCACACCTCTTTTTCATTCCTCTCACAGCCTATGACCGTCATTTTCATCCTCACCCTGCTCGCCTTAGTGCTGGCACTCATCGAAATTCTCATTGTGCCCGGGTTCGGCATAGCCGGATTAGCCTCTATGGCCTTAGCCCTGGCCGACGTTGTGGTCATTTACCTTGAATTAGGTCCGTGGTGGGCCATGGCTGCTGTTGGCATTGGCATTCTCGTCATCCTCATCACCATGCGCTGGCTCACACGGTCAAAGGCCATCGACAGAATGTCACTCCATGCTCGCATCGACTCCACCAATGCCACCACCGCCCAACTTTCAGTCAAAGTGGGCGACACTGGCAAAGCGCTCACACGCCTGGCATTAGTGGGCAATGCCGAAATCAACGGACTGGTAGTCGAAGTCAAATCATCGGGTGCCTTTCTCAACCCCGGCACCCCCCTGCGCGTCATCCATGTCAGCGAAGCCAACATCACTGTCGAAGCCATTCAGCAATGAAAATGCAAAGAAACAGCCTATAACAAACCTGTCATAATGAATAAAATTTTACTTTCACTGACACTTGCCCTCGGCCTGTTTGGCATTGCCCAAGCCACAGTGCCGCAACGACGTCAGTTCACTCACAAACAACCCGACGGCACCAGCCTACGCCTCACCTCCGTTGCCAACGGACGTTACATTACCTATGCCACCACCGACGGACTTGCCGTGCTGCGTGGCACCGACGGTAATTTTTACTATGCCCAGCCTGCTGCAGGCGAATGGCAATGCACCACGCACCTTGCCCACAACCAAGCTGAACGCACCACCGCCGAAACTGCACTTCTGAGCAAGCATAGCCTGCCCATCGAAGCTGCCTCTCAAATGCTGGCCAACCGCTACCCTGCTCCGCGCCTGCAGCGTGCCACCCGTTCCGAAGCCTCTACAGCCGACGGACTGGGCACCTACAAACAGTCTGCTCCGGGCACTGTCTGCTCCATAGGCTCGCCGGTCATCCCCGTGGTCATGGTCAACTTTGCCGACCGCACCTTTACCGACACCATTGATGCCACCAAAGTAACGCGCTTTTTCAACGAACAGGGCTATGCCGACGAACAGGGAAGCAAAGGGTCGGTCAAGGACTACTTCACAGCGCAAAGCCAAGGGCTCTTCACCCCGACCTTCTCTGTAGTAGCCACCGTCACCCTGCCCAAAGGCTACGCTTACTATGGGGCTAATTCCACCAGCGGCCGCATCGACGAACACATCACCGATTTCATCACCGATGCCCTTGCGCAAGCCGAAAAAACGGTCGATTTCTCGGCCTATGCCACCAACGGCGAAGTCCCCCTCGTCAGTTTCATGTTTGCCGGACCGGGCGAACAATCTTCGTTCGAAAAAGGCTGCGAGGACTACATTTGGGCTCAATTCTCCACCCGCAGTTTCACGGTCAATCAGGGTGCCGTGCGCATCAACTCCTACTTCGTGGGCAATGAACTCTTGCAAAGTTACGGTGCCACGCCCAACGACATTACTGCCGCTCACATGGACGGTGTAGGTCTTTTCAGCCACGAATTCGGCCACGCCTTGGGTCTGCCCGACTTTTATTACACCGGTCGCAACGCAGCTATAAAAGACAGCCTGCTCACCATGGACTACTGGAGCATCATGGACTACGGCCAATACTATTTCAACGGCTATGCTCCCCCGGGCTACACGGCCTACGAACGCAGCTTCATGGGCTGGCTTCGCGTAACCGAACTCAGCGAAGCACAAACGGGTGTGAAACTGTATGCCTTCGGACAAGAGGAACTCGGCCCCACGGCCTACGTCATCCGAAATCCGGAATGCCCCTCAGAGTATTATCTGCTCGAAAACCGCCAAATCGGCACTTGGTATCCCAAACGTATGGGCACGGGTATGCTCGTCACCCACGTCGACTATGAAGCTGGCGCATGGCTATCGAATGCTGTTAACAACGACCCCCTGCACCAACGCATGGCCTACGTTCCGGCCGATAATAAAAAAGACGGTACGCGCACCGGAAAGGGCATAACGCTCACGCAACTTTTCAACGGCTATAAGGGCGATCTCTTCCCCGGCCTGCAAAACGTCACCTCGCTCACCGACGACACTTTGCCTGCCACAACCTTGTTCAATGGCACCGCCGGAAAACTCGGCAAACCCATCCTCAATATTTCGCAGAATGAACAGGGTGTCATATCGTTCGACTTCATCACCCCCGGCACCAGCAGCATCACCGAAATGCCTGGCACCACCCCGACTGCCGCAAAGGCTGTCTACTCGCTCACCGGTCGCCGCATTCTTAACTGGCAACAAGCCGAACCGGGTGTCTACATTCTGTCTGACGGCACAAAAGTCATCAAACACTAAGCCAACAGCCCGACAATTCATACAACAACCCCGCCCGTTTGCCTTCCAAGCAAACAGGTGGGGCTGTTTTTTAGACACTTATCTCTGCTGCCGAAGCATCATCACACCTGCGCCATAGGTTCTTCATCACGGGTCATGAGCACCTCACTCTCTGCCGGATATTTATACTCTCTGAATTTCACAAAGTCCTTGCTCAAATAGCGACGCAAATAAGTGGAAGGAAAGTACACACAATGAATACGCTCAATCGGCTGCTTCATACACTCGTCGAGCGATTCGGCCGACTTTACCTTCAGGGTAGGGCGAAACGACCCCAAATACCCCAAACGCACACTGCGGCCCTGGCTCAAATGGCCCTTCAGCACATCCTCGAGCGAGGTAAGCAAAGCCGAAATATCCGCTTCAGTCAGCGTAGTGGCCATTACGATGTCGTCGATGATGCGCTTACGGTCAACATAGCCGTTTTGAACAATCTGACGACGGTAAGCATTGGTTTTAGCACTCTTGTTTTCGAACTTACGGAAAATATACTGTATCATGGTAAAATAAAATTTATAAGGTTAGTTATGTGTAAGGTGATTCTAATAAGCAGATGTTCCTAATTATCTTTACAGTTGAATGGCGTTATTTCTGCCGTTATTATTTGTGCAGACCTTGCCGCAGCAAATACGGTGCAAGAACACCATACCAAGTAAAAATACTACGATAGTATCACATCTTTAAATAATTGAGAACACCTGCTTAGAACCAGCTTTTATTTTGGGTTAGATGAAAATGTTTACAACTGGCGCATCACTTGCTTATTCCGTAGCTTTAGGGGCAACATAAGCCTCCAGACGCACATTTTTAGGTTTCATGCTTTCAGTCAGCCATCCCGAAGGTTGGAAGCGCACTCTGACCCTAAAATCGGCCTTCTTGCGCAATTCCTCAATCGATGGGGCACTCTTGCCCGAAAGCGTAGGACGGAAGCAACCCAAATCGCCCAAGCGTACCGAAGAACCATTCTGCAAGTGCTTCAACACGGCCATCTGCATGGCCACCAGGCCGCCCTTTATATCAGCGCGGGTGAGCGTACATACCTCACTGATTTCATCAATCACCTGCTCAAGCATCACCGGCTCAACAGGAGCTACAGTTTTAAAATAAATCACTTTATCTTCACCTTGAAGACGACAAGTAGCTTTGGTAACTTTAAATTTCAACATGGTAATTAAGTTTTTTCGTTAGTAAAAAATTCTGTGTGTGTGTCGGTTAGGTTGGGCAGCCACACCGCTCATCGAGCAAAAGGCAAGCCCAAAATGTTTAGTTTTTGGATTTACGGGTGGTCCACTCCTTAAAGTGATCTATCACATATTTCAAGGCGTCGTAAATCACCTTAAAGGCAAGGAGCCACTTTTCTGATTTGTTCATACGTTTTTCTGGTTTAATCTGTTAATCATTCAGGGTTAGTTTCTTCATCATTTCATCTCTGCGAGGCTAAGTTCTCACGCCCATCGTCTGCAGCCGTTGCCGTCAGAACTCGTTTGCTGATGCAAAGATACAACTTCAAATACGCGAAATCCAAATTTTTTGACGACCTAATATCGCACCTCACCTATAACTCACTTGAATAACGTATAACAAAATCATTCAGACTCAAACGTTTCAAAACTGTTTTTAGGCGAAAAAAAAATGAAATAGGGATATTCAAAATCGAGGGTCAAAACGGAAAAACAAAGCCAGTTCGAATCTGACATAGCATCGGCTCAGTCAAAATTACATAGGGAGGCTACGCCCTCAGAACCTTCAAAAGTAATGCTGATTATCGTGGTTAAAAGACCGCTGAACTTTGATATACCTTGTAAATGCGTAGTAAGCCTGGCTAACAGAAGTAGCATAGGAGCCGTAAGAATGTATAACGACTTTCCCCCAAGCAGCATCAATCCCTTACCTCCATAAACGA
>ULVW01042111.1_pt1 | contig 28713 bp, 38 predicted proteins | sample 1959801 | NCBI WGS metagenome assembly ULVW01 (sample SAMEA4835796, study PRJEB28245) | human gut metagenome | biome: gut microbiome; material: fecal sample | place: Denmark | collected 2008
TATTTAAACATTAAAACTAGAACCCTTCATTTTACTAGGTTTAAAGCTGTTTATTATATAAGTAAAGAAGCCTGTACCTAAATAGTACAAGCTTCCTGTTTTTTATATTCACTTCTTATCCTTTTGACTTCATCCCTTAAAGCTTTTACCTCCTTCATATAAGCAGATTGATGTTCAGGAGGTGCTTGTGAAATTAATTTGTCTATATTATAGTGATGTACTGTTTTATCACCAACAATTTTTTCTTTATATAAGAAGTTGCTGTTTAGATAGTACATTTCAAGATGATTACAGTGGGGTAAGTATTTCTCAATAGTTTCACTTTCATTCTTGTAAGTAAAAGTTAGCTTTGCATCACCTAAAATACCCCCATTATCTATTATGTAATCAGGTTTAAGCTTAGTCCCATGTAAATGATGTTTAGTGAAATCAAACCCAAATTCTATAAACAGCCTATCTAAAAGATCCTCAAATTTATGACCCACTACAGACAGTTTATAAGATGCACAATTCACTCTATCTTGTATAGATTCCTTATAAGTAAATTTGTATGCTTCATAGTCTATTCCACAGGCTTCCCACAATGAAGCATATGTTCCATATATATCTAATATTCTATCAAACACATGAAGGCCACTTACAGCAGTATGGTTACATGGAAGTCCTTGTTCCAATCTATCTAGTAACCAAGCTTTTAGTGTATCTTCATTCCATTTTCTAATTTCTAGTGCAATAGATTCAAGGTGTTTATTGTAATCAATATTTAAAACAGCCTCTACTCCAGCTGGATAGCTTCCATATTTTTTTATTAAAGGTTCTGAAATTCTTTTAGGAACCTTACATTTAGTTATGGTTTCTCCAACTTTATACCTTTGTATTAATTCTTTACTTGCCCTAGAAACAGATTTTTCAAACATCCTTATTTCAGAATTGCATCCTGTTAATATATATTCAGCATTTTTTCTGTCCCCATATTTTTCATAAAATAAAGCTTTAATATGTTGTGGGCATCTTTTTGGAAATGTGTCTTTACCTTGTTTTATATTAGATTCAATCCAAGTTAGCCATTCTGAATCTGTTCTGTGTATTTTTTTATCATTGTTTATCTTAATCATGTGTTCTTCAATCCATTTATTATAATCTATGTTAAGAAGTACTTTGACTGCTGTTTCATAATTTCCATAGTGGGATTCTAATTTTGTATATCCCCTTAAATTGCTTTTAGCTATAGATTCCCCAGCCTTATGTTTATTAATTAAATCCTTTTCAATAACCTGTATTGTTACTTTTTCCTTACATCCCTTATTTTTATTTACATGATTCTTATAACCCCCCAATTCAGGAAAGATTAAATCTATACCATTTTCCCAACTTCCAAAAAGTTTTTCAAATGTTGTTGCTACAGTATTCCCATAAGTCTTTGTGAAAATCTGCCTAGATACTGTTTCTCCAAGTTCTAAAGCTTTCTTTACAGTATCATAAACTTCAGGGAATTTATTTATGTATTTATTTAATTGTTTTTCATCTTTACATTTATTGTTTTTAAGTAATTCTTCTGTTAATTTCATTTGTAATATCCTCACTGTTGTTTTAGTTCCAGTTTACTGTAACATAAAAGTGATTTACTGTCAATTGGGACTTTTTTCTGAATTTCATATGTTCAAAGTGCTAACTGTGGGCAAATTTTGACCCAAGGGGGTGGTGTGGGGCTTGGAAATATACACAAAAATTTTTTGAAAGATATTTTTCAATAGGATTATGATTAGAAAATGAAATTAATTTTAAATTGAATAATAAAATCAAAAATTATTTGGCAAAATAAATTTTACTGACATGAAAAAAGTACTTCAAAGTATTGCAATTACTTAGCTTGAAGGCTCTTTCACTGACAGTATTTTAATATGGCATAAAAGATTTAGTTTTATGTCACTTAAAAATAATGTAGTAATTGCAATGGTTTCAGCAGTCAGCAATAGTACTATGTCAGTAAATAGTCAGTGGTCATTAAAATTAGGGCTGTATTTAGTAAGATTTTATAAGTATTTTATAAAGATATTTTGGTAGTATTTTAAATCCATTTGAGAAGAAAAGTGAGGGAATTGGGTGAAGTGGGTGGCCTTTAAAAACCCCTACCCTAAAAAATAGGAGTACCCCTTAAAAAGAAGTACCCCCATAAAAAATAGGGAGGGGTTAAAAAAGACCCCACCCCCTTAAAAATTATAGCCCCAGCTCCTTTAAGAATGTATCTACATCCACATCTTGTTTTACTGTTGCATTTATGTCTGTTGTATCTTTTAGCTTTCCTTGGTTCTTTAAGACCAGCTCAATGGCCTTTAACTTCTCATGTGACTTTCCATAAGCCATTATCTTTCTAAGCTCTGAGAAGGCTTCTGAAAGGAATGACCTTTGAAATTCATCAGCTAGATTGTTTAGATAGTCATTAAACTCTTTCTTTTGTTTCCATCTATAAAGAGTGCTTCTGTCAACTCCTACAGCTTCAGCAATATCATCATTAGACATTTTATTAATATCCTTCATTATAAGCAATTCACAGGCTTTTTTCTGTGTTGCACTTAGTCCTAATTTTGTAATGTTTTCAATCATCTTCAAATTCTCCTTTCTACAGTATTCTACACAGCAAATCAACTACTTAATAACCCAGTAATATCAAGGCTCTTACATCTTAATCTACAGCCTTAAAAAGCACATTATTTACTGTATTTTCATAGTAATTTCACTGTCATAAATCAATGCAACACCCTACCATAAAAAACAAGTAAAAAGACATTATTAACTGTTTAATTTTCCTGTATCATTTAACAGTTTACATTTACTTTTATAACATCTTTTTAAAGAACAGTTTCAATAGTTTTAAAACAATATTAAACAATAATTTTCTAAATCATTTACAGCACATTTACAGATAACATCAGAAAAGAAACAATATAACATTATTTACAGTTAACTAGATTCCTTAAAATGTTTAAAAATATTAATTACAAGATCCAATACTTTAGTGCTGTAATTTTTAACCAAACACACACAGTCAAATCACAGGTACTAAACTATACCTGAATTGCTTAGAATCAATTTTAGAAGGCCATTTTCAAGTTGTATAAAATTATATAATTGAATATTATTTTTCAATTTGCACTTGTATATATTTATGACCCTTTTGAAACATTGATATGCCAACATTTTGAATAATATTTTTCAATGTGATGCTTAAATCCAATCAGCCTTAAAAAAGCCTTTTGTACAAAATCCTTAATTATATGTAAAGGTACAAACACCTTATGACAAAATTCAAAAGGCTCCTGATGGCTCTGAGAAGGTCACTTTTTTCTGCTTTTTCTTGAACCAGCAATAAAAAAAGACCCTTGTAATTTAGGGTCCAACTTTTGAACTGTTTAAAATTCTTTATTATCTTATTTTCTCTAACACTTCATATCTATCTATAACTGGCTGTTGCTTCCAATATATTCTCTTTATCTTAGCCTTAAAGATATTCCTTTGACCTAACCCAGCAATCTTTTTATAGCTCCTGAAGGCTTCCATTTCAGATTCACCAGCATAATAAATTGATTCTGATTCCATACCAAAATTTTGTATTACTATATATTCCATAACTCCCTTTAATTCCTTTCAAACACTGGATAATACTATTATAAACTATACATAAAAAAATAACCAGCCCCTAAGAGCTGGTTTATTATTCCCTACTGGGAATTTATTTTGATTTATACAAATTTATACACTTAAATTAATAAATAACTGGTGCTTATATTACTGCATAACCTAGACTGTAAAGCCTTACACAGTCTGAGATTAAAAAGTCTATAGATGGTAATTTCCCAACACTTTCACAGTGTAGCATGAAATCTTTCACCACTACATCATGGAATCTTTTTAACCCTGTCCAAGTTGGCTCTATCCCAGTTCTTTCTGCAATCTCCATATAAGCAAATAATATTGATACATTCATTTTTCTTTTCTCCTATTCTGTCTTTAAATTTTGGTTATTATTTTTCTTTTCTTTATACCTTGGTTGTGGTATATTATTAATTGAATTATATTAGTGTTCCTTTTTGATAATTTGGTTGTATTCATTCATCAAGGAACTAAGCTTTACTTTAAGAGAATCATATTCTCTAACAGTTTTTGATTCTCTTAAACCTCTTATGGTTAGGTTCATTTCTTGAATTAACCTACTTTTCATTTGAGTACCTCCTTTATTGGGTAACAAATCTTTACATAACTTCAGCAAGTTATCACTTTAATAATTAATATTTTATCACTTTAATGTTTACTATATATTTTGTTACAGCTTTCTGTAACAACCCTGTATTTAATATACTACATATCAAAGATTTTTGCAATACTTTTTAAAAAGTTTTTAAAAATATTTTTTCACTTGGGACACTCCAAGAATTTAAAGTGTCCCAAAGGAATCTATTTAACTGGTTTGTGGCTTTTTGAAGGTACTTCCTTTGATACCCCTATCAAGTCACATAAAGCTTTAAACTCCTTTTTGTGGTTAGGCTTCAGCCCTTCTGTAACATATTGATAATGATGTATATATTGGTGTCTTATTGTGTCAGTTACATCTATATCTGAAGCAGTATCTAAATAATGTTTAGAAAATTGTATTTTTATATTTTCCCCTTCAGTGTATTTAGCCCACTGAGTATTCATTTTGTCAGATATAACTATGTTCACATCTTCAAAAGAACAAGGCTTTAGGCCTACAGCTTCAGATTGTTCAGCTGTTACCTCTAACACCTGTCTTATAAGTTGTACATTCCATGTAATCAGTTTGCTATTTTCAGGTTTAGCTTCTATAGGTTCAGCCAAAGCCCCACCACATTCAGGACAAACCTCTGACCCTTTAGCCAAATGGTGAACACACCCACAGTCAGTACATATATATTTAACTGTTTCTTCAGCTGGTTCTTCTACTGGCTTAGCCACCACAGGTTCAGCCACAGGTCCAACTACTGGCTGAACTGGTTCTTCCACAGGCTGTGCTGGGTTTTTAACTGGTGCATCAGCATCTACAAATTGAAACACCCCATGCCCAGCTTCTAAGCAGTCCCCACATATTACATTTACCTTTTTAGTAGCCCTTATTATACAGCCACAGTTTGGGCAAACATACTTTCTTACAGATGATTTTTTAGATGGTTCTTTAGAAGTTACCACACCATCTTTTCTTGATAAATTGAAGGCTTCCTTGTTTATGTCTGATTTGTCTATTAAGCTCATAGTTCCTGATTGAAGCTTAGTTAGTGACCACCCTATTCTTTCATCATGCTCAATGACTAGCCCTGATCTTTCAGCCACTTCTTTAAACCTTTTATTGTGATATGTCCCACCTCTTGAAACATCCCTTATATCATTTTGTAAACAGTACAGGTGTACCATTTCATGTATTAATGTTCCCATTACTGGATATACCCCCCTATTTAATCCTTCAGCTACTATATTAACTTCATATCTTTCCTCTTTTGTTTCTTGATTTCTCCAAGCCTTGTTTACTGTACACCAGCCTAGACACCCTTTTCTATTTCCCTTTGATTGGATTAATATGGCTGGCTCTTTTAATTCTCCATTAAAGAACTCTTTATTGAATATTGCAAATGCTTTGTGTAGTTCTGTTATTACCACTTCAGTGTTTATATTTTTTGGTTGTGTTTTCATGGTTATTTTCTCCTTAAATCTGTATAAATTTTTATATAAATCATGTACTGGATAACTCAGACATTTCTTTCTGACTTCTTGCCTGTTCCTGAGTACAGTATTATAATATCAAAAGTTTGAAACACTTGCAACACTTTTTTGAAAAATATTTTTCAATTTTTATCAAAATAAAAGAACCCACTGGGCTTAAACTGTGTAAACTCAATGGGTTCAGGCATTTCTATAATTTTATATAAATTTCTATAAAGGCTCTGCTTTTTTGAAATTATCTAAGAATAAATATGTATTTAATCCCTTTATGGTTCTTTTTAATGTTTTGGTTTCAGCTGGTTCATCAGAACAATGCATATACATTTCCCCTAGAGTTGCATATTTAAACCCAGCCCTTCTGAAGAAGCTCATAATCCTTTGATTTTCCTTATCATATTGCCCCTCAAACATTTCAAAAGGCTGTAATGGGTCTTTAGGGGTAACACAGAATTGATATACTTTAAACTTGCTCTGTACCTGTTCCATAAACAGTTTTAAAATCATACTTCCCACACCTTCTCCCCTATAAGGAGCCATTGCTTCAATATCTAGGATTTTACATATATTAGAATCTATAAAAGCCCCTTCTATATAACCTCCCCTTTTAGTGTACATATATAATTTATAAGTATCTGAATTATATATTAATGTTTCAGGATCAATGCCCATATCTAAAAATAACATTGTATTCCACATAGCTTTAGGTGTGGCATCATTAATTGGCTCCCTATGTTTAGTATCAAGATTCATATTTATAGCTTTAAATATAAGTTTTTGCATCCTTACCCTTGTGCCTGTAGCTTCTATCTCTTCAACTTGCTTATTTGTTATTTCAATATATTTTCTTTCCATAGTCCCTCCTTAGTCCCTGTTTATTTAGAGTATAACACAAAAGGGACAGCCTTAAACTGTCCCTAAAATTAATTTATCCAATCTGTGGCAAAGTGATGAACACCTATAGTCTGTACTGGATTTAGATGTTGCCAAATACTGTGGCTAGGTCTTACCCATGTAGCCCAAAAGAATTTAACATTATCAGCCACTACCTTCTCACCAGCCAAAGCCCTTTTAACTGCTTCTTTTGTTTCTTCTGAAGGAACAGCTGTATTTATAGCACCATTACCAACTGGCTGAAATTGTCCTTTCTGATATATAACATCATATATTGTGTTAGGAAAGGTTTTTGATTTAACTCTATTTAAAACAACATTAGCCACTGCAATTTTACCTTCTAGGCTCTCACCTCCTGCTTCACACTGCACCAGCCTTTCTAATAGTGCTGTGTCTGAAGCTGTAGCTGTTGTAGTTTCATTACTAACCTTTTTATTGCCATTCTCAGGGGTTTTCTTAGCCTTAGTTGATGTTTGATACCCTTTAATTTTGGTTAATTGGGCTAATAAATCCTCTTTGGCTGAAATTTGATCCCTAAGACCAGCATTTATTTTTTGAAGTGTCTTGTACTTCTTTTGGAGTTTATCAAAGTCACTGTCTGACTGCTCCAGTTGGCTTACCAGCTTGTCAATCATCTTGTTCAACTCCTGTTGGTAAGCATTGTCTGATTTTACTTTTTGTGTATACTCTTCTTGTAAAGTGTTATATTTTATATTTTTTGATATAACCAAACCTGTGAGGGACAGCATAACAGCCCCAGCACAGGTGAATTTAATTATCTTTTTATTCATACCTTTGACCCCTTTTTGTATTCTTATCCATGTTCTTTAGGTTGTTGGTTACTCTATGATACTGCAAAGCATCTAAGGTTGCTTCTTCTTGTACTAACACCCTCTTTCTCCCCCTCCTATACAGCTGATGTTCTGATAAAACAGGATACTCTTCTAATGCTACCTTATTACACCTTGTATCTGTGTAAGTTTCCTTTAACAGCCAAGTGCCTAGCATTTCTAGTAAAGTAGGTGGAAGATGCTCCCCTACCTCTATATAATATGTTTCATTTAGTTCTTCTATAGTTCTTTTTCTTTCTTCCATAGGTGGAAGTGTTTCCACTAACTGCTCCACCTCTTTAGTGTATTTATCTATCAGTGTATTTTGCATCCAATTCCCTCCATTTATCTACCACCTTTTGAAATTTAACCTTTACCTTTTTAATGTGGTCAAGTACAGCCTGTTGTGTTATCCCCATTTTGACTGATGTTTCTTCTTGTGTATACTGCTGTATAAAGTACAGATTTAGAACCTCTGCCTGCTTCTGAGTAAGTTTTGCTTCTTGAATAAGAAATTCAACATCAATCAGTAAGTCAATTTGTTTTATTTCTCCTGAGTAGGCACCTTCTTTTATTTTGTCTTGATTACTTAGAACCCCCAACATAAATGGTGCTGTGTAACTATTCATCACACAACACCCCACTTTCCATAAGGTCTTTAACTTTTCTTCTTAAATCCACAATAGATCCATCATTCACTATTGTTATATCAGGCCTTACAAGGTCAACTTGTTTCTCTGTTTCATGTTCTAAAGCTTCTTCTGTAAAAATATCCCCTGAAGCTAAACTTCTTTTAAATCTTGTTTCCTTTGGGGCTTCTACTTTGACAATCAAGTATCCCTCTTTTCTTAACCTGTCTGCTTCATTAAGTTGCCTCCCATCTGTCACAACAACCCTAAAAGGCTTTTTATTGTTCTTGTTTTCAACACTAAGCTTCAAGTCCATTTTATGGTGTAGAACCCTTTTCAATAAGTATGTAATCCAAACATCATTGTCAAGCTCCCTCATACTTTGCCCTATGTGTTGATAGTGTTTCCTAGGTTTCCCATAAGATAATGCTGTTGGAAAATACTTAACTATTATTTCACCAATCCCTTGAGCAAAGGCAAATTTTTCAAAACCATATTCTTCTGCAAGAATATCTGCTACTGTGTCCTTGCCAGTTCTCATCTTTCCAAATAATGCAATTTTCATTTTCATATCCTCTCTTTCCTGTTTTCTGTATATATGTATATGTTCAGTTTTCAAGGGTTTGTGTGACCAAAGCTAGAACTATGTGTACTTAGATATTCCAGTTTATTCCTCTTAGCTTAATTTTTATTATTGTATGTGTTCCAGTTTTATGTTAAAATACTGTTTAATGATGTGTACCTGTGTTGACTATCTATAATAAAACAAATAACATACACAGCAACACACATTAGGGAATAGGAAAATATTTACATGGGGATGTAAAAAGGAGTAATGACAACAACATGAAAAGGATTGAATTAATTGAAATCACACATGGTAACACAAAAGAAGCTGGAACATCATTTGACCAGTTATTCAGGAATAATGATATTTACTGTAAATTTAAATTGGCTGACAGAATGAAAGAAAGGGGGCTAACAGTAAGAAGATTAGCAGAGCTTTCAGGGCTAAGACTTGCAACAATATCTGAATTAATGAATGGCAAGAAGGGACTTGTAAACCTTCAACATATAGCTGTATTAATGCTTGTTTTAGGGCTATCAGATATAAATGATATAGTTGAAATATATATTAGTGACAAATTAAAAGAACAGTTTACAGCAGAAACAACTCAATGGATAAAAACAGGTGAACCACCTCAAAGAGTTTATGATGCTTCAGAAATACTAAATGGCAAGTAACTTAATACTTGCCATTTTTCTATTTATCCAATCTTATAACCAGCTTCCCCTACAAGAACACCATCCCTATAGAATCTTTCCACTAGCTCACCAGTTTCTTTATGCAGGTAGTACTTACAAACTAAGTCCCCACCATTTTCTTCTCTTTGGAACTCTAAATCAGAATCTTTATAAACTGATTTAATCTCTTTTCTTCCTATTGAGTCAGCTTCCCCTTTGGCTCTAGCCCTTGAGTAGTCATCCATGAAGCTTTTGTTTTCATTGTCCACTGCTTTCTTAATGTTTCCTTTTTCATCAAGCTCAACAGCCACCTTGAATATTTCAGGCACTCCCTCATGCTCTACATTTAAATAGTGCATTTCTTCACCTACTTTGAAAACAAGACCTATTTCAGCATCTTTTATTTTGAATTGAGTTTCAGGGATTCCAGCCCTTTGTTGTATATCTGTTGTAACCTCTTTTATTAATTTTGGCAGTTTATTTAATGATGTTTCACCTTTAAATTTTATTATCATATGGTTTTGATCCTCTCTTATAATTTAGTTTCTTTAATTTTGTATTCCTCTATAACACATTCTACTGAGCAGAAGCTCAAGCCATCAGCATGACTTTTATATGCTTCATATTCAGGAAGTAATGGCAATCCACACACCTCACAATATTCTGAAGTAGTATCTTCTGTTTCTTCTATCTCATGCCAATCTAAAGCACAGTATAAGTTGCAGAATTGACCTTCACCATCTTCATAAATGTCCTGACCTTCTTTCAAAGGGTCATCACAGCAGAAGCAATAGCCCACTATATCAGGTTCCCTGTAATCAGGCTCAGCTGTTATGTAGCCATCAATTATATTTGAATCTCTAAAAGCCATTGTAAGCCCTCCCTATTAATTTATAGATATTTCTCTAATGCTTCCATTAACACTGTGTTTAGTATCTTTTGTTTAGTATAATGTGGGTACATTGCACAAAGCTTGTCAAAGGCTTTTAACACCTCCAAATCATATCTATAAGATATTTGTTTTAGTTCTCCACTAAACTCCCTTATATCAAGATTTTTAGGCTGTCTTTTCTCCCTATTCATTTCATTTATTACTTCTAATTTAAGGGTCTTTAATTCCCTCTCCATTTGTTGAATTTCCTCCAACACCCTTAGCTCTGAATGTAGCATAATTTACCCCACCTTTCTTACTGTTTATACTTCTTTCTAGGTTCAGATGCTTCCAGTTGGTGTGACCCCCACCCCTATAAAAAAAAGAACAGGCTTTCACCTGTTCTGCTATTTTTTGAAAGTTATTTTTCAAAAGCCTTTCTTCCACAACCAGCCTTGACCCAATCATCAAAGCTAACACCTTGACCCCATACAGCTGATACTTCAACATCACACTTCATAGGGATTGATAATTTAACAGCTCTTTTCTGAATCTCAGCTATTTCTTGGACTTCTTCTTTTGTAGCTGTTGCTGGTATTTCTAAAAGCACTTCATCATGGATTGTTCCAATTATATCCCAACCTTCCTTATCCTTGATATGATTGTATATATCAACCATTGCCTTCTTCATAATATCAGCTGAACTACCTTGTATAACAGCATTTATGGACTGTCTAGCAACTCTGTTATAGTCTTTAGCAACAGCCCAATAATCCATTTTAGCCTGTCTTGATAGATTCTTTTCTTGCCATACATTGAAATTCTCTTTACCTAGATGTTTCTGAATGGCCTTGTGTCTTAAATGGTAACTCTTTGCTATTTGCTGATGACCAAGGAATCTTCTTTTTCTTCCAAACATTGTTTGAACAAATCCAAATTTATCAGCATGGGCATTAGTTTCTTTAAACCAGTTATCCATTGTAGGATAGGCTTCCTTGAAGTCAATATATATTTGCTCTGCTTCTTGTAGTGATAGGCTGAAACTTTCAGCCAGTGACATTGAACTGATTCCATACATCATTCCAAGTAAAACTACCTTAGCCATCTTTCTCCATTTAGACCCATCACCACATTCCTCTACTGGTTGTTTAAAGGTCTTGGAAGCAATCTCACTATATAAGTCCCTACCCTCTAAATACACTTCCATGAAATGTTCATCTTGAGATATGTGAGAAAGGAATCTAGGCTCAATTTGAGAGTAGTCTGACCCTATTATGATTTTATCTTCAGGAGCCACAAACATTTGTCTTGCTGGGTATGGTAGATTCTGAAGGTTAGGATTATTAGAAGCAAATCTTCCTGTTACTGTAGCTGACTGATTAAATGAACCATGTAACCTCCCATCAGCTCCCACCTTGTTTGGTAATGGCTCTATATATGTTGTAAGAAGTTTATTCAACTCTCTATACTTCAATAGAACAGTTATATAATTTACTTTCTCAATCTTACTTCCCCAATCTCTAACAATCTTTTTAAGTGTTTGGGCATCTACCTTTCCTTTATATTCATCTATAACACCCCACTGGTTATAAATAACTTCAGCTAATTGTTGATTAGAGTTTATATTTATATCACCAAATCCTTCTGTTATCTTGCTTTGAAGCTCAGCCACTTCTTCCTCTAGTTCCTTTTTGTATTTTTCTGCAAAGCCTAGATCAATCAGGAAGCCTTTCTTCTCCATAGCTATGCAAACTTCTGTTATAGGCAATTCTATATTAAAATATAAGTCCTTTAATTGAGGGATTCTGTCAAACTGTTCTAAGACCCAACAACCAAATTTATAAGTTAAATGGGTATCTTTACAAGCATATACAGTCCCAATGTCTAAAGGTGTTTTCTCAAAGCCACCCTTACCAAACAGTTCCTCATAAGTCATTGATTTATCTTCAAATCCAAAGAACTTACCATACTTTGTTGCTAGGTTCTTCAGTGCAAAGCTTGGCTCATTCTCATTAAGCAAGTGCATAGCCACCATAGTGTCCAAGTATAGACCTTGAAGTTCTATTCCTTCTTTTCTCAGCACATGAACATCAAACTTTGAATTGTGTAGCATCTTCTTAATGTGTTTATTTTCTAGTATAGGTTTAAGGCTTTCAAACACTATTACAGGATCTAGCTGTTCATCTTCCAACTCATGCCTAACTGGAATGTAACAATGGTAATCAGCCTTTGGTAGTGTAAGAGATATTCCAACAATAACATCTTTGCCCCATATATCAACTCCTGTGGTTTCTGTATCAACAGCCAGTACTTCTTCAAATCTTAGTAAATATTTTAAATGTCTAAATTGTTCCCATGTTGTTATGCAATGGTAATTTGCTGGGCAATCTCTTACCATATCTTTAATTATCTGTTCTTTTCTAACCTCCATTAGAACCTTATACAGCCCTAGTGCTTTAGTCTTTGTGAACTTGCTTAGTGAATCTACCCCTGAAGGTATTTCACCAACCTCTATAGCCTGTTTAACCTGTAACAGCTTGGCTCTGTCTGAATCAGTAACCTTAGTCTGAAATATAGCCTTCTTAATAGTTCCTGTGTGGGTCTTATACCCTGTTTCCCAAACCTCAGCCCATGTTGGCTCATATTTAGCCATCTTCTTTTTCTCTGTAGCTTTCTTGACCCTCTGCTGTGCTTGGGTTTCCTTATTGGATTCTAGTTTTAGATTCAATTCTAAATTCATTTCTTCACCTTCCTATTTTGTTGTAGTTAGGTGTCTAGGTTCACCCTAGCCTATTGGATGTGACTTCCTTAATTTGCAATAAAAAAAGACAGGCAATTAAGCCTGTCAATTTTACTCTCTACTGCTTTTTATGAAATAATCATGGACCACAACCAGTCCCTTCCAAAGCAATATTGCTATGCCCACTATTTGAAGTGGCACCATTGGTAAACCATAATATATAAGAATTGAATTTAATAATACTGTAAGTAAAGCACACATAAGGAACACACCACATATTATTAATAAACCAGCCCCTACAATTAAACCAGCACCTATTAATAAATTCTTTGTTGATTTCTTCATACAATCACCCCTATATCATAAGACCTATAACAGCACCAGTTAATAAGTTTACTGCTGTAGCTGTTAATAATGCCTTCATACCTAATTTAGCAACCACTCCAACCTTCTCAGGAGCAACAGCTGAATAACCACCTATTAATATTCCTATTGAACCTATACCAGCAAAGCCACAAAGAGCTACTGTTACCATTGCTTTGGCTTGTGTTCCTAACATAGCAAATTGAGGTAATGCAAAGGCAACTGCTTCATTAGTAACTAATTTAGTAGCCAATATTTCAGAAGCTAAAGATACATCTGAAGCTGGTACCCCCATAATAACAGCTAATGGCTTAAATACTATACCTAATATACTTTGCATAGTAACACCATCAAAGAACAGCCCTATAAAGTTGTTTATCATAAATACTACAGATAAGAACACCATTAAAGCTACTGATATTCCTATAACCCCTTTAAATCCAGCTGCAGCATAGTTCATCATTGTTTCTGTTGCATTTATACCTTTATCTGTAGATTCAACCTCTATTACTTCATTGGTGTATTTAGTAGGCATTAGTATTTGAGTTAATACAAATGTAGAAAATACAGTTAAAGGCATTGATACAAGAATCCATTCCATAGAAGCCCCATAGCCAACATAAAGACCAACAACTGAAGCTGATATTGAAGTCATACCACCAACTAAAGTGGCAAATATAACTGAATCAGAAGCTTTAGGTAAATATGATTTAGTTACAAATAAAGATTCTGATTGACCTAAAAACATATTAGTAACACCATTTACAGCTATTAAAGTGTCTACCTTTAAAACCTTAGCTACTGTGTTTCCTACAACAGCAATAAACTTTTGTAATATCCCAAAGTGGAATAATAACCCCATGATTGCTGATATAAACACTATAGGCAATAAACTATTTATGAAGAATACATAGTTGTCTGATATACCACCAAACACAAAATTAATTCCTTCTGTAGCCTGAGATAATAACCATGTAACACCATTAGAAGCAAGTTCAACTAATTTCCATAGGGGTGTTTTTATTAAAGCTAATGCCAAAACTAATTGACCAGCAAAAGCACAACCCACTGACTTCCAATTTATCTCCTTCTTATTACTTGAAAATAGGTAGGCAATGCCTACAATTACAAACATTCCAACAAATCCAAATATCTTTTCCATTTCACAATCTCCTTATTATTTAATTTTCAAAGTTCAAGGCTAGGAGATCAATCCTCTAAGCCTTAGCAAATATATAGCCTTACTTACCACTAAAGGGTCATTGAAAGGCAAGTCAAACCCTGAAGCATGAGTTAATTTCTTAAACTCTTTAGCATAAACAACCTTGTCAGCCAGTTCAGGATAGTCTTTCTGAAGTCTTATCAACTCATTACACCACTTATCAAAAGTTGAATCCTCTATGATGTTGGAATCAAACCTGTAATAAATACAGGAATGAACCAATATCTGAAGTCTTCTTCTTTGGATTAGCTCCATAATCTTTTTATCTTCCATCTCTCAGTTCCTCTAGTTTCTTATCTATCAACTGAAGGACTTCCTTTTTATCTTCTTCATTATTTACAAAGTCATATTTATCAATGTCTATAACTAAGACCTCTGAAGCCTTATAATGATTAAACACCCAATCATCATAACCTTCCCACAATGCCCTGTAATAATCTTTTAGGCTTTCATCAATTTCAAAGTCCCTACCTCTTTTTGCAATCCTTTCAAGTATTGTTTCAAAACTCCCTGAAAGGTATATAAACAGGTCAGGGCTTTTCTTAGGCAGTTCTTCTAGTTCCTCCATCATATTCTCTAATAGGCTTTCATAAATACCAAATTCAAGGTCTGATATTCTTCCCATATCTTTATTTACTTTGGCAAAATACCAATCTTCATATAGTGACCTATCAAGAACATTATCTTGATTAGTTAAAGCCTGTTTGATGCTTTTAAATCTTGTGTCTAAGAAATACAGCTGTAATAAAAATGGGTATCTCTTAGCTTGGATTTCTTCATCACTGGCTGTATAGAATAAAGGTAATACTGGATTATCCTCAACACTTTCATAAAATACTTCAGACCCTAGGTGTTCCCCTAACAGCCCTGCTAAGCTAGATTTACCAGCCCCTATCATTGCTCCAATTACTATCACAATAACATCCACCCATCTTTCTGTTTTTCCAATTCTTCAATTTCTTGTTTTTGTTTTTGAATAATATCTTTCAATTCTTCAATTATTTTATCTTGGTTCTTAATGTGATTTTCTATTGCTTTTAACTCTAGCAAATCAACACCCCCTACCCTATAAAATCAAAGTAGCATTTCCTACATAAAGGAACATACAGGTCTTTGGCTCCAAGCTGTACTACAGAATCATTTTCAACCCTTTTCCCTGACATGACTGCATCTTCACCACATTCCTCACATATAGCTTTCAACTTATTGACCTTATCAGCCATAGCCATTAAATCCATAGCTGTTCCAAATCCTTGACCTTTAAAGTCCATATCTAAACAAGATACATAGATTGTTTTACCAGCCTTCAGAAGCCCATTTATAGATTGTAGTATCACTTTATCAAAGAATTGTGCTTCATCTATCAGTATGACCTCATAGGCATCTATATCAACTTCTAAGGGTTTAGAAGTATCTACAGCCACAGCCTTTACTCTTAGATTTGAATGTGTTACAATTTCATCTTCTGAATACCTTGTGTCCATACTAGGCTTTATATACAAAACATTTTGCCCAGCTCTCATGTGTTTTTCACCCTGAGATATTAACAAAGTGGATTTACCTGAGAACATAGCCCCAGTGTTAACTGTTAGTGTTGCCTTCATCTTCTACCTCCCTAGTGATTAAAACTTTTCTTCTTGGTATAAGTACAGCATCTAAAACTTGGTCTATGTCTGATATGATATTAAATTCCTCAACCACATCACCAGCATTACTACCCTCTAGGCTTACAAGACCATACCTATGGTCTCCATAAGGTCTTTGGAACTCTACCACCATACAAGGTTTTCTGTTGTATAAAACTATATCCCCAGTGTAGCAATCACACTTTTTAGTTAGTCTTACCTTCATAAAATCACCTGCCCTTTCTTATTTTGTTATAGATATTTAGGTTCACTGATTAAGACCAGCTGTGACCCCCACCCCCATAAAAAAAGAAGGGAATTAACCCTTCTTAAACAGTCTTTTTTATTTCCTCAAATACTATCTGTTGTGGTAGCATTTTGGAACATAAATAAACACTTGAAAAAGGTGGATTCATAGAAGGCTTAGTATCTTCATAGTCCTTAAAATAGGATACCCTTCTATTTAAATACATAATTTCAAAATCATTATCCCTAAACATTTCAAATCTTTTTTGACTTTCAAATAGCCCAACCACTCCAACCAGCATGGCAAAAGGAATATTTAATTCAAATAATCTTTGGAACACTTCCCCCTTCATAGAGTAAGGGGGGTTACTTATGATGTAATCACATTCAGGGGCTTCCATTTCAAAGAAGTCTTGCCCACTAGATATATGGGTAGGTATGACTGCATGTCCCTCCTTTCTCAACTCTTTAACATACAGACTATCTTCAGTATCAAAAGGACACCAAACCTTTGAGTTGGGATTTATATATTTTTTAATAGGTTCTATTGCATATTTTGGTGTGTAAAATTCATCATTCTTACTCCCAGCCACCTTATCCATCTTCATTATTTCAATAATCCTTTCTTTATACAATAAGTCAAGGCAACAGCTACAGCATCAGATTCATCATCAGAATAAAATTTTATTCCCTTTTGATCCTCTGACAAAAGCTGTCTAACTCCTTCCTCAACCTCTAATTTATCTGCTTTAGAATAACCAGCCACAATGGACTTTACAACTGTAGGAGGTAGTTCCTCTATGGACTTGATTCCCCCTTCTTGATAAGCAACCAAATCAGCAACTCCAACTACTCTAAATAATAGCTGTGTTGTATTAGCAAATCTGCTGAATCCTTTCTCCCTAACAACCACATCAAAATTCCCATATCTTTGAAAAATATCTTTCAATTTAACAGCAATTCTATCTAGCTTTTCAGGTGTTGTGTACTTGCCTTTCTTGTTGTCTATATGGAATATTTCTACCAGCTTAAATTCTCCATCTATGACCTGAGCCACACACCCAGCTGGAAGATTTAAAGAAAGGTCTAAGGCTAGTATTAATTGATTATTCTTCTTTTTCATCTAGCCCCTCCTGTTCTTGCTCCATACAAGCTGTTTTGTATTGACAGAAGAAACACTTATCTTCTTTAGCTGGAACTTCTTCAGCATAAAACTGCTTAGCCACTTCAGAAAGCTTATCTAGTAACTGCTGTCTATCTTCTTCTGTAATCTTCACATAGAAAGTTCTTAAATCCACTTTGGCATCTGCTCCCTTAGTCCAGCCATCTTTAGCAACTGATTCATAAGTGAATATTGCTTCATCTATCCCAAATAAGATTGAATAAGCAACAGCCTGTATTCTATGTTCTTCCTGCACTCCTTTTAATTTGTAAGTACCCACACAGCCTATTGTTGTTGATTTTGTTTTGAACTCAAATAGCACTTTAGAGCCATCTAATTGATTTACTAAAATACCATCACACATTCCATTTAAAACAAACTTAACCCCATTATGTTCTATGACCTTAGCACACTTGATGTTTTGCTCCCATGCTGGAAGTCCACTTTCTAGCCTGTCAACTTTGAAAACAGGATTATCCAGTATCTTTTCACTGTATAATAAATCCCTTTGGACTGCTTCATGTACTGCTGTTGAGTTCCTAGTCCACCTTCTTTGGTATGGGTATCTTAGTATTTCATCTTTCTTAACCTTCTTAGCCTTAAAATAAAGCCCCCTACCACACCCTGAAGCTGAAGATGGTGAGAAAGATATTAAACCTTCAGGTAACTGCTTGAAGTCCTTTAATTGCTCCAAATCATGTTCCTTTTGTTTTAATAGCAATTCCTCAATTTCAATATCATCATAGAAATCAATCTTGTGCAAATCATTGAATTGATTATATAAGGCTCCAGCTAATCTGTTACCTCTTTCTGATTGACCATCCACCACTCTTTTCTTGAGCCTTTCAGCCCCTTGCCTACTGAATAAAGTAGCCACACTATCACCTTCCTTTTACATATTCATCTATTTAGGTTCAAATGTGCTGGGGTCTTGTGACTGACCCCCTTTTTTTGAAAGATACTTTTCAATTTTAAGCAACAAAAAAAGACAGGCTTTTGACCTGTCTTGGAATTAGACTAGAAAGGTAATGGTTCAGAAGTCCCTTCTGCTGTGCCTTCTTCCTCTATTTGTATATGTGGGAAGTATTCATCTGTTGGGAATCCTGCTTCCTTTAAAGTTCTAACTTGTAACTCTGCTGTTCTAGGAGTTAACACTGTATTTAAGTATTCATCTGTAACTTCTAAAGATTCACAAGCATCAAATTGTTCTTGGTCATTCCCTTTCATTTTTATGATTGGATTTAATGAATATCCTGTGTTTGTTCCTTCTCCTGTTTTCTTTAAGTTGAAAGCTAACACATCTAAATCCTCTCTGTATTCCTCTATATCAGCTATTAACTTCTTAGCTTGATTCTTAGATACATCTAAAGCTTTTAGCTCTCCTGATTCCATATCAGCAAATACAAATATATACCTCTTTCTTGGGTATAAAACATCAAACCCTTCTACACCTGATTTACTTGCTTCACATAAAGGACACTCTTTTCCTATTACTGCAACACATGGCTGAGTGTAAACCTTATGAGTAAAACTTGAATGTGATAAATATTCAACATAGTCTATAGGTGATAATACTCTAACCTTCACACTGTCCCCTGACTTCATTCTTAAATAAGCATTTTTTAAGTCCACTTTCTTTTTCTCTAACTGTTCTTTGGCTTCTTGCCCTCTAGCTGTAAACATCATTTCCATGATTCTGTTTCCTCCTGTTGTTTTAAATCTCAAGGTCTTTAACCTTATATATGTATAAGTTCAAGCCACAGGAGAGCCTGTGACCTGACTAAATTCCTTTTTTAATATTCAAATCCATGTTCCACTAAGAACTGGGCAAATCTCTTTTTAGCCCTTTGAACTTGCTTTCTTTCTTTACTTCCATAAACTTCAGCACCTAACACTTGAAGTATTGCTTGTGTTTTCAGTTCTTGTTTTCCAATCATTTCACACCTAACAACCTTTCCATGTTTATCTGTTGCTTCAAATTTTCTGATTAGATCATGTAGTACCATGTTTTCAACCAGTTCCTCTGAAAAGTCTGCTGTTGTTTCTTCTATACAGTCCCCTAATGTTGTATCTCCATCCCCAACTGGTTTATCTGAAGATGTTACTTTATGCTGATAAAACTTCATTTTATTAGTTGTAACCCTAGCAAATTCATTTTTGAAATGCCCATCTATTACAACCTTCCAATATGTAAGAAAATAAACTCCTTGGCTTATATCAAAATCTCTAATAGCCTTCCACAATGCTTCTCCTGTAGCTATGCTGTATAAGTCCTCAACTGTTAATTCATCAGCCCCATTGCTCTTTATGAACCCTTTACAGTTATTTGTTGTAAGCTCTTTAGTAACTTCAATTAAGTCCCCAACAAAAAAATTGACCCTTGCATCTGTCTGCTCTAATCCTTTTATTTTGCAAACTAAATCTTGGGCTATCCCATAAAGCTCATTTAGTTCATATTTAAATTTTTGTTTTGCTGTATTTTGTGTCATATCTAATTACCTTCCTGTCCCTTTTGGTTGCTTAGGTTCAGGAGCAACTTGACTTTGTGACACAAAATAAGTATTTTCTGCTCTCTGTTTCAGTTTTCTGTAACAAAAAAGATTAAAAAAAGGGCATAATAAATAAGCCCTCTTTCCTTTGTTACAGTTTTGGGTAACACAGCAAGGCATAAAAATACAGGGATAGCCTGAAATACTCAGAACTATCCCCATTTATTTAAATGTCTATCAAGTTACTCCCTTGTTCCCTTTATTGTTACAGTTTCCTGTAACATTATAGTACAATAATTTGTACAACAAGTCAAAGGAAAATAATACCTTTTATAACTTCACAGCTAAACCATATTCAATTTTATTTTTGTAGGCATATTCAACCTGTTCCTTAGACATTTCATTTACATCTTTCTGACCAGTAAAAGCTATCCTAAAACACTGATAGGACCCCATAAACTCATTCCTTAATACTTCAGCAAATCTATGGCCTACAGTGTCATTATCAGTTGCTATTATCAGCCTTTCTATACTGGAGTTTAATAATAAGTTTTTCTGCTTGTCATTTATTGATCCCCCACCAAAAGCAACTGCTGGGTAGCCTAAAGACCATAAGTACAAGGCATCTATTTCTGATTCTACAGCCCATACTTCTTTTATCTTATACTGCTTAATTAGGAACAAGCCATACACATGGTTCTTGATTGGCTGACCACCTGAGCTGAACCAAAATTCTTTACCAAGCATACTCCTATATTTTATATTGATAATTCTTCCTTTGCTATCATGCCAAGGGATTGCTATTGCATCACCTTCTTTTCCTATACCTGTATCAAATTGCCTTTGAGCCTGTTCAGATATTCCTCTACTTAAAAGATATACTGAAGGTTTCCCAACTACATCCTCATATTTTTCTTGGCCCAAAACAGCAACTTCAGGGACTTCCATTTGAAGATTTAAATTTAACTGCAACCCTTCTGTATCATCTAATAGATGTGTGTATTTATCCAATAGATAGTTAGCTGTATCTTCATAGCTCTCACCCCTAAAGTGGGCTAATAGTGTTGTGAAGCTCCCCTTTCTATCTGATTCATTATCTGCCCCTGAATCAACCCAACTACCATTATCTAAATTAACAGCCCAAGATGGGTGGTTCTCATTCCTAAAAGGGCTACAGGCTTGAACCTTTTCACCCCTTACCCTCACCTTCTCTAGTCTGTCCATGTATGGCTCCAACTCTGCTGGATAATCCACTTCAATCATATAACCATTTACTTTTAATTTTTCCATTTTATGACCTCTTTTCTTCTGTTTTCAGGTCTATAGGTTCAAGCTTAATTCCTGACTGTGACAGACCCCCCCCCCACACCCATTTTTGAAAAGTATCTTTCAATTTAGAACAACAAAAAAGGAAGCTCTAGGCTCCCTATCTTCCATTTATATGTTTATTTATTATATCTGCTACACTCATTCTAATCCTCCTTATATAAAGTCAATTATTGATGGCTCTTTTATATACCCTAAATCAAAATCACATTGTAGCTCTAGGATATTATCCACATGAGGAGTCCTTGCCTTTGCTAGTCTTACCTTGCCCACCCCTTGGTGTTGGTCAAAGTTTAAAACAGTGCAGGCATCTTGAATACAGGCAACTGTTTCTGAATACTGGTCAAGTCTAGGAGGTTCAACTATTCTAGCCCCTGTTTCATCCTCATTTCTATTTTCCTTTTCTGCTGAAGTTGGGACTTGATGGACTACTATCCCAACCACCCCATACTTCCCAAACAACTGTCTTAGCCTTCTTGAAGTCTTAGTCATATTGTTTCTATTACTATCAGTCCCTTTATGATTCATAAGGCCAAAACCATCTATTATAACCATTTTGATATTGGGATTCATCTGAAGGTCTGCTTCTATTACCTCTATTGATAATCCTTTTGGCAAATCCCCCATAGTCTTTACTGTATAAGGTGTTTCAACATCCTCATTGAATCCCTCTAAATAATTGATATATTGGTTTTCTTGTTGCAACTCTCCAACCTTTAACTCACTATTTCTAAAGTGGCCATGGATAGTATCAAGTCTTTGAAGCTGTTGCTTTTTAGACAACTCAGGAGAATAGTGGATAACACCTTGACCTGAAGCCCATGCCTTTATTCCTATATCTGAAGCAATCCATGATTTACCCCTGTTTGTATATGCTTGAAGTAAAACATAATCACCAAGCTCAAAGCCCCCACCAAGCCACTCAGTAAGTGATGGGTAAGGTGTAGGTATATATTGATAGGTTCTTTGCTCCTTGCTCTCCATATACCATTGTTTTCTTTCTGCTCCATTTGTAGCAAAGTTAGTCCCAGCAAATACTTCTGAACTTGTCACCTCTTTTATCTTAGAAGTTTCTTCATGTAACCAACTGATAAACTCTGACCCATTCATTGTACTGAATTTCTCAGTGGCTTCCTTTTGTAGAAGTTCAAAAGATCTCCTTTTGGCATTATCTGATTTTAGTTTCTTGCACATATAAGCCACATTGTCAGGTATTTCAGGCATATATTCAAAGTTGGGACACTCAGCAACTACTTCAGCATAGCTTGGAGCCTGTCCAAATTCTTTTATATATCTTCTAATGAATAAATATGTATCTTTTTGTAGAGTGAAGTCTGCTGTTGTTATGTTGAACTTATTTAATACAGCTGTGTTCCCTTCATCTAGTAATTTACTTAATAATCTATTTTCTATATTAGCCATTAAAACAGCCCTCCCTTTCTGTGGTCTTTTCCTGTAAAAGCAACTTGGAAACAGTCACCTTCTATTCTTGATGCTATCCTATCACCTAGTAACTCTTTTACCACAGGCAAAGGATGATTAGATGTATATATAGTGGCTAACCCTTCTGTCACTCTATAATCAACTATTTCAAATAGTTCATTTTTAAATGCTTCAGTTGTATCTCTAATAGCAATATCATCTACCACTAACAGCTCAACCTTCTTCATTCTATTTTTAAACTTATAAAACATATCAGAAGCTTGTTGCTGTGTTGCCACAGACCCTCTAAACTGTGCATTATATTTATTTTGAAACTCAGAAGCTTTTATAAATAAAGCTGGATTCTGTTTTAATTCCTTTTTCTTTTGTAGGTGTAATTTTACTGAAGCCAGTACATACTCATTTAAGATTGTAATTGCTGTGGTAGTCTTTCCTGTACCTGTTCCAAAAGTATTCTCCTTGCTTGGTACAGAAAATAAGAATAACCCCATCCCCTTTTCTTCAACATAGGCTGATATATTAGAAACATATTTTTCAGCTATTGTGTAGGCTCTAGGGTTATCAATTTTAGTTGGTAAATTATCTATTAAACATCCTTTATACTTGGCTGGTATTCCTGAAGCTGTCCAAAAGCCTGAAGTCCCATCTTGACCATGTAACATTACAAAAGGATAACAATACCTAGAGCATCTTTCTGAATCTTTATTCTTACATTTCCTATTAAACATACAATTTTCACTGAACATTTAATCACCTTCCTCTTTGTTTTTTTCTCAGGTGTATAGGTACAGCACTAAATTTTATTTGTGACTAAAGGATCAAACTTTTTGCCCCCCTTGTTTTTCCAATTGCTGGTATGTATAATAGGACTATACATAATAAAAATAAGGAGGGGTACTATGAATCCTAAAGAACAGATACATGAAACTTATAGACAATTTAGAAATTCTTGTGGTAAAGACATGGGTAAATGCTTTGACTTTTTAAAAAGGCTACATGAAGAAAAGCACACTGCTAAATACTTGGTGGATATGAAAGAATTAACTGGGGAGGAACTAAAGTATATAAATACATTACTACAAAATACACCTGATGAAGAAAAATTTATTGAAAATGCCAATATAATATATGAGGTGTGGAAATGGTATAAGGTTGGAGCTGTACAAATATCTTGGTTTAAAAATTATATAGTTTTAACTGATATGTATGTACTTATTACACAAGCTAAAGGCTGGGCTAAGGTACCCCCTGAAAGCTTAGATATTATTGAAAGCTTTTTTGATAAATATATAGGTACCTTAGTACTTATGAAAGATTTCTCAGCTTGCCAAGATCAGGTAGACACCTGGGTATACACTTGGCTTGGTAAAAAGGAAGGGCTGTCACATGATGAACTGCAAAGTTTAGCTATAGATGACCTAGTTTCTTTGGAGAAATTGGCTAGGTTTAAAGTGGCAGAAGTAGTTGGGGATGAGGATTAATTGGAGGTAAATTATGATTAAATTAGAAGTTGGGAAATATATATCAGGGACTCCTAGGAGATATGATGAGGGAGTAAGATTTGACATTGATGATTCAGGGGCAAGTTTAGTTGCATATTTCAAAAACCCTACCCAAACAGAAATAACTAATTTCAAAACAGGTAGGATAAAATTAGGCTTTTATTCTTACAAAAATGTAATAATGCTTTTAGCTAAAATTGGGGAATTAAATTGGGTAGATGCCCCTTACTCAGTTCATTTATCTAAAAACTTAACTACTTTAGGGGAGTTAGGTGAATCAGAAGGTTTGGCTATAACAGTGCTGTTAGTAGATGCCAGTGATGGTACTATTATGTCTATGAGATTATTGGGGGCAAATCATAGATTAACAGAGGGGTTATTTAAAGCAATTGGGCAACAAAAGGATGTTAGTTTTCAAGACTTTGATAAAAATGTAAATTATATATTTAATACATATAGTACCAAAGACCTAATAAAAAGGGCTTCTATGATAGAAAACTTAACTATTGTAAAATAAGTAATAAAAAAAAGACAGCTTTATTAGGCTGTCTTTTCTGCTTCTCTTTCCATTAGTCTTAATTGGGTATTAGTTTGTATTTTATTTATAAGATATTGCTTTTTAAATAAAGCATAACCATTTATTATTTTAGTGCTATCTGATTCTACTTCATCATATAAAAGGAAAGTGTGACCAGTGAAGTCCCTTTCTTTATATATTTGATGATTTATCTTAGTCCATTTAGGTCTAGCAAACATCTGACCCTTTTCCTGTTTAAAGTCCAGCTGTTTCCCTTCCTTTTTAAACAAGAAATCAATGGCATACTCTGAGTTCTTAGTTATATGTAATTTATGTGATACTCTATGCTTATAGTCTAAGGCAACTAAATCAATTCCAGCATAGTCCAACTTATCACTCTTTTTCATAACAAAGTTAGGATATATTTCCCTGATAGAAAGCTCTGTGTGAAGTTCATTTATAAAAGAGATGTAACTCCTTAATAATCTTTGCTTAATGCCCTTTTCCACTGTTTCTGTCCATTTGAAACACACATTATTTCTAGCCCTCCACACTTCACTGGCATAGCTCTTTTTTACATCTTTCATCTGAAAGGCAATAAATTCTTGGGGTGTTGGGATCCTCCCAAGCATTTTATGAGCCTTATCAAAAGTGTGATGGAAGCTCCTACCTAAGACCCTATTATTCTGTTCCATTAATCTATAGTTAGGGTCTTTCTGCTCTGCTTTAGTCATTCTTATATTAGGTATTCTGTAAGCCTTCTGTTTCAGTAGAAACTCTAATCTAGTAGTGTTTAGTCTTTGTAAGTTCATGCTGTGCCTACTTTCCAAGACCTAAGCTTTTAAAGAACTTATCAATTACTTCCTTTACTTCATCTTCAGTCATTTGTTTCCCATGTGAATTTGTTTCTAACTCCTTAGCCACTTCAGAAACTTCCTCAGCTAGTTCCTCTAATAAAGAAGATTGTTTTATTAAGAATCCATTGAAAGCTGTTATAACTGACTTGTGGGCTTCATATTCAGCCCTAGGCATAAATCCAAACTGATTTATTACTTCTAATTGTGCCTGTGTTTGTACTAGCTGTGTGAAACTTTCAGCAGTCCCTTCTTTCATTTCCTCTATTTGTGATACTAAATCTTTTATCATTTCCATTTTTCCTGTCCTCCAAATTGTTTGTTTAGGTATTTAGGTACAGGGCTGGTTTTGATTTGTGACACTTTTTATTTGTTTTTTTAATCTTTTTTGACTATGTTTTGAAGTGATTTTTTGAAAAGTATTTTTCAATACAATTCCTAAATAAAAAAGACAGCAAAAGTCTGCTGTCTAACTGTTATACTCACTATATTTTATATCAAAGTATTTCTCTGCAATCTCAGGATATTCTTTTTCAAATTCTTTTAAATATCTCATAGTTGAATCATTTTCTTTTCCCATCATGCAAAATTCCCTAAAGGATTTTTTCTTAAACATAGAAGGCTGATTACACCATCTAGCAAGATTTATGTACATCCCCCTTATTTTAGAGTTTTCATATTCTGTATATCTCATTATATAAGGAGTGCATTGATATTTCATAAGAACAATAATTCTTTCAAAAGCATTAACTATGTCCTGTTCATCTTGGGATTCATAGGCAACTAAAATATATAATTTGGTCTTTCTTTTACAATACTTTCTCCATAAAGCCAGTTTACTTTCTATAAGCTCTTTATCCTTTATAGAATCAAAGGCAAAAATCCAATCATTATATACCTTTAATGTGCTTAGCTCCTTTGCCTTCCTCTCAGTCATAAGTCTTATATCTAATCCCTGTTTAAATTGTATGGTCTTGCCTGTAGCCTTCAGTTTATCCAGTTCTTCCTTCCAGCCACTATATGCTAAAAAGTTATCATCATGCAAAAATATAATCCTTCTGCTCTGATCTAAGAACTCAGTAACATCACTATGCTTAAATGCTTTGTCATATTTCCTATTAACACAGAAGCCACACTTTCTGAAACAGCCCCTAGTCAGGAATCCTACAGACCCATTAAGGTAGTCCCCAAAGTATGAAGCCCTTCTTCCCTCAGCAATCTTCCTTTGAACATAATTATCATATAAATGATAATCAGGGAAATGATGTTCTATTTCATCAGGTAAAGATTTGGCTTCCATCCCAAAAAATCCAGTTCCCCCTAGTTCTACATTGTCATAAATAGACAGGTCAGGTGTTTCTGTAAAATCAAATACTTTAGAGATAAACACCTTATCATATTTAGGGATGTCCTCATATCTTTCTAACAAAGTTACCTTTGCAAATTTCTTATAGTAACCACTAATCTTCATTAGGGCTAGGTTAGGATGCTTAGTTCCCCCATCTAGTAGGTCAGCATCTATTATCCCAATATTCATAACTATCCTCCATGTATTTTTAAATACATAGGTTCAAAGCCATGCTAAGTTTGGGACAACAAAAAAGGCACTGATTACTCAGTACCTTGTTCATTTCTTTTACTCATTATTCCTTGAATCTTCATTTTATTAGCCTTTGGTTTTGGTGGCTCTACTGGTTCAGCAGTAACTACTGTTTCATTAGTCCCAGCACCTTGTTGACTTTGGATTAGTTTTATTAGGGCTTCTATATCTAGCCCTGTTGGATTTGTATTTAGTTGTGACATGGCTGTGGGCTGTGGCCTTCTACCAGCCATATCATCTCTGATTAATTGCTTAACATAATTTGAAAAACTCCCCTGACTATCAGCCCACTCAATTAGGTCTAGTTCATTATCCATGAAAGATACATTAATTATGTATCTTCCATCTTTTCTAGGCTTTCTAATCTTCATATAATGCCTCTGCAACAGCTTGATAAACTTCTTGGTTTATATATTGACTGTTTTCTATTAATTCAGCTTTTGGGAAGTGTTTCTTCCAGTATTTAAAGGTATTAATAGCACCCCCACCAAATACTTGGATAGCATCAGCCCCTATATAATCAATGTTTTTAGTGAATGATATCAAATCATATACTAAACCATCAAAGGCACTGTCAACCTCTTTCTCAACACTTACTTGACCAGTTTTTGTGTTCATAACTGGGTTGCTGACATATCTTTCAACATCAGGTGGATTTAAATGTGTTTTATGTTTTTCATTAATCAGTTGTGTTAGGTCAGTGTACACTTTATTCATAGAACCATTATTTGTATAATGATTAGCTATTTCTTGCTCTCTCCACTCTATGATATTTATTGTACCCATGCCCACATCTATAGTAATTATATGTCTATCATCATTATCCCTAATTGGCAATGCTCCTTCTATAAATACTTTCATATTCTTAAAATCTATTATGTAATGCTTACCATCAACAGTGATTTCTTCAACTCCTAAGCCATTTAAATAGGCTTCAACATCATCAGCCTGGTTATTGTAGTGGTCTACAGGTATTCCTACAACTAGATTAGCCTCTAATGGATTTTTTGCCACTGGTGTAGCTAAAGCTGTAGCTGTTAGAAGTGCTATTTTATATTCCTCTGTAAAGTATCTATCTTCTGAAATGAATGAATGACCTTCACCCACTACATAAGAAGCTCCTTTGTATATTACCTCATGAACCTCAGCTTTGTGCTTTATGTTGTAGCCATTTGCCTTTTGAAGTGTTCCCTGTCTTATCTTTGAAGCAAATCTGTTTCCTACTCCATACTTACAGTACCCATTTCCAATATCAAGTCCTTTTTTAATAATCATAATAAATTACCTCTCTTTTCTTTATTCAATTTTATCTGTTTTGTGTTTTGATTTTTTTGTTTTGTCAGTGGCTTGTCCCCCTGACACTATTTATATTATCACATACCCAAAATTAATGCAATACTTTTTTTATAGAAATTTATATATTTTTAC
>ULVW01047328.1_pt1 | contig 28567 bp, 21 predicted proteins | sample 1959801 | NCBI WGS metagenome assembly ULVW01 (sample SAMEA4835796, study PRJEB28245) | human gut metagenome | biome: gut microbiome; material: fecal sample | place: Denmark | collected 2008
CGGCCGCCCCCTTTTTGTACGCAACGATGAGCTTACAGACGCACCTCTACCCCGTAAGGCAAACGCGTAAGCACTACCGGCTCACCCGACTCGGACACCTGGCGCACCGTGCGATACATCGCGTAAAGATCCTCGCCCACCAAATCCTTCACCTTCACCTGCGCATCGCTGTTGAGGATCGACAGCACCTGTTCGAGCGACGAGGCGGAAGTCTTCGGGTATTCCACCACCGAATAGTCTACCGCCCCGGCCAAATCGGCCGCCTTGGCTATGGCCCGATCCAGCCCGCCGATCTCGTCCACCAGCCCGATCTGCAGCGCGGACACCCCGCTCCACACACGGCCCTGCGCGATCGAATCGACCTGGTCCCAAGTCATCCCACGGCCTTGCGCCACCCGGCTTACAAACTGCGAATAGGTCTGCTCCACACTGTTCTGAATGATCTTGCTCAAGCCCGGACTTACCGGAGTGAGGATCGTCGGATCGGTCGAATTGGGATAGATCGACACCTGATCCGTCGTAATCCCGTTGCGCGCGGCCAATTCCTCTACGTTGGGGATATAGGCAAATACCCCAATCGACCCCGTGATGGTCGTCGGCTCGGCAAAGATGTAATCCGCTCCGCACGAGATGTAGTATCCCCCCGAAGCCGCATAATCGCCCATCGACACCACCACCGGTTTTTCGCTCTTGAGGTCCTCGACCATCTTCCAGATGTTGTCCGCCGTAATGGACACCCCGCCGGGAGAATTCACGCGCAGCACCACCGCCTTGACCCGGTCGTCCTCCGCCGCTTTTTCAAAACCCTTGCGAAGGGCCTCTTCACTGATCTGCGAAACCGTGCCCTTTCCGTACACGATGTCTCCCTGGGCATAGATCACCGCCACGCGGTCCTCACCCCCGTGCATACCAAGACGTCCTGCCACATGACGGGCATATTCGGCGTACTTCACGCGATTCTCTCCGCCCAGACTATCCAGATACGCATCGTACTGCTCGGCATACAGCAAGCTGTCCACCAGCCCGCATTCCAACGCCCCCGAAGCGGTAAATCCCAAACGCTGCGAAGCCACCCGATCGACCCACTCCCGGTCGTATCCGCGCGACTGGGCCGCCGCAATCGAAAGCGTATCCCAGATGGTGGAGATCAGCTCCATGCTCTGACGGCGATTCTCGGGACTCATCTTCTCCAGCAGGAACGGCTCGACCGCACTCTTGAACTTCCCGGTGCGGAATACCTGGACCCCCACGCCGTATTTCTGTTCGAAACCCTTGAAGAACATCGAGGTCATCGACATTCCCTTGAAGTCCACCGTTCCGTTCGGATTGAGGAACACCTTGTCCGCCAAACTCTTGGCGATATAGTCCCCCTGGCTGTACAGGTTGGCATAGGCCGTCACGTACTTCCCGGAAGCCTTGAATTCGTCCAGAGCCTTGCGGATGGCCACCAGTTGTGCCATTCCCCCGCCGAAGCCTTCCCCGGTGAGCGAGATCCCTTCGATGTTCTCGTCCTGTGCCGCATAAGCGATGGTCTCGGTCATTTCCCGCAGGCTCACCGGCATGGACACGTTCCCGGCCATGGTGGAAAACGAAGTGAAAATAGCCATCGGATCTTCCACCGCCCGGTCCATGATCGGCACGCTCAGATCGATCACCAGGGTGCTCGCGGGTTTGACCATCGGTTCGGGTTGCGAACCCAGACTGGCCAAGGCCGAGAAAAACCCGATCATCAGGATAAACGGCAGGATCATCAGCACCACGCCAGCCAGCAGGGCCGCAAAAAACATCTTGAAAAACTGTCCCATATCTTTCGATTTTTTTGATGTTATCCAAAACTATGACAAAAAGACCCCTTTGCCCGGGACTCCCGCTGCAAAAGGGTCTTTCGACCGTCTCTCGTCTTTGCTCCCGCAGGACTTACTGCGGCATTCCGATCAGGATAGGCGGAGCCAGCGGGATGAATTTCTCGCCTGCCCCCAGCGCATTCTGGACGGCAGCGGAGTTGGCATTGGCCTGTTCGCGGATACGGGCCGCATCGTTGGCTACGAATTCCTCCCAGGAAGGTGTTTCATTGGAGAGCGTCTTGATCTTCCTATAAATGAAGTACGCCTGCGGACCGTTGAAGTAACGCACGTTGTCGTTCATGATACTGTTCTGCTCGGCACGCCAGATACCTTTGGCATAGGTGCAAGCACCCTCGAAGAAGCCCACCTCGGGATACGTCTCGGGGTCTGCCAGGAACGGCTGCCAGTTGCTTGGCGCCTGATCGGTTACATTGGCGAGCGAGACGTTGAGATACTGTCCGATGCCCTGCCAAGCCGCCAGGTTAGTCGCATTGTAACTTCCCCCCGAAGAAGGAAGCGCCTCATCGTAATAGATGTACTCGTCGGCAAAACGACCGAAACCGTGTCCGCCCACTTCATGGCGCAGAGTAGCCTCGAAACTCATCGTACCGGGCGAAGTGGACATCGGGCACATCCCGATACAAGCCCCCGAACCATACATGATGCACGTGCCGGCATACCGCTGGTCGTTGATCACCAAGATGATTACCGTCTTGTTGATGATGTTGTCGGGATCGGTAATGGCACCGCTTACAGGATTTCCATCGCTATCCAATACGATGTCGGCACCTTGTTTCATCACGGGAACCCGGCGGGCATAATTGAACACCTTCTGGTAGTCGCACGAAGTTGCGGTGGAATTCGCCTCCTGGGTAAAGGATGCGCTGAAAGCCGTATTGCGCACCGCCGAAGCGAAGTTCTGACGGGTCGAACCGTCGTAGCCATACCCATAGGTCGCCCCGCGCTGCTTGCTCTCGGCATATACGTAATACACGTTGAAATGATCGCGGTACGAACGGAACGGCTCTATGTCGAAGAAAGCCTCGCGGGCACGGTCCAGCGCCTGGTCGTAAGCCCCGCCGTCGGTCAGGTCGTCGAGGATGAAACCATCGCCCATGATCACGATGTTCACCGCATTGGACTGACGATTGATTTCGACCGCCTTGTACGAACCCTCTTCATAAAAATTCAGGTTCATGTTCCCTTCCTGACTCACATTGATGGCGTATTTCCCTTGCGAGGAAGCCACCGTCAGGGTAGCCGAGCGCGGGTTGCGCGTATCGTTGTCCGTAATGGTCAGCGCTACCGTCCGGCTGCCGGACCCCGATGTCACTTCCGGTGTGCACCATGCGGTCGCTCCGCTGATGGTCCAAGCCACGTTGGACGATATTTTGATTTCTCCCGAAGCGTTTTCCGCCGCTACGGAAAATGTCGTCTGAGATTCGATCTTCAGGAACGGATCTTCCCCGCCCTTTGAACAGGATACTGCCGCAATACAACAAACGAACATTGCCGCAGCTAAACGAGTCCAATTTTTCATTGTGCTATTTTGTGTTGTTTAGTATTTTTCCAAAAACGCTACTGGGCCGCCTGGTTGACCACTACGGTTACCTGTCCCAGAAAAGAGACGACGACCAACTGCGCCTTGCGAGGCTGCGAAGTCGTATTCCTCTGCACCGACAGGTTCACCGTACGGCTACCGCTGCCCGTGATCACATCGGGAGTACACCACTGGGGTGCATTGGTCACTGTCCAAGTTACGTCGCTGGAAGCATCGATTTTGATCTGTGCCTGTGTATCGTTCGCTCCGAGACTGATCGTCGTGGAGGAATCTATCCCGAAGTAGGTTTCCTTGTCCTTGGAACAGGAGGAAAACAGCACCAGCAAAGGCAAAAGCAATGCCAGGAATGCGATCTTTCTTTTCATAACGATTTTTATTGTGCGTCCGACAAAAGTAGCAGGAATAATGTTAATCACAAACCATTTCCCCGATTTCAGGCGAAAAAAACAGAAAAATCGGCCCTTTTATACGCGTGCGACGGCTTGCTCCGCATCGAGAGCAAGCCGTCGCACGTATCGGCGGCACGATTTTGCCGGAATTTCACAAGCGCTGCTTCTTCGCCTCGATCGACAAGGTCGCATGCGGAACTGCCATCAGGCGCTCTTTGGAAATGAGCTTACCCGTCACACGGCATATCCCGTAGGTCTTGTTTTCGATACGCACCAGCGCATTGCGCAGGTCGCGGATAAACTTCTCCTGACGGGCCGCCAACTGGGCATTGGCCTCTTTGGACATCGTTTCCGACCCTTCCTCGAAAGGCTTGAAAGTGGGGGAGGTATCTTCCGTACCGTTTCCCGCATGGTTCAGGTACGTCCCCCGGATAATCTCAAGGTCTCTTTCCGCCTTGGCTATCTTTTCGAGAATCAACGCTTTGAACTCCTCCAGCTCGGCGTCCGAATACCGTTCTTTCTTTTCGTTCGTCTCCATAGCCTACTCGTGTTTTAGGATGTTAATACCCATTTTCACATCGTCGAACTCCACCGGTTCCATCCCTTCCGACCCATTGTCGAAAGTCAGGCTTTCCGACAAAGTCTCCGAGCAAATATAATCAATATTCTGCTCGATTGCCAATTTTATCTCCTGCGGAGCGTTAATTTGGATACCGATCCGATCGCCCACATTCAGTCCGCGTTCCTTGCGCATGTTCTGCACACGGTTCACCACCTCGCGCGCGATGCCCTCGGCCCGCAAAGCCTCGTCGATGGTCAAATCCAAGGCTACCGTCAGCCCACCATCCGAAGCCACCGCACTGCCTTCCACATCCTGGGTGGAGATTTCCACCTCGTCGCGGTGTATGGCAAAGGTCCGGCCACCGAGTTCGACCTCCCAAACACCCTCGGACTCCAAGGTTGCGATCTCTCCCTGGCTCATCGCCTGGATCCGGGCAGCAACCGCCTTCATGTCCTTGCCGTAGCGCGGCCCCATCTTCTTGAAGTCGGGCTTGATCTGCTTGACGAACATCGAAGCGTCGGAGAGCAAGTCCACCCGTTTGACATTCAACTCGGAGAGGATCAACCCCTCTACCGCATGGATCTGCGCTGCAAAATCGTCCGAAAGGCACGGGATCATGATGCGCGAAAGCGGCTGACGAACCCGGATCCGGGCACACTTGCGCAGCGAGAGCCCCATCGAGCAGATCTTCTGCGCCAACTCCATCCGCTCTTCCAAGGCCTTGTCCACCTTCGAAGCGTCGTACACCGGGAAATCGGCCAGGTGCACCGACAGGCTACCGTCACGGCCGGTTACCGCATTGAGGTCGCGGAACAGGCGGTCGGCAAAGAACGGTGCGATCGGGCTCATGAGCACCGAAAGGGTTTCCAGACACGTGTACAAGGTCTGGTAAGCGGAGAGTTTGTCCCGATCGTCCCCCGACTTCCAGTAACGCCGGCGGGAGAGCCGTACGAACCAGTTCGAGAGGTTTTCTCCCGTGAAATACTGGATGAGTCGTGCTGCCCGCGTGGGTTCGTAATCGTCCAGCGCATCCTGCACCTGCTTGACCAGCGTATTGAGTTCCGAGAGGATCCAGCGGTCTATCTCCGGACGCTGGCTGTACTCCATGTCCGCCTCCTGGTAAGTAAAGCCGTCCAGGTTGGCATACAGGGCAAAGAACGAGTACGTGTTGTACAACGTGCCGAAGAACTTGCGGCGCACCTCTTCGATACCCTCCGGATCGAACTTCAGGTTGTCCCACGGCTGGGCGTTGGAGATCAGGTACCACCGCACCGCATCCGAGCCGTAACGGTCGATCGTCTCAAAGGGATCGACGGCATTGCCCAGACGTTTGGACATCTTCTGTCCGTTTTTATCCAGCACCAGTCCGTTGGAGATCACGTTGCGGTAGGCCACCGAATCCTTCACCATCGTCGCGATGGCATGCAGGGTGTAGAACCACCCGCGCGTCTGGTCCACGCCTTCGGCGATAAAGTCGGCCGGGAAGCCCTTCCCGGAGTCGATCAGTTCCTTGTTTTCAAACGGATAGTGCCACTGGGCGAAAGGCATCGAGCCCGAATCGAACCACACGTCGATCAGGTCGACTTCGCGGCGCATCGGGCGTCCCGTATCCGAAACCAACACGATACCGTCGACGATGTGCTTGTGCAGGTCGAGGTGCTCGTAGTTTTCCTCGCTCATGTCTCCCGGCACGAAATCCGGGTAAGGGTCCTCGGTCATCAGTCCCGCACGGATCGACTTGGCGATCTCCGCCTTCAGTTCGGCCGCCGAACCGATGATCTTTTCCTCCTTCTTGTCCTCCGTACGCCAGATCGGGAGCGGAATACCCCAGTAGCGCGAGCGCGAGAGGTTCCAGTCGTTGGCTCCGGCCAGCCAGTTGCCGAAACGCCCCGTGCCGGTAGCCGCCGGCTTCCAGTGGATCGTTTCGTTGAGTTCGCACATCCGCTCGCGCACCTGCGGGATGCGGATAAACCACGAATCGAGCGGATAGTACAGCACCGGCTTGTCCGTACGCCAGCAGTGGGGATAGGAGTGCGTATGTTTCGCGGCCGAGAAAGCCTTGTTTTCTTCCTTGAGCTGGATGATGATCTGCACGTCGAGGCTCTTTTCCGGTTCCTGGCCCGGTTCGTAGTAGGCATTTTTGACGTACATGCCGGAGTACTTGCCCAATCCTTGGATAAAGCGCCCCTGCAAATCTACCAGCGGCACCGGATTGCCGGCTTCGTCCAGCACCAGCATCGGCGGGATGTCGGCCAGCTTGGCCACCCGCGCGTCGTCCGCACCGAATGTCGGAGCGATGTGCACGATACCCGTACCGTCCTCGGTGGTTACGTAGTCGCCCGAGATCACCCGGAAAGCCTTTTCCGCATCCCGATAAGGCAACACCAAAGGCATCAGCTGCTCGTAGTGCGCGCCCACGAGATCCTTTCCCTTCAATTCCCCCTCGATCCGATAGGGGATCTTCTTGTCCTCCGGCTTGTACGCCTCGAAATCGGCCTCACCGGCCGCTTCGAAGAATTTTCCGCCGAAGACCGACGGCAGCAGCACCTTGGCCAGGATCACATGTTCCGGGACGAAGGTGTATTGGTTGAAAGTGCGTACCAGCACGTAGTCCACCGCATCGTTCACGGCCAGGGCCGTATTGGACGGAAGGGTCCAGGGCGTAGTGGTCCACGCCAGGAAATACACGTCGCCTTCCTTGCGCCAGGCCTGAGGCAGGGTGTCCTTTACCGCACGGAACTGTGCCGTTACCGTCGGGTCGGACACGTCGCGGTAGCACCCCGGCTGGTTCAATTCGTGGCTGGAAAGCCCCGTGCCCGCCTTGGGCGAATACGGCTGGATGGTATATCCCTTGTACAGCAAGCCTTTGGCGTAGATCTGCGCCAGAAGCCACCATACGGTCTCCATGTATTTCGACTTGTAGGTGATGTACGGGTGCTCCATGTCCACCCAGTAACCGATGCGGCGGGTCAGTTCGTTCCACTTGTCCGTGTAGCGCATCACCACCTGACGGCAATACCGGTTGTAGTCCTCCACCGAGATCTTCTTGCCGATGTCCTCCTTGGTAATGCCCAGTTCCTTTTCCACACCCAACTCTACCGGCAGCCCGTGGGTATCCCAGCCAGCCTTGCGCTGCACCTGATAGCCGCACAGGGTCTTGTACCGGCAAAAGATGTCCTTGATCGTGCGGGCCATCACGTGATGGATCCCCGGCATGCCGTTGGCCGAAGGCGGCCCTTCGAAAAAGACGAAGGACGGAGCGCCTTGGCGCTGCGAAACGGACTTCTCGAAGATGCCGTTTTGCTCCCAATATTTCAATTCCTCTCCAGCCAATTCGGTGAGGTTCAACTGCTTGTACTCTCTGAATTTTTTATTGCCCATAATTTTCTGCCGGCGGGGAACCGCCTCGCTTGTAAGAATTTGCGAAAATACGCATTTTTCCGGTTTTTTCCGCCGGCCGCCCTGTCTTTTTGCACATTCGTCGCCGTAACCCGCAAAATATTTGCACGATAAGTTCCCTTTGCCTATCTTTGCTCCGGATTCTGCAGAGTCCCCGCCCCGGCGGAGATTCATTTATTAACTAAAACCTATCGTTTTGGACCCCGACCCGTATTGTAGTCCGCTGTTGTTGTTTGCTGAAAACGTCGATTTTCACGCGATCGCCTACATCCTTCTGCTCATTCTGTTGTTCATGGTTTCGGCCCTGATGTCGGGTTCGGAAACTGCGCTGTTTTCCCTCTCCAAGTCCGAGATCGAGACCTTCCGCTCCTCGCGCAACCCGAGCGAGGAAAACGTGGCGCGTCTGCTGGAAAAACCCGAACGGCTTCTGGCCACCATCCTGATCGTCAACAACTTTGTCAACATCGGCATCGTTCTGATCTTCGAATACCTGCTGCGCTATTATCTGGTCATCGAACATCCCGTGCTGCGCGTAGTCGTCTCGGTCGTGCTCACCACTTTCCTGCTGGTACTCTTCGGCGAAGTGCTGCCCAAGGTTTACGCCACCGGCAACTACAAGGGCTTCAGCCGGTTTGCCTCCGGCCCGATGACTGTCGTGGTAAGCCTGATGCGCGTCTTCAGCGCCCCGTTCATGCTGCTCAGTCGGGGGTTGGAAAAGATCCTCGCCCGCCGACCGCACGAAACCCTCTCGGTGGACAACCTCTCCCAGGCACTCGAAATGACCGCCGGCGGCGAACTGGACGAAGATGGGGAAAAACGCATCCTGGAAGGCATCGTATCCTTCGGCAAGACCGAAGCCCGCGCCGTGATGACCCCCCGCACCGAAATGTTCACCCTGGCGGACACCTGCCCCTTCGAGCGGGTAAAAAGCCAGATCGTCAAACAAGGCTACTCCCGCATCCCCGTTTACCACGAGGACCCGGACCACATCATCGGCATTCTCTACATCAAGGACCTGCTGGGGCATCTGGACAAGACGGACTTCGCCTGGCAATCGCTCCTGCGCGCTCCGCTGTTCGTTCCCGAGAACCGCAAGATCGACGACATCCTGGTGGACTTCCAAGAGCAGAAAAACCACATGGCCATCGTGGTGGACGAATACGGCGGCACCTCGGGCATCCTCACCATGGACGACATCCTCGAGGAGATCGTAGGCAACATCTCGGACGAATTCGACGAGGAAGAAACGCCCTACACGCAGAAAGACGCCACCCACTTCCTCTTCGAAGGCCACATCTCGCTCAAGGACTTCTACCGCGCCATGGACTTCGACGACCGCCAGGAGGAGACCTTCGAAGCCGCCAAAGGCGAAGCCGACTCCCTGGCCGGATTCCTGCTGGAACTCTCCGGCGCCTTCCCCAAACGTGGACAGGAGATCCGCTTCGGCCGCTATGCCTTCACCGTCGAATCCATCGACCGCAAGCGCATCCGGCAGATCTCCCTTACCCTGCTCCCCGAGGCGCAGGTTGAAGAACAAGACTGACCTTTTCCCGGTTTGCCCCTCGTGAAATAGTTTCCCCGGACAGGGGGCACTTGCCTCCTCACCCCTCCCCGAGGCGATTGTTGATAAATAACGTGCGGAAAATACCCCGCGCGTCCCTCTTTTTAGTAACTTTACCCTTTCGCAAAACCAATCGCGCACTTACGCCTATGTTTCTCAATCCGAAAGAAGACCGATCCGACCTCATCGCCCGGTTTGAATCCATGCTCAAGGAGGGTTCTGCGGTCTTTTTCGACTCCTCGGCCTGGGAGGACATCATCGACTATTACCTCCGCAACCTCCAGTACGAAAAGGCCGGCATCGCCGCTTCGATGGCCCTGGACACGTACAGCACGTCGTCCTCCCTTTCGCTGGCCTGCGCCGAAGCCTTCATCTACGACGGCAATGCCGAACGCGCCCGCCAAATTCTCGACAGCCTCGCACCCCTGTGCGCCGGCGATGCGGACTACCTAGTCACGCAAGGGCTCTACCTCTCGTACACCAAACAGTCCAAACAAGCCATCGAATGCTACCTGGCTGCCTATCCCGAATACGACGACTGCCTGCGGCTGGACATCCTGCTGGGCGAGGAATACGCCACCACCGGCAACCTGAGCCTGGCGGCCAAATACCTCCAACGCGCCGTGCTGGCCAATCCCTCGGATGCCGACACCATTGCCCGCCTGGCCGAGATCTATTCCTTCGGACAGGACGACGTGCAAGCCGTCCGCTTTTTCAACCGCCTGATCGACGCCGATCCGTACAACGCCGACGCTTGGCACAATCTCGGCATTTTCCTCTCCAAACAGGAAAAATGGGACGAAGCCCTGCGCGCCTACCAATACACCCTGCTGCTCGATCCGCAACGTGCCATGGCCTACTACGACATGGCCGACGTGTACGAACAGCGCGAACAATACGACCTGGTAGCCCGGACGTTGCTCGAACTCCTTTCGGTACGGCACCTGGAAGACCCCTATCCGTACCTTCGCCTGGGGGAATGTTACCAAGCGATGGACGACTTCGACCGCGCCTGCGAATACTTCCTCAAAGCCGTGCATTACGACCCGCAACTCTCCCGCGGATGGTTCGGGCTGGCCGCCGTACACTTCGATGCCGGCTACAAGAAACAAGCCCTCGACTACATCCGCCAAGGCATGGCGGCCGACCGCTACGACATCGACTGCCTGCGGCTGGCTTGGGAGATCGAGGAATCGCTCGAACGCTATGACGACGCCCTGACCCATTTGCAGGAAGTGATCGACCACCCGGAGAGCAACGCCGAAGACTACCTCGATCTGGCCTACTTCCTCTACCAGCGGGGACGGCTCAAGGAATCGCTCGACACCCTGAAAACCACCCGGACACTTTTCCCCGAAGCCCACGAGGTCTTCTACCACCTTTGCGCCCTGTATTGCGCCCTCGGCCAACGGGAACGCTGCCTGGAGATGTTCGAGCGTGCCGTACGCCTCGCTCCGGAAATGATCGGCGTACTGCGCGACAATTACCCGGACCTGATGCAAGTGGACGAAACCAACAAGAAAATCTATCTCACACAAAAATAAAATTCAAACTCTATGCTCAAAAGACTCCTTCTTTTATCCGCCGCAGCCGCGCTGATGGTCGGATGTTCCGCCAAGAAACAAGGCGCGGAGATGGCGCCGGTGGATGTTACCTGGACGATGGCCGGCAATATGCAAGGTCCGGACAGCGCCTATTACAAGACGGTGTTCACCTTCCACAACACCTCGGATCGCCCGTTGGACAACCACTGGGTCATCTACTACAACCAGTTCCCGCGGGTTCCCCTGCATTCGGACTCCACGCAGGTAAAGGCCGAGAAAGTCGTGGCCGACTTCTTCCGCCTGTATCCCACCGAGTATTACCAGCCGATCGCCCCCGGCGATTCGCTCGAAGTAACGATCCTCTTCCGTGGATCCTCCAGCAAAGAGATCGAAGCCCCGATGGGTATGTATTTCGTCCCCTGCGACGAGCAGGGCAAGGAGCTCACTCCGCAAAAGATGAACCCCATCACCATCACCCCGTTCGATCCTGCTACTTCGGCCCGTCGCAACAAGAACGACCGCTACCCCTATCCCTACGGCCCGTTCCAATATGCCCAGGACGAAGACCTGGTGCTGGATGCACCCTTGCGTCCGCTGGACATCATTCCTTCAGTAAAACAAGGCCGTGAGACGGGCGACACCGTTGCCATCGGATCGCGCATCGCCCTTTCCGCCGCAGCCGGGCTGGACAATGAAAAAGATTTCCTCGCCCAGGTACTCGAAAAGGACTATGCCGCACAACTCTCGGATTCGGCAGCCTATCCCATTTCGCTGGCCATCGACTCTTCGGCCGCCTGGACCAACGGAGAAAGCTACCGCCTGGAACTCACTCCCGAGGGGGCTTCCATTACCGGAGCATCCTCGGCCGGCGTGTTCTACGGCATCCAGACCCTGCGCGCCGTACTGGGCATGAACACCCTGCCGCTGCGCACGCCTGCCGTATCCATCAGCGACTATCCCGACTTCGGGTACCGGGGCATGCACCTGGACATTGCCCGCAACTTCCAGACCCCCGAGGCTATCAAACGCCTGCTGGACATGATGGCTTACTACAAGCTGAATGTTTTCCATTTCCACTTCAACGATGACGAAGCTTGGCGTCTGGAGATCCCCGGCATTCCCGAACTGACCTCCTACGGTGCCCGTCGCGGCCATACGCTCGATGAGAAGGACATGCTGCATCCCACCTACGGTTCCGGTCCGTTTGCCGACGACACCACCTCGCACGGCTATGGCTACTTTACCCGCGAGCAATTCATCGACCTGCTCCGGTACGCCACCCGCCTGCACATCCAGGTCATCCCCGAGATCGAAACTCCCGGCCACGCCCGTGCCGCCATCTACTCGATGAAGCACCGGTACGAAAAATACAAGGATACCGATCCTGAAGAAGCTACCCGCTACCTGCTGCACGACCCGGCCGACACGTCCGAATACACCTCCGCCCAAGGCTTCCATGACAACGTGATGTGCGTAGCCAACGAAGGAGTGTACAACTTCCTGGACAAAGTCGTTACCGAACTCCAGGCCATGTACCGCGAAGCCGGCGCTCCGCTGGTAGGCATTCAGACCGGCGGCGACGAAGTGCCGCGCGGCTCGTGGCTCGGTTCCCCGGCCTGCCAGGCATTGATCGACCAGGGAGTAGTCGCTTCCAAGGACGATCTGCGCGACTACTATACCGAACGCCTGAAGAAGATCTTGGACGAAAAAGGTCTGAAATTCTACGGTTGGATGGAGATCGCCACCAAAAAAGGCAAAGTCAACCCCAAATTCCAGGATGCCGGTTTCGTCGCCTACTGCTGGGATACGGTCGGCGGCTGGGGCGGTGAAGAGATGCCCTACCACCTGGCCAATGCGGGAGTCGATGTCATCCTGTGCAACGCCCCCAACCTGTACTTCGACTTTGCATACAACAAACATGCCGAAGAACCGGGTCTCTACTGGGGCGGTTGGGTAAACGAGCGCGACTCGTACAACCTGCTGCCGTACGACATGTACCGCTCGGTACGTATCGCCCTGAACGGCACCCCGATGGATTGGGACAAAGCCGTGAGGAAAGCCAACGGCACCCCGAAAGAACGCCTGACGGCCGAAGGCAAAAAACACATCCTCGGTATCCAGGGCGAGTTATGGAGCGAAACCATCAAAGGCGAGCAGATGATGCAGTACTACATCTTCCCCAAGATCGTCGGACTGGCCGAACGCGCTTGGGATGCCGTTCCCGACTGGTCGATGATCTCCGGCAAGCAGACGCGCGAGAAAGCCTACAACGAGGCTCTCGGTGCTTACCTGACCAAGATCGCCCGCAAGGAAATGCCTTACTGGGAAAAACAGGGCATCAACTTCCGCCTGGCCTCGCCCGGTATCGAGATCAAGGACGGCATGCTCTACATCTCCAATTCCGTTCCCGGCACCACGGTACACTACACCACCGACGGCAGCGAGCCCACCGAGCAGTCGCCCATCTGGACGGCTCCCGTACCGGTAGAAGGCACCAATATCCGGGCTGCGACCATCGGTTTCGGGAAAAAGAGCGTTACGTTCCAGTATCAGGCTGAATAACGTCGGATTGTTTCCTGAAAAGTATCCCCGCGACTTTCGTCGCGGGGATTTTTTATCCGCCCCGGCATCTGCGAATATTTTTTCGCGGGAAAAATTTGCACGGGGAATATTTTCGCCGTACATTTGCCACCGTCTAACGACAGACAACCGGTCCCGTAGCTTAACTGAATAGAGCATCAGATTACGGCTCTGAAGGTTGAAGGTTTGAATCCTTCCGGGATCACCAAGAAAGCCTCTGCGCAATGCAGGGGCTTTTTTAACATAGCTTACACCCAAATTTACACCCATACATTAACATTCAGATACAGATTAATACTTGTTTATCAATATATTAAAGTTACAAAACTGAACCTAAACCGTCAAATTTCCCTTTCTTCTTTTCGGCCTATTTTTCACCTCCTTTTCAAAACACTTCATTTCCTCCTTAAAATTGAACACTTGTTTTTAACATAAAAACACTTTTCCAGTATATTAGGAAAAGGATTTAAGCAAAAAAAACACGTGTAAATACTTTGACACTCCTTTTCCACCCTCAAAAAGAAAAGGAGCAAGGCTATTCTCCTCACTCCCTTTCTCAAAATCGGCTGGGTAAAATTCCCCCTCTCGAAACCTCCCAACCTCCGGATATATAGGCTAAGGGTAGCAGGGAAGCCTATTTTTCCATTCCTCCTTTTCACCACAGCAAACACCCCGGTATCATCCCCCATTTAGACGGGGGTGGTCTTCATACCTCCCTGACCATTCCGTGTATGCCTCTTTCCCAAAAAAATTCCGAAAAATTTTTCCCCCTATCGCTGCGCTAAGCTATTAGAAGAGTGAAACAGGTATTCAACATTTTTTGGAATTACATCCCTTTCATTAAGAGTAATTTTCCAGTTTTTGTTGAACATACCCCCTATAAAAGCCAAAAGGCCACCCCTAATAAAAGGAATGGCCTCCGGCATTTGACTTACGGCAATAATTCTTTAGAGCTCACCCCATCATCCGACAAGGCGGTTTCTTTTACTCACTGAAATAACCACCGTAACCTTCGAGCGGATCGAACGGAGGCAATACCTCGTCTATGTCCACATATTGACCTGCCACCAAACCGATCTCTTCCCTGTCGTTTTCCTCCGGGGCTTTTTCTTCGATCACGAAGACCTCTTTGTTATCCTTTGTCGTGCGTTTCAGTTCGACCTGCGGACAAATCTCTTTCAGCATCGTCACCTTCGCTTTATTCTTTTTATAGCCGTATTTGTCAAACAGTTCCTGCATCACCCGTTTGATCTCCTTTTTCGTGGCATAACTGCCATTGACCAGAATAGGTTTTAACATCGGGAGCAACTGTTGTTTTATACCTATCGGTATTTCCTGCAAGGCCTCCATTACCGCCTTTTTGCGGTAACGGACTTTTTCAAAACCATCCTTTCCTTTCAGGTGGTAGAAGTCCATGATTTCCCGGTGCTCTGTCATAATGTCCAGCATGAACGCCTTTTCAGTTTCCGTGCGGTCTTCTTCCGGCTTGTCGGTAATTAAAAGGAATTGCCTGATCCGGGATTTATAGGCCAACGTTTTCGAGAACATTTCCTTGCTTTCTATCAGTTCCTGCTGAAGGTCGGTCGCTTCGACCATACGCAGTTTGTTGTAGTAGGACGAGAGCCCACAAGGGGAAAAAACTTCATTGGCAATGTGCCAGGCATAATACGCGTACTGTATGGCGGATTCATTGACAGCGAAATACTCTTTGATTTCGATGCCTGTTTCACTTTCAATCTCCTGCCTGCGGACAGTCAGATACCGGCTTGTCTGCTCTTCACCCAAAAGGTGATTTTCAAATTTTTCAAGCATCCTCCCCAATTCCCTTTCCGGCAGGCTGTTGTACCTATTCACAAATGCGATCGTTTTGCGGATGTCTTTTTTCAACCCGGCTGTAAATATTTCTTTCGGCTGTACGTTCATATGGTAGCCGGGGTAGGCCAAATGGGTGGCTTCATGCCTGTACTTGGATTTCCGCAACCGGAAAAGGGCTTGGGCGAATTTGGTGCTCACATCGAGCATTGTGTTTTGCTTCGTGTTTTCAGACACCAATATGGCCTTTCCTTCCGGGTCGTAACAGTCTGCGCCCTCGTAGTATTTGGTCGTTATGAAATTCACGGGATAATATGTGCCGTCTTCCCTTTTCGCATCAATGGGGGCTAATGTGTATTTCTTTCTACATTTCCGATCCAGTTTATTGCGGTTGTCCAGAGTATCTGCGCAGCACATTTTCACATCTTCCTGTTTTATGTCCAGTTTTCCAAGGATGGAGGCCGCATAGCTGACCGAATTACAAAAGAAATACAGGTTGCCTTCCATTTTTCCTTCCAGCCGCCGCCGGATCCTTTTGGCGATGGCGTGTTTTACCGCACTGAAAGATTTCCGCTTTTTATACATTTCGGGAACAACAACGTCCAATTTGACAGGGGTTATTTTCTTCCAGGCAACCCTTTTTATCGGGAAGTCTTCAAAGCCTTTCGGGAGCAATTTAATTGGCGGCAGGGTCGCCGATACAAAAGTGATGTTCAATTCCTTTTTGTGTTCCAGTAAGGATTCCAGCATCCGGTTTATCGCTTTGTCCCGGTAATCGTACTCGGTAAGCAAATCATGCGCTTCATCGACCAGTACATTCAGCCCTTGCAATCCTCTTTTTCTTTTAAGGAAATCCAACAGTTCCGAGGTACTGTCATACGTGACCATGACTTTAAGGGGTGTCCGCCTTTCAAGGCCTATCTTAGCCTCACCCCTGTTGTATTCGGAGGAGTAACAGATCAGGTTTTCATGCTGGCCTTTCTTATTTTCCAACAAAGAATTGTAAGGGGACACAATGACTACGTCCTGTTCATTGGTAATCGCCAGGGTGGTAGCCCCGCATCCGGGGCGTACTTTGTCTAGGAAACAATTTGCAGGTATTTTTCCGTCAAGTTTTTTCACTTGTTTCAACCACACGTCATTTTCACCTGCTTCTATTTCCTCTGCTTCAGGTTCATCTTCTTCTTCAAACAGCTTGTCAATATAGTTGTAATAGTATTCACATTGCTGTTCATCTACAAATTGCTCTAAAAGAGCTTCCTTTGAAATTTTTACTTTCATTAGGAATTATATTTTGTTCATTAAAATCTCTTGGAATCCGGCAAAGCGGATTCAATTATTAGAATGGTAAAATTAATGATCCCGATCTATTTTATATAGACAAAAGGACATATAAAATACCACGAACATCTAAACTGTCTTCTAATAGACAGATTGCCTTATCCCATTTCTTTTTAGAAAGAACAACAGTATAAGGAGAGTGGGCGCGCCTGCGGCGCGCAATACTTTACATCAAATGTTTTTATAGAAGTTGGATTAAAGAGTAGATTCCTTAATGAATCTTAAAAATGGTATTTTCTTTGCAGTTAAATTTATTTAATAATAGATTAGAGCACATAAAATACCACGACCTATTATTTGGTTTCTCTAAAAAACCAATAAATGGATAAACTAAAAGAGTTTTTAGGTATTAAGCTATATATTCTTATAGCTTTTTCTACAAAAATTAAATGGATTGGAGACTGAAATGGGGTGTTTGTTGTCAGTAGCGTTTTTCTATTTTCTCAATCTGAATATTTACAAATATATGAAATATATTACAAATACGCAAATATTTATTAGCATTTAACTTAATTTTAACACACCTAATGACTCATTTCCAGTGACATACAAAATAATACAGCACTTCTATCTATAATCTAAAAATCCCCTCCGGAAATGGGAGGGGACTTGCCTTAAATGTTATTTTCTGTCTTATTGTCAAGCTTACCAGACAATACCTTTAACCGAGCCTCAAAGCTATCTTTTGCTCTTTTAGATGCCACACAAAACAACCCATACAAAGAGGCCAATACACATGTAATAATCGGTAGTGGGCCTGAACCATTTATCAGGGATGCAATGGACATCGCAATCATGTTGATAATAACCGTGAGTAAAAAAGCGTATTTGAGGTTCAAACGAAAATACCACAAGTTATCATACCGTTCGATGTATTGTTCATAAAGTCTCGGTTGACTGCTGAAAATCTTTACCTGTTTTTCTATTTCATCTTCTTCATTTGTTTTTCTGTCTTTTATCCGAGACCACAACGTGCAAATACCTATATTGATATGCCCCAAAACATACAACACCCCGATAAAAACAACCCATAAACAAGGTATATCCTTCAGATTGTCATACACCTGTGTATTATACAGATGATCCAAGTATGCCAAGTCCAACAGCACCACTAGCCCGGGTATCATATAGATCATGACATCCCGACCCAAGTGCTTGAATATTTCGGATAATCCATTTAACATGGCCTTTAATGCTTATTTTTCAATGATTTGTACACCGTCGGGGATATAGGATGTGGGTGGATTTTCTGACCATCCTTTCCAAACATAAAGAGTTTCTAGATCGTTACAACCATAGAAGCTGTTTAATGCTATTAAATTCTTGCAAGCGCTGATATCCATTGTTCTAAGTGCTGGTAGATAGCAACTAATAAATTCTAAAAGAGGACATGGTAGTTCTAGTGAAGTAAGATCGTCAGATTGAATGGAAAGATCTTTCAATTTTGTGCACTTTGACAAATCTATAAAACTAATATTGTTAATAATTAATTCTTCCAATTCTGGGCATTTCGATAAATCTATAGTTGGCATCAAATGGCCTTGTAGGTACAGGTATTTCAAATGTGGCTTATTTCCAAGTGTTAAATGTCTCAATTTAGGTTTACTCCCTAGCTGTAATGTGTCTAGCATCAGATTGTAGCTTACATCCAACGTTCTCATGTCTTCACACATCCAACCACTATAATCATACAAATATCGAAGAGATGTGAAATACTTTATTCCATTCAATGATTCTAGTCTTGGTTCGTAGCCGTCCCAAGAAAAGTGTATTCTTTCTATTTTCTTGATCTCTCCATATTGCAGGATACCGTCTCCGGTGGCGTCAAATTCTCTGACGCACCATTTGTAAAAGTCATTGTCAAAGTCGGAAAGGGGGACGGGATCGTAATCGCCCAGGTTGGGTTTCCAATTATTTCCACCGCCATTCTCATTGTCAATTTTTGTGCATCCTGCCATAACAACGGCTATAAACAGGAAAAAAATACTTGTAGTTTTCATTATCAGTTCTTTTTTAATTTTTCAATCAATGTGTGCTTGAAAGGTCAACGATTTTATTATCGTTCCCTCGGTGTAGGTGTTGAAGGCTACATAGTCTGTTGTTATGTGGTGCCGGACGAGCGAATAATTGATAAATTCGCAGGCGTTTTGCATAGCATCATTCTGTGTTTCCCAGATTACGCCGGAATTGTTGATGATACGTACTTGGAAATTCGATGAACCGTCAAAAAGTTCATCTGACAGTTGAACTCCACAAATAAATTGGGTCGAACTGATGGCTTCTAACTCGATCATGATTTAATGTATAGCCCCCATCCAGTACCGAAACGAAGAAGTTAGTGTATGGGCATAAAAAAGCGTGGTACTGTAAACTTATGATTTGCAAAGCGAGGTTCTAGCAAAACCTTAACCACAAAAAATAAGCAACAGCCCACGCCATACTTATACAAATATGACGCAGACGTCGTATGCTTATCCTTGTCGGTTAAAAAGAAACTTGCTAGATTTCGCTTTAACAAGGACAAAAGCTTAACGCCTTTTTGTTCAGTAAAATGAACGGAATAATTTCCGTCATTGCAAATCTACGTAAAATACTCTATTTGAAGAATAAATACCGTAAATTTTTACTGAGCATCTGGGCTGTTGCCGTATCAAAACTACGCGAATATTCCTAAAGATTGTTGTAGGATAAGATTTTTATTTGTTTGAACTTGCCTATTAATCAAGATAAGTGTTCACCGCATCCCTCTTTGTGTCATCCTCGATGTGATAATACCGGGAGAATGCCTTGGAATTGGCACTGTGCCCACTCATTGAACCGATCACCTCATTCTTGACTTTCCGATGCAGAATGCCTATGAAGGTTCTTCGTGCCATGTGGGAAGATGCAACGTCGGCTATCGAAACCCTTTCTTCCTGTCGGGTGAGTGGATTTAGCCTTGTGACGGTTCTGGTGATGTGGGCAAATCTAAAAAGTTCCTTGATGTAGTCGTTGTACTTTTGCGGACTGATGAAAGGAAGTAGTTTTTCATCTTCTACCGTTGTATAGCGGTCGATGATGCTTTGTGCTTTGGGACAAAGGGGTACTCGTGCTATGACGGGTCTTTCGTCCTTGGTTTTCCGGGGGATGTACTCAATGGCCCCGTTTACTACATTCTCCTTTTTAAGTCGTATCAGATCCCCTACACGGCATCCTACGAGGCATTGGAACACGAAGATGTCCCTTGTTTTTCTCAACCTCTCATCCGGTATATGGAGGTAATAGAGTGTGTCTCGCTCTTCTTTGGTGATGTAGATAGGCTGGCCGTACACTTCGGGTTCGATTTCAAACCGTAAAAATGGGTTGTTCGTGGTGTAGCCCATCTTATTGGCATAGCCATAAAACGCTTTCAGACGGGACAAAATACCGTGCGCCGTATTCTTGGACTTGTCCGTCAAAAGACAGGCGCGAAACCGCTCCAGATGCGTCAAATTCAGGTCATTCAAAGGGTCCTTAACCCTTTCTTCGTTACAGAAGCGCAAGAAGTGTCCGACCGTACATCTGTAATGCCTTTTACGGCCTTCTGACAGGTTTTTGAAGCGGATATACTCATTGATATAATCCGCGAACGAACGTGCTTCTACAGGCTTTATTTGACGTTTTGCAAGACGTTTGATAGCTTTTTCTTTCCGACCTGTAAGCACTCTTAGTTTGTTCAGTATTTCAGCTTTTGAAGGTTCGGAATGCACAGCATCGCAATACGCAAAATAGCCATTTACCTCGCGTTTTATCTTGGCGATAAGGGCGTTTACTTCGTCGGCATTTACGCCGTTGTCCGTGACGAAAAAAGGCTGTACTTGTCCTTCTTCCATCCAATCAGATGCGCTTACACGATAGCCTATCGGGTATTTGATTCGCTGTCCGGGATAGGAGATAACTGCCAGAACCGGCACATCGGTTGTGTTTACACCCGAATTTTCACGGTTGTTCCGTTTTTCAAGTGTGAAATTGATTTTGTTTTTCATTGTAAATACGTGGTTTACGTATCCGAATGAAGATGCAGAGATGCAAAAGGGTTACACCCAAATATTAAGTTAATCACCCCTTTTTTTGAACCTAACCCGTGCTTGACGGTTTTCTTAAAACCGGGCTACACGTATGTGTAGCACTGAATAGAGCATCAGATTACGGCTCTGAAGGTTGAAGGTTTGAATCCTTCCGGGATCACCGAGAAAGCTCCTGCGGTACGCAGGGGCTTTTTTTGCTTGGAACAGCCGGCTCGGCTTCCTCCCGAGGGAAAACTTCGTTTCCCCCGCTTGACGCAGTACTCGCCTTTTACTACATTTTCATAATGTAGCAGGCGGCTCGGCTTCCTCCCGAGGGAAAACTTCGTTTCCCCGCTTGACGCAGCACTCGCCTTTTACTACATTTGTTTCCTACTCGTCAATCTTTCCTAACGCCATGAATCTGTTTATCCTGCAAATGATCGCCCTGGTCAGCTACGGAAACGCCTACCTGAAGGGCAAAAAAATCCCCAGCGATTTCTATCCATCCCATCCGGTCTTCAGCCCCTGCGCCCGCATCCTGTTTTGCGGATACGCGAAACTCTTTCCAAAAGGTTCTTTCAAGGGACTGACAGGGTGGATCAAACGGCTTTTTTCCAAAAAGGAAACCGTAAAAATAGACATCGATCAACCCGACCGATGGTTCGAATTCCTCAAAGGACAAGGCTGCCGACACCTGCGTCTGCGCCACATCCCTCTCGAACAGAAAGAAGGTGACCCCAAAGAATACCAAATGGCCGGATTTGTCCTCGCAAGCAAAATGTGGGTCATCGAAACCGCATTGCGCCATGGCACCTTCACATGGCCATGCCGCTGGGGAGAAAGCCGCGAAAATACTTCGAGACAAAAACCCTGGATCGGACAATACCGCATGGAACCCTCGCCGCTGCCCAGATCCTCGGAAAAACACGACCTTCCGGCGATAAAAAAACAACAGGCTCAAGCCCTCTCCGAGATCGCCCAGTTCGCTTTCCAACAAAATCTTCCTTACTGGGGAGGGATATTTCAGAAAGCTCTCGAAACCCTCCACAGCGATCACCCGGAAGAAAATCACCCGATGGAAAAAGACATCCCCTGTCAAAACTACCCCCTGATAGCCCGGCAAGTGATCTTCGGCGCCTTCTCCTCGTGGGTATTCGGAGCCATGGGTTCGTGGAACGACCTCGGTTTTGAAGACCGCCAAGTCGAACACACCTACGACCGGCTCTCCGAAAACCTGTACCGGATAACGGTCCAAGCCCTTTTGGAAGGCGTCAACTCATATTGAAAACCAAAGACCCGCCGGGGCTGAAAATGCCCCGACAGGTCTTTTCTCAAAATACCGCTCTGTCTCTCCAAAGAGCCTCTCAGCACCCTTCTTGCAGGATGCAGCGGATTATCTTTTGGCTTTTACCACCGTCTGGTCGATCTTCGTTCCGTTGCGGTCGTAAAGGGTGAGCAGCAACTGATCGTCGTTGCCTTCGAGCAGGATCGCACCGACCGTACGGCCACCTTCGCTCCAACGGCATTTGATCAAGTCCTTGTTGTCGGTCCATTCTTTGAGTTCCTGTCCCCGTTCGTTGTCCGAAGAAGGCGTCTGAATGTACACCGTACCTACCGAACCATCGGTTTCCTTGCCCTGGTACACGGCATTGGTGCGGGCATAGATGTGGTTGTTGGCTCCGATGGCCAAATCGACACCGCACTGGTCGAACAAGTCTTTCCACCGGTTGTATTGGGAAGCCCGGCCATTATTTCCATAAAACCACTGGTAGTGCTCCATCACCACGATGTACTTCGAGGGATTGTTCTCGATCACTTCCCGCACCCATGCCTGAGCCTCGGCAAGGTCCTCGTCGCTATGCATGTCTTCGTTGTTGAGCATGATAAACAGCGCAGGGCCGTACTTGAAATAGTAACATACCCCCTCTTCGCCCGGATAGCCGTTGAGCGGATTGTTGTTCACGTGGCGGAAGTACTCGTTGCTCAAGCGTTTGGACTGACGGTCCATGTTGTCATGGTTGCCGTTCACCCCCGCCCAAAGGTATTTTTTGAAGTGCCGCTGCTCGTAGAGGTCCCTCCAGAAGGAATAGCTCCCGCCCCAGGCGCACACATCGCCCACGTGGAGCATCAGGTCGAAGTCGCCCCCGTTGCACGCTTCGAGGGTATCGAGCATAGCCATCGCCGAAACTACCCGCGCACCGAGCGGCGGATACGCATGGAAGTCGGAGATGATCCCCGCCGTCCACGCTCCCGAACGCGGCGCCGTCTTGAAGTAACGCACCTGGCTCATGTTCCCCTTCTCGCCCACGCGGTACATGTAGCGGGTGCCGGGCTTGAGTTTGTCCAGGGAAACGGTGCACTGCCAAAAACGCGCCTGCTCGTAAAAGTTCTCCCCATCGGCCTTCTTGGAATAAAGGCTGTCGAATACCGTGCAGAAAGTCTGCTGTGCGCGGGTCGTCCGCGCTTTTTTCCAGAGCGTATCGGAAGCCTCGGTCCATTGGCAGATCGCCTTGCGGGCTTTCCGGTCGCTGTGCCAGTTGATGCGCACCTGATGCCAGGTCTCCTCGCCCGGGTTGGCGATCACGGTGTAGGCGTCCGCCGCCGGTTGGCTCTCTGCGACGGGTTGAGCCGACACCCAACACGACAGCCCCCACAGAGCCGCCGCCAGGAACATTGCTTTGTTTTTCATACCATGCAAAACGTTTTTTTAAGATGATCGAAAAGCAAAGATAGCCAACTTTTGCCGGGGAACCACCGCAATAGCCCGAAAAAACTCTTGCACAAAAAAAGGATCCTCCGTTGCGAAGCTTTCAGCGCCACAACGGAGGATCCCACCCTCGAAAGGGGAAAAGACATTAAAACTCGAGGTTCAACTCGTCCAGATACAGCACACTTTTGGTGCTGCCGGTAAACTGTGCCCCGCCCTTGCTGCTGGTAGCGGTGATGAGCAGGTACAGATCGCCCGAGGGGGCGAAGTTGCTGTCCTTGTAGGTGAGCTCGACGTAGAAGGGACGATAACCATCCGTGGTTTCCGAACTGGTCAGACGGCCATAGGCCACGATGTTCTCATCGCCGGCCAGATCGCTGGCCGAGCCACCCGGGTAGGAAGTGTCATCATTCGTATCGACCGAATACTGTTTGGTAGCCAGGGCGATGTACAGATCCATGCTGTCCGTGCCACCCGTTTTTTTCTCATTATTGATGTAATCGATCGTCCCGGGTTGGTAGTTGTAGTATCCCGTTACCGCGACGGGCAGGCGTCCCTCGCTGGGGATACCGAAAGTCATCTTGGCTCCAGACAAACCAGAAAGGCCTGTCAATTCTCCCAAGTACACATTCCCAGCAGCAAATTTTTTTACAAACCCCAGATAATTGATGTAAACCGAAAACATCTTGCAGGCTTTTCCAGCCACTACAGTCGTTGTTTCCGGCGTAGTCGGGTTGTAGCCAGTCATTGCTGTTCCTATCTTGCTCTCATTGCCATTTCCCGTATCCCAAACATTATTGGAAGATCCTGACTCGCCAATAACATCTGCATCATTCATCCCCTTAAACCAATTGTCGAAATTGGAATACGGAAGTTGCGAATCGTACATGATATTGGGCGAAGAGGGAGAATTGCCGGCATCGTAAAACAACTTGCCATCTACCGTCAGGGTGGCACCGTCTTCGTTCAAAATATAGCAGCTGGCCACCAGGCTGGAAGCGATCGTGGCGCTCGCGCCGGAAGTAACGGTCAGAGCGTATGAGATCACCAAGCGGCCTCCCACTCCCGAGAGCTCGCTGCCGTCGCCTACTTCCAACTCCTTGAGATACAAGTAACCGTTCTTGACCGCCAGGTCCGCTCCGCCCGTCAGGGTCAGCTTCGAGTCGATCTTTGTGCGGCCGTGGTCGGAGGCGACGAATTTGCCGTTCCATCCATCCCACGAGAGGGGGGCAGTCCGCCCATCGGCATTTATCGTGAGGGTGTAGTCACCCGTTACGGTGACATCGTAGGTAGGCAGAGTGGCCGATGCGGTGAGCTCCACGTCCGCTCCGAGGGTCAGGGGGGTTTCCCCTTCGGCGATAGCCTGGTTCCACTCGGCTTCGTTGGTGATCAGATTCGGCCGGGCATCGATGTTCAGATCGCCCAACGTATAGCGGTAACCTGCCTCGAGGGCTTTCCCCGGCTTGGTAAAGGTATAATCCCCTGCCGAGGTCGATACCGTGATGGTCAGCTCACTCGAGCCCAAATCCAATGTCCCCGAAGTCAAAGCCGCCATGTAAACCTTGTACGGCTCGCCCACGGGAAGAACCGGCGCATCGGAAAATATAACGGAAAGATCCTGGACTTTACTTCCTCCTCCGTACAGGCTGACCACCGGGAGCCCCGAATTAAAAACATGATCCGAGGAGGAGATAGTAACCGAGTTCAGGGTTACATCCGCTCCGGTAGTATTGGAGGTGAGGAGAATGGGGAACTCCAGCAAAGTACTGTAATGCTTCAGCGAGGTAGAAATCTCGGTGTCATCCGCCGACACGGTAAACTTGTCCGAGAGAAGGGCCATGGTTTTCAGCCCGCCTTCGTGGGTATTCTTGGTGGCATCGGTGACCGTAATCTCAAAATCACTCCTATCCACCTTATCGCCGTAATTAAACATAATCGTGCGCGATGAGGCAAAACTGGTGGAGGCATTCGAGGAGGCCAGGTAGTATTCCCCTTCGGGGATCGCCTGCGAAGCGACAAAATCGGCCTGGGTCCTGTCGGATGAGAGGGAAGCCTTGTCCAGGGTCAAGGGGTAGGTATTTTCGCTGGTATTGGAGAGCAACAGGAGTTGGTCGCCTTCCTCCCACAGAACGGTGAGTCCGTCTTCGTGCAAGGCGGTGCGGGTGGAGGGGGTTGCAGCCGTTACCGAGATGCGCAGGCCCTCGACCGAGGAGGTGCGCATGGCGCTGTCCTTGGTGCAGCCGGCGGCCAGCGCAGCCAGGCACAGGGCAGACAGAAGGTATTTCGTGGTTTTCATTCCGGATAGCGTTTTTTTCAAGTTCATGGTTGTTTGCGTTTACCAGATGCCTCCGTCGCCATAGCCGGGTGCCGAGACGGCAAACCCACGTTCGACATCGACCTGTACGACCTCCGCCGTGGGGGCGAGGTATTTTTCCAAGGGGCGCTTCTTGTTGTTTTTCATAAGGATAGCGTTTTTACATTCCGTTATATAGTGTCCATGTATCGGCCAAATGTACAAATTTTTTGAAAAAAACGAGGCCGTCTTCTTCTTCTTTGAATCGAAAAAAACGAGATGCTTCATCCGGAAGGGCGAGGCGGATTTTACCCGGTATCTGTCCCGTTTTTCCTTTTCATTTTGCCTCAAATAGGTGTTCTGTCGAAAAACGAGTATTTTCGCTAGGTTATTCTCTCATCTCGAACATGAAAATTACCAAAATACCCCAGCTCGGCATTCGTTTTATCCAAAATATTCCAGGCGTCATCACCCTCGGGGAAGACTTTGCCATATTCGACGACCTGAGCGCCGTTCCTGCCTTAGAGCACCCCATACGCATCGAGGCGCTGGCGCTTTCCATGTGCCTGAAAGGCCATATGGAACTATCGCTCGATATGGAGCACTATTCGATCGCCCCGGGAGACATAATTCTGATCCGCCCCAACAATATTCTTCAACATATTTCACACAGCGACGATCTTTCCGCCGTATTCATTGCCATGAATGTCCATTCGACATTGGATATTATTTCGCTGATCAAGCGGACGCTTCCTCCAACTTATCACTACATGAAAGAAGCCCCACTGATCCATCTAAACGATCAAGAAAGGCAATGCGTTTCTGAATATTATCGCCTGCTGAAGACCAAAGCCGCCGCAACGGACAACCCGATGCGCCGGGAGATCATCGTCAACATCCTGAGAGCGATGATCTACGACCTGATCTATATCTCCCAACGCAGGATTTCACAAGACAATACTCCGAAAGGGCGGGAAGACCAACTGACCGAACTGTTCATCCGACAGATGGAGAACTCTTTTCGGGAACACCGCGATGTGGCCTATTACGCCGACAAACTGTGCCTGACGCCGAAATACCTCTCGCAAATGGTAAAGAAAGCTACCGGGCGCACCGCCGGACAATGGATCGACTACCGCGTGATTCTGGAGGCCAAAACCCTGCTGCAAGCCACCGACATGACCGTCCAGCAGATCTCCCAGGAACTGAACTTTCCCAACCAGTCCTTTTTCGGCAAATACTTCAAGAACCTCACCGGAATTTCACCCCAGAAATACCGAAAAGGATGATCTGCCGAAGCGAAGATGCTTCGGTTTTTTTTTGCCTCTCCCGGCCCGGAAACACTTCCCGCCTATTTCTTGAAAATAAAATAAACCGCCCCGATCAGACACAGAAAGCCCATCAGGTGGTTGAGCCGCAAGTGCTCGTTCTTGAAAAACAGGAGCATAAAGACGGTGAAGACCGTCAGGGTGATCACCTCCTGGATGACCTTGAGTTCCACCAGCGAAAAAGGCCCTCCGGTCTCCTTGTACCCCAAACGATTGGCCGGTACCATAAAGCAGTACTCCAGCAGGGCGATGCTCCAACTGATCAGCACCACCGCCCACAAGCCGAGTTTCGAAAACCAGGGCGTCTGAGCCATTCGCAAATGGCCATACCAGGCAATGGTCATAAACGTATTGGAACACAAGAGCAGGAGAATGGTAAGCAGCGATCTGGACATGATTTTTTCCTCATTTTTTCCGGTTCGCAAAGTTACAAAACAAGCCCGTTCGATCGTCTCCCCGCCCAATAAAAGATTTCTTCCGTGCCCGTGACGTTTTACCCCCTGCGGTTTCCCACTCCGGAGGAAGAGCTATTCCAACGTTATATATAACTTTTATTTATCAAATAGTAGAAATTATCATTCGTTTTATTTATAACAACCCTTACCTTTGCGCCCTGAAAAAAAACGACACCGACATGAGAAAACTCTTGAGAGAAAAGTGGAGACGGATCGTCTTTTTGATCCTGATGAGCCTGTGTATCATCCCGGACACCGACATGCAACCCATCCTTTCACCCGCCCTGGCGCTCTTCGCCGGGATCGTCGTGGCCAATACGATGGGCAATCCGTTCGAGAAACTGAGCCGGGAAGCGGTAAAAACCCTGCTGAAAATCGCCATCGTGGGCCTGGGCTTCGGCATCCACGCCGACAAGGCCATGCAAGCCGGCGGAAAAGGTGTCCTGCTGACCGTCTTCAGCATCGCCCTCACCCTGACCCTGGGGGCATTCCTGGGACGGAAGCTGACCGTGGACAAAAAGACCTCGTACCTGATCGCCAGCGGAACGGCTATCTGCGGAGGCAGTGCCATTGCAGCCGTCAGCCCGCTGGTAAAGGCCGATGACAGCCAGATAAGCCTGGCTCTGGGCACGGTATTTATCCTCAATGCCGCCGCTCTGTTCATCTTCCCGCCCATCGGACAGGCCCTGGGCCTCTCGCAAGTGGAATTCGGAACCTGGGCCGCCATCGCCATCCACGACACGAGTTCGGTGGTGGGGGCGGCAGCGGCTTACGGACCGCAGGCCGAAGCGACGGCCACGACTTTGAAACTGGCCCGGGCGCTGTGGATCATCCCGCTGTCCATCTACACCCTCTGGGCGTTCAAGAGCAAGGGAGGGAAGATCAAAATCCCGTACTTCATCCTGCTGTTCGTGGTGGCCATCGGGATCAATACGTGGTTCCCATCCCTGGCTCCGCTCTACTCGGGCATCGGGATTGCGGCACACCAGATCCTGATCCTTACGCTCTTTCTCATCGGCGCAGGGCTGTCGCGCCACACGCTGAAAAACGTGGGCATCCGGCCGCTTCTGCTGGGGATAAGCCTGTGGGTAGTGGTCTCGGTAGTTTCCCTGACGGCGATCCTATGCTTCTAACAGCGGTGTAAACCGCCGTGCGTGCAAGCAAAA
>ULVW01110485.1_pt1 | contig 28450 bp, 20 predicted proteins | sample 1959801 | NCBI WGS metagenome assembly ULVW01 (sample SAMEA4835796, study PRJEB28245) | human gut metagenome | biome: gut microbiome; material: fecal sample | place: Denmark | collected 2008
GCTGCACCCGCGATAGACCACACGGACTGTGGCGGTACTTATCCAGTACATGTCGGTATAGTAGGTAGAAGATGATCCGTTCAAATTACCTACCGGAACCATGTCCATATACTTGCCGTGTGCCACGCCTGAAATCCACTGTCCGCTGTCCTTTTTCCCCTGCACCCAGCGCACCGTGCCGTCTGGCATCCAGATGCGCCATTTGCCCACATTGCCGCTGTCGTTCGGCAGATCCACGCCGTCCATCATGTCATACTTGTTGCCGTAGATGTCCTCATAGCCCAGGCAGCAGATATTGTTCACCTGCACCACAGTCGCCTGTCCGTATTCGTCACGGCTCTTATACCAGGCAAACTGGTGCACCAGATCTTCAATCAGCGAATTCGTGATTTTGTTGTTGATGGCATACGCTTCATCGTAGCCGATGGTGTCTGTCATCCCGTGTTCTGCCGTTCCACCCGTTGTCCGGTTATTGTTATGCTGACCGGCACCGCATTGTTCCTGCATGTCCCTACGCCCGTACTTTGCATAGCTCAGGTTCGCGATGCGGCTGTGCATCAGCGAGTCTATCTGCTGCATGCCACGCTGCTGGCTGTAATAGTGGAAGTCCGTCCACGTCATGCTGGCAGTGGTCGAGCCGCCGGTTATGCAGGCGCGCAACTTGCTGCCCACTACAGAACTGCCCACAACGGCACACAGATGCTCCTCATTGGGCACCCAATCCGGTTCCATGTCCTCTATCTTGTCGCTGTTGCTCAGTACCACGCAGTCAAACTCAGCCGTGTTCAGAATGGAGAAATGCAGAGCGGTCGCACGCTCCGGAACGTCTGCTATCAGATACATGCCGGCCTCAAACTTCAAGCCGATGGTCGGCACCACGATACTCTTCAGGATGTTTCCTGCATCATCCACAAACACACTGCCGATAAGCCCCGTTCCTGGAACGCTCGGGAAGCGCACGCGCTTGTAACCGGCTACGTCCACCTTACATACCGAATAGGCCTTGTCCGTCGTATAGGATTCCTTCAGCGTGGGCTTTCCGCTCATGATCTTGCGTTCACCCAGCCAGCCGCCCTGCGTTTCCTTGATGGCATCCAGCGTCAGTACTGTCGCCTCCGGAACAGGGGGCATTTCGTCCTCCGGATAACTGCTGTAGCAGGCATACTTCTTGTTGTTCAGATAATCGTTGATACCCTTGCTCCAGTAGAACGGCTCATACATCATCCAGTCTCCCTCGCTGCCGTCCAGCTTCGCCACCGTGCAGTCGTTCATATCCTCCGCATCGGCATAGAAGTTCGAGCTTTCGTCATGCAGGGGGAAATAGGTCATCTCCCCGTCCGGATTGTTCACTTCCACCTGCTGCCCGGCTATCTCCACTTTCCGGCTCGTGGGCATCTTGGTCACCTTGGCCAATACGCGGTGGCGCTTGGACAGGATGGCATTCACATGCCCGCTCATTTTGTACGTATTGCCGAATTTGTACCCCGTCTTGTTGTCCAGGTTCGAAACATTGGCATCGTCGGCCACACTGTCGTCAAACTCAATCATCGTATAGGGCGGCTGCTTGATGGTCAGTTCCGGATAACGGGCGGCATACTTCTCCAGTTCCTCATCGGCCAGATACTTCGTCAGGGTCAGCTTGCCCCTCAGTCCCGAATTCCGGTCATCCACGGCACCCGTCTGCGTATACGTTCCGTAGTCGTAATACTTCTTCAGCAGGGTTCCGTCGTCTTCCCGGTCTATCTCCAGCACGAAGCGCTCCAGCTTGCCGCTGCCGTTCAGTCTGGCCTGGTGCAGGCGTTCCAGCATAGCGAACCCGTCGATGCCGGGGCAGTTGGTGTAGCGGTAGCCCCGCACATTATTGATGCCTTCCAGTATCAGGCCACTGTCGGACAGCTTGGTCAGATACTCCAGGAACAGTTCCTCAATCGTGTCCGGCAGGCATAACTGCACAACGGGCGCACCGGTGGCCAGCTTCACGCGGGTCAGTCCCGTACCTCTTACGTCCAGTTTCTTCAGTCTCCCCTGCCAGCTCAGGTCCAGGGTGGCCACGTTTCCGTTGTCCCCGTTCCGGGCCAGCAGGTTATTCCGCATGTTCACTTCTTCCAGAAGCAGCATCCCGTTCGTCGAGGCCATGAACGAACCGTTCCGGTATCCGCTGGCTTTCTCCACGCTCATGTCCAGTTTCACCAACGAGGTCAGCAGACCGAAGTTGAAGCCGATGGCGAACGCATCCTCATGCCACACCAGCTCCTTGATTTTGGCTGCGCCCACAATCTTCAGCGGGTCGTTCTCACCGAAGGCACGGATCAGCTGCAGGGAATGGAGCACGTCCGCATCCACCACACCGCTGTCAGCCTGTACGCCATTGCTGGTAGATAACTGCACACGGTACGGGATGGTCAGCCGGTACTGCATCGGTTTCAGCTTATAAGCCTTGTCCAGCGATGCCGTACTCTGGTAGAACTGGGCACCCAGCGTAGATACATAGCCGTACTCCACCTGCTTCAGGTCGTACCGGCGCTGGATGAAGTAGTTCCGGTGCGCTTTCAGCGAACCCTTCAGACCGTAGATCTGCGGATAGGTCTGTTTCGCGCCGTCCGCACCCACCGGCATTTCGTTCAGGAACGGGTAGATGTATTTGAAGATACCGGACTTGTTGTACAGGCGCGAGCACCACTTCTTCATCTGTTCGGTGTCAAAATGGTCAACGGCCTTCTGAATACTGAAGGCGCTCATGAAGCTGGTACCGCCGTTCACGCCCTTGGTCATCACTTCCTCCAGCAGATTGCCCATGTTGCCCAGTATCAGGTTCCACAGCCAGCTGTTGTGTCCCTGCATCACGTAGGCACCGTCGCGCTTCGTCTGACGGTTGTCGTCATACTTCCCGGTCAGGAACGACTTGTTGTCCGAACCCAGCTGGCAGTCCCCGTCGTAATAGGTTATCCACCACATCACACCGTCCCACGTCCGCACCAGCATGTTTTTTGCCAGCTGGTCCACGCCCAGGTTGAACTGCACATACAGGTAGTAGGCAGCCAGGTTGGGCAGGTTGAAATACTTCCCGGCTTCCTTCCTGAAGGTCGGGCTTGCCCATTTCGCGGTCGGGAACCTGTTGCCGTCATCCTCATAGTCCACCCCGTCAAACGTGTGCGACTCCCTGTTATAGGTCAGATTCTTGCCGGCAGGCGTTTCCTTCACGCATCTATACAGGAAGCCCATCATGCGGTCCAGGGCCTTGTACATCTTGTCATATTTGTCACCGGTGCCCAAGTGTTCCTTGATGTTCGGTTCTTCTTCGGCATCGCCACCGCCGTCGTTCCAGAACACGTCTTTCGGGTGGTTGAACTCGAAACCGCCGTCAAAGTTGAAATCCATGAAGTCCGTATGGTCGGGCTCCGTGGACGGCAGCCATCGGAACAGGCACAGGTCATTCGAGTTGTTCAGCGTCTCGATGCAGATGGGCAGGTATTCCTTCGGCCGGTCGCCGTTCGCCTGCAGGTAGTTCAGGGTGTCGCCGGTTCCCCATTGCTCGCCGCCGATAGTCTTGTCCTGACCGAATATCGGGTAGCTGTCGCTCTTCTCGTTGTTCATGTTATACTGGCCGTAATAGGTCAGATCCTCATCCACGCTCTTGGCCACAAACAGGTCACAGGGCAAGCCGTCAATGGCCGAGCGTATATCTTCCTTGCACGTATCTGCATGGTCGGCGGCATACTGTTGGGCAGGGGTCAGGATTCCCATTTCCTTCATGCCGTCATGAATGAACTTCGCACCGCCCGTGTTGGTCGTCATGGAGGAGTCTGAAAAGTCACATTTCGCACAGGCAAGTTTTGCGCCCACCGAGTTGCCCCGCAGCCGGAACAGGTTCTTCTTGCCCTCTGTAGCTGTCGGGTTGCTCTGCTGCCCGTTGCCGTCTATCTCGCCGTAGGTCATCCGTGCCGTATATCCGCTGGCTGTCTTCTGGAAGTAGAAGCGCAGGTTCTTGCGGGCATAGTTCACCGAGCTGGTACCCTGAATACGCAGATAAATGTCACGGGCTATCCAGTCCAGCGCCCGATTCTCGCCGTTGTAGAATCTCACTTCCCGGCACAGCTTGTTGGCCTTCTTGTTGTTCAGCTGGGCCAGCGCATCCATCACGTTCAGTGTGTCGCTCTCGCTCGGCACCTCACTGCCCACGCTGCCCGTACCTATCAGTACCAGGATCGAGTTCCGGCGCTTCTTCATCAGTCCCATCAGCTTCTCCATGCTCACCGTGTCCCCCTCGTTCAGCACGCGGTTGTCCTCATCCAGAGAGCGCACGCCCGGTTCCCCGTCGGCATCTTCCAGGTGGTTGCGGTCCACGATGTAGTTGTTCAGCACCTCGTCCGAGGTCAGCGCCTTGTTATAGATGCGCACGCTCTTCACGTTCAGGTCCGCACCCGTTGACTTGAACTCCAGCTGGCTCTGGATGTTGAAGTTCACCTTGTCCAGCCACTTCGAGGCGGCACTTTCCTCACCGTTCACATAGAAGCCGATCAGCGTGCGCTGTTCGTTCGTCTGCACGTTCGGGTAGAACACATAGGTAATGCGGATGTTCGTGCCCGGCTGGAACTTCGTACCCACCGAGTCCTCATAGCGCAGCACCTGTCCGGCATCCATCGCCTCGGTCACCACGCCGGTCAGGAACTTGGCCTCCTCCGGAGTCACAATCAGCCCGTACCGGTTGCCATTGTCCAGCTGCCCCAGACAGGTGATCAGCTCGGCATTCGTGTCCGTCACGTTCGCCGTGCTGTATTCAATCTCCAGCGTCATGCCCACGTCACGGATGGCAAATCCCTCGGGTTTGTCCGCCTCGTTGAAGGGACGATAACCGCCGTCGGCGGTCAGGGTCATGCCAGCACCGCCGGCCAGCAGCAGGCGGTCCTTGTGCCAGCCGCTACCTGCCCCGTATTCGTTCACGCTCCACAGCACGTCCCGGAACTCCATCCGCTTGTCACCGCTCACCCAGCTTGCCGGGTTGTTTTCCGTGTTGCTGCGCCCGAAGGCATCAAACGTACACACGGCATCCGGTGCCAGCGTAGCTTCAATGTCGGGGTGCGATGTCGTGTTCACCTGCACCTCAAGCACCGCATCACCGCACGACACACGGTAGGCCAGCGGTTCCACATTTACGTTCGTCCGCCCGTAGCTGCCGGTCTCGCCGCGCTGCAGCAGGTCTTCCTTCACCGCACTGCCCTGGTGGGTCACTTTCACGCGGGCCGTATACGCATCGCGGTCATAGCCGGCATACGAAAAGCTCCATGCCGTGAACTGCTCTGCCTCCAGCACCGGGCGTTTCCATTCTCGCTGGAACCCTGCCGCACGGTGGCTGAACATCATGCCGGCATAAGCCGTCACACCGCCGCCTGCCTTCAGCAGCGTAATGTAATGCACCCGGCTCACCACACCGGAGTTCTCATGCTGTGCGTAAGCTTCCACCACGTTCGTACCTTCCTGCATCTGCGTCAGCGGGATAGTCACGTTCTTCTGCTGCACCCCGCTGCCGGCAGAAAGACCGAGGGTAAAGGCCTGGCCGCCGTTCACACGGTAGTAGATGTTCTTCTCGCCGCTCGTACCCTTGGCTGTAAAGGGGATGTTCACGTCGTTCCGGTACCCGCCGTCGGCCAGTCCGTTGCCCACCGAGTAAGTCGTCTCCAGCGCCATGGCCACCATGGTCACCTTGGCCGTGGCCGTCTTCATCAGCGTGCCGCCCTGGTAGGTAGCCTGTGCCTCCACCTGCACGGTATAGGCGGTGGCATCCGTCAGGTAGGGCGAAGCGTCAAAGGTATAAGCCTGTCCGGCTGTCACACCCACAAACTCCGCATCCTGAAACTCACTGATCACGGTCGAACCGCGCTTCACAATCACGCGGGCTTTCAGGTCGCTGTAGCCGTCCACCGTACCACCACCGGCAGTACCCACACCCACGGAGTATTTCACCACAAAGCCGCTTCCCAGTGCCAGGTACTGCTGCGAGGGAAGTCCCGCACCGCCGCTGTCTGTCAGGTCAATGTTCACCACCACCTTGTCGTCGTCGGTGTACTTCGAAAAGCGTACTTCCTTCGAGCTCTCGCCACCCTGGTTGTCCTTCTGCTTCACGGTCATCACGTACTGGGTGCCGTCCTCGCTGTCCTGCACATCCACGTCCGTCACCGTACCCACCATTGCATCAAACACCGTTCCGGATGTAGGGGGCTTCGTCTCGCCGCTCACCAGTTCCTCGGTAGGGGTACGGTTTGACAGCTCTTTCTTCAGAAACGCTTCTACATCGTCCCCGGCATAGGCATGATAGGTGCCGTCCGTCTGTTTCTGATTCCATGGTGTTTCAAGATTCATCGGATGTTCAGTCGCGTTGATGATTCCGCTTATTTTCCTTTTTGCCATAATACTGTCCTTTTATAATAATCATTCATTTATCAGTTTTACTGCTACCGTTCCATGCGTCCGACCCGTTCCATGCGTCCGACCCGTTCCACGGCTCGTCGCCTTTCCAGTATCCAAGTCCGAAACAGCTGCTGATTGCGGACCATACCAGCCTTGCCCCGGCATAGACAGCCGACAGGGCACGTTTTCCCACATACGCAGCCGTTATTTCCTTACCGCCTATGGTTATCATCGTCAATCCTCCTCATAAATCAGATACAGCGTATTCGCATCCTTGTCCTGCAGTGCCTCATAGGCTTCCTCGCTCATCACCTCATGCCGGTAGGAAAGCAGTCTCAGGCGGCCTTCTGTTCCGGTATATACGGCATCGCCCAGCAGGTAAAGCTTGTCCGGCAATATGCCTGACCGGTCCGCATTCATGAACATGCCGGCAGGGGGCACACCCGCCACGTCCCAGTCCCCGTACAGGGTGGAGTCCATGTGGTAGGCGAATTTCCCGGCACCGGCCACATACACCACGCTGCCGCCCGGCTTGGTACACTTGTCAGGTAAAACGTTCCCGGCTTCCATCCATGAGGAAAAGCGTGCAGTAGCCCCGCCGACGGCTGCTGCCGTAGTCTGTTCCACCTTGGCTGCGGCATTTTCTGCCTTGGCTGCCGCTTCGTTGGCCTTGGTTGCGGCTTCCGTGGCGGCCTGGGTCTTTTCCTCCAGTCCGGCTACGGCTCCTTCCGCTTTCTTGGCGGCAGCCTCGGCACGGGCGGCGGCATCGCTCGCAGGTTTCCCTATCAGTTCCAGGGGGACGTTCACCATCTTTCCGTCCTTCTCGCCGGGCAGTGATTTCACACCGCTCAGCGAGGTGACGGTTTCCAGATCCTCCACACCGGTAGAGGACTGAAGCACACGGTCCAGCACTTCCTGAACCAGTTCTTCTTGCGTCATTTCTGCCATAAATCTATTCATCTATCAATTTTACGATCTGTGAATAACATCCTGGGGTTAGCCCGATTACAGACTCTTTTATAAGTATAGCATCCTCAGCACTGATGGATAAATCCCCGTTTGCCTGTATGAGACGCATGCACAATTCATACGAATGGATTTTACGGCTGCTATCCTTATTAGAATCACCGGATGATCGAGCACCTTCCCCATTAAAAAGGCATTGGGCTATAATATCTGTCATCAGCTGGACTTTTCCACCGACTATGAGGTCATTCCCTCTATAATCCTTAAACGTCTTGTTAAAATTCACCTTCATAACTATTCATTTTTATGACACGTTAATGATAATTCCATTCTGTACTTCTACTGTTTTACCCTTGAATCGCCCAGACCAACCATTTTGAGGAAGCATTTTATCAGCTTGTACCACACCACCACTCACCAGAATATTCCCGGAATGCACCAACACATCGCCATCGAAATATCCTGCTGAAAATGTAAATTTGTCAGGATAAGTAGGCTTCTCACGACAACTTCCATAAATACCTGCTCCACCAAATGGAGCAATACCCATGATTGCATTACTAAAATTGTTTGCCTTAGCATAGATGCAGGTATCTCCGGTCCAATAGCCGTCATATCCCAATCGAATTTCAGCATCTCCATTACTCCAAAGCATGCAATTCCTTTCAACTGTAAATGTTCCTACCTTTCCTCCGTCCTCAACAAATATTTTTCCATATACAGATGCATTCCGGCATTCCATGCTCCCGTCCTCCAGTATCCTGAAGTTTCCGTTGGCTGTCACCAGTCCCTCCAGCTGTATATGGTCGGCTGTCAGCTTGATTTTGCTCACTGGGTTGCCATGTTCGTCCGTATCTTCCACACTGACCCCGATAAGGGCCACCTTGCCGCTGGCATCCTGGGCATACAGCCCCGCACCCTCCGGCTTGATCACCAGCCCGGTTTCTTTCAATGCAGCCCCGTCCTTGTCAAAAACCGCCGCTGAAATCTTTACCAGCCGGTCGCTCTGTTCGAACAGTGTACGGTACTTATAGGCCAGTGCGTCCGCCTTGTTGGTAGAGAATACCAGCAGCGAAATGTAAATCACGCCCGTAAACGACAGCTTGAAGTCTCCCGTACCGTTCCAAAGGCCGTCCAGCGTGAACATCTTCTCGCCGCCAACGGGCAGGTCTTCTTCATGGCCGAACAGGTTGAAGTTTTCAAACCCGGTCTTGTCAGCACCCACAAATTCGATTTTCAACCGTCCGGCCTTGATGACCCGGTAGCTGAAGGACAGATACACCACGCCGGGCACCCGTTCGCCCTGGCTGTTCGTCTGCCGGTACTCCGGTACCAGCCGGAAGTCCTCCAGTTTCTGCATGATATAGCTGTTCCGGATATAGGCATAAGGCACCTTGCCGTCGGTCCGTATCTCGGCATGCCCGTCCGGCTTCGTACCGTAAGGACCGCCGTTCGCCCAGATCCAGCGTCCGCCCAGGGTGAACAGCGTAGCCTTGCTGCCCGTCTTCCATTTGTCCATGCCGTCGGCAAAACTGCTGTTGTCCAGATAGCTCTGTTCTTCGCGTATTTCCTTGCGCAAGCTTTCCACGGCTGAATGGATTTTCCCCTCGGTTATCTCAAACCGCGTCAGGATGTCCTCGCCCGTCATCAACACGAACGTACCCTTCAGCCACACGTTGTCGGCATACAGGCCGTTTCCTTTCGGCTGTTTGTCTGCCGGGAAAGCGCTGCTCCTGATGCCGTCCAGCTTACCCAGCCGGCAGCGAAGGCAGCCGTTGAAGTTCTTGGCCTTCACACCGTCCAGAATGTCGATACGGGGCTGTCCGTCCTCCGTGGCCGCAATGGATATAAGGTTCTGCCGGAGCGGGTTTTCCGTGTTGCCCATCAGCACGCACTCATCGCCTGCCTCCGGCTTCACCCCGCCAAACTCGCTTACCGGGACCAGCACACCGCCGGCTATCACTGAAGCCACCTCCACCCAGTATGCTTTTAGTTTCTTACCACCCGTAACCGCACAGCGCATCAGGTCATGGGCCACAAAGCCCGATTCCTGCTCAAACACGATGCGGTAGTTGTCGCCCTGCTTCACCACGTCCTTGATCTTGCCGTTGGCAGCGGACACCACCAGCTGGCCGCACACGCTGCGCACCTTCTCGATCAGCAGTTCCAGCGCCACCAGGCTTTGCCGGGCAGTCACTTTGTCCACCGTCAGGTTCGTCAGTCCCGTCAGCTGGTCAATCCACAGCTGCCAGCCCTCACCGGTCAGCCCGTCCACAAACTCCGTGCTGCGCAGCAGTTCGCGGATCACGGCAGTCAGGTATTCGGCATTGCCCTCACCGTCCACGATGCCGCAGGGCTTGCCGCCGGCAGCCTCGCCAAAGCTCACACCCTTCAGGAAGCGGATGGACTCTTTGGCTGTGTCCGGCCGGTTCTTGCTCAGGAACTCTTTCTGGCTGCGCCGGGCGGAAAACAGGTTGTTGTCCGTGGGCAGCGTCTTGTCCCAGCTTCGTATGATGTCCGGAAGGGCAGCGCCTTCCGTCTTTGATTTCGTATAGCTTTTCAGCGCACCGATGCTGTCCGTCACCTTGTCGAACTTGCCCACCTGCAGCGCATCGCTTATCTCGATGTCCATCTGCCCGGGTTCGTTCACCTTGCGGCTGATTTTAGTGATACGGCTCTGACGGTAGCCTTTTTCCGGGAAATACTTCCGGCTCTCCAGCTTCACCCGTCTGCCCACAAACAGGTCTATGCCGTGCTCCTCGATGTATACCGGGTCTGTCGGGGCTTTGTAGGCGGCAATGTCCAGCCAGTGGTCCCGGTTGTACTCGTCCACCGCAACCGCAAACTCCTCTTCGGCCAGCCGGTAATACTCATCCGGCATCCGGATATTCCACAGGATATAGGTGTCGCCTGCTCGGGGCACCAGCTTGCCGCCCGGCAGCTGGGTGTCGTCATCGTAGGGCCAGATGGTAATCAGTTCGAATTCACGTGCCGCGCTGTCGTAGTTCACCTCAAAGTAGTGGTCATCGCTTTCTCCCAGCCCGGCCAGGTCGCCCGTCTGGAACGACACACGTTTGGTCTCGCCGGCCAGCTCGTACAGGTTGGGGTCAAAGTTCAGTTCCCCGTCCCGGAAGTAATAGACGGTGAATTTGTTTCCTTCATCGTCTGCCACCTCCTCGCTGCGTACCGAACTGACCGTACCCACCCGGTGGGGATAAATGTCACTGAAGGCTTCCTGCTCGTAATGGTCATAGATGCCGTATTCCTCCACGCCCTGCTCAATGTACTTCCTGCCGCCGGGAAGCATCAGACGCGGGCTGCCGTATTTCTCCGCATCGATGTTGCGGGTCGAGCCTACCGGGAACAGGCGCGTATAGAATTTGGCCGTGTTGCTCGTATCTCTTTCCAGCGAGGTCAGCCCTTTGCCGTAGCCAAGGGTGATTTCTTCCCCATGCTCGCAGCGGCACACGTTTACCGTCTGCCCCTCAACCCACCATTCCACCTTGCCGCCTGCCTTTTCCGCGATGGCTTTCAGCGCTTCGTCGCAGTACATCCCCTCGTAGTCTATCGTGATCAGCTCCGTACCTTCCACCGTACCCACCTTCCAGTCGGTAATGTGGCCCATGCCGTCATTGATAGCCTTCACCACCATCGCCACATGCTCGCGGGGCGTGGCCGTCAGGGTAAACAGGGGGTTGGTGTCCCCGTCCGTCGTCTCCAGCACCAGGAACCGCTTGATCAGGCTCTCGATACCGTACAGCTTCAGGTCATAGTCCCACTCGCCATCGTTCACCTGCTTCGGCGTGTAGCGTTCCGTCAGCCAGTACCGCTCACCCAGATAGTCCGTGTAGTCGTTCACGTCCAGGGGCAGGAAGGCATAATAGCTGAACGACAGGGAAAGCACATTGTCTCCCTGCACCTCCTTGCTTTGCGTCGAGCTGTCGTTCACGGCCACATCCGCACGCTTGGTTCCGGCTTTATCATATATCGTTAGAAGCATATTCTAATAGCGTTTGAATGGTTATATAATCGGTTTCGGTTCCCGGAACTTTACCCGGAACTTTCCGGCATGCACACCTTCCGTCCACAGATAGGTCAGCGGGGTGAACTTCGTACAGTCGGCATACTTCACCCGCAGCTGCAGGTCCAGCTGGGGGAAACGGATGTCCAGCCAGCCGTCCTTCCCCTGCTTCAGGAAATTCACAAAGGCAAAGTACTGCTTCATCCATCCTGCCTGGGTCTTGTTGTACAGCGCAAAGTGCAGCGTCACGTCCCGCGCCTCATTCCGGGGGGTCAGCACGGGGTTGTATTTCTCCCCGTGCTCCTCCCGTATGTCCACAGCCGTATCCTTCTTGGCCTTGCTCGGGGTCAGGATGGCCGTCAGGTTCTCCATGCCGCCGCGCCGGTCTTCCACCAGAAACACGCCGTATTCCGTCCAGATGTCCGTGCCGTTCACCAGCACCAGTCCGCTCAGTATATTGCCCATATCACTTCACTTTTAGTCCGTCACGTATCATTTTCTTTATCACTTCCTTCAGTTCGCCCAGGTGTCCGGCGCTCACACCGGTGTTCTCGGCTATCCGGGCCAGGTGGCCTTCAGCCGTGTCCATCTTCTCCACCACACTTTCCAGCCGGTCGTCCATGCTGCTCCAGTGCTGCAGCCCGCTGGTGAACATGCCCTCCAGCTTCGTACCCTGGTCCTGCGTCATGGCCGTAAAGCCGCCCGCTTTCGCACTCTGGCTGGTGCCGCCGGCTTCGGTCTTGTCGTAGCCCGTGGCGGCAGCCAGGTTGTCACGCAGGGCAAGGGCTTCGTCCACATACTGCATGTACTCTTCGGTCAGCGCGTTCCGTTCCGCCTCGGTCAGTTCGTTGTCCTCCATGGCCTTGCCGAACTTCTCCCACCAGCCTTTCAGTTTTTCGCTGTACATCTCACCGATCTTGTTGCTTAGCATCGCCCGCATGAAGTACTCGGATATATCCTCCGCCGCATCCTTGGCACCGTACTTCATGTTCATCAGGTTGTCGATGAAGCTGCTGTACATCCCGTCGAATGAAATACCGGTCAGACCTTCATACAGCTGATCGGTCAGCTCCTCCAGCTTGCCGGCCTGGTCTATGTAGTCATCCAGCTTCTCGGTCAGTCGCCCGCCGTAACCGCCCTTACCGGTATTCTGTATCTGCGTCCACATGTCCACGTTGCTGCGCAGCGCCTTCATCTCCTCCGGGCTCAGGCTCCACAGGTTCCCGTCCCACTGGCGGCCAATCTGCCCGCTCAGTTTGTCTATCTGTGCCTGGCTGAATCCGCCCCAGTAGTAGTTCCAGCTGTGGTGGCTTCCGTGGTATCCGGCTTGTGCCATCGCCATCTGCAGGTAGTTCGAATTCGTTTCCTGCTGCATCTTGTACGCATCGCGGTAAGCCGCCACACTCTTTGTACCACGGCTCTGCTTGATGGTATCGGTCAGGTCCTCAATCGAGGTCTGAAGCATCTCGTTCCGGTTGGTCAGACGCTCCATGGTGGCTTGCACCTCCTTGGCATTGCTGCCGCTCCAGTTGATGATACCGCCCAGGCTGAACACCTGTTTCACCACACCGCTCAAGGCCTTGATACCACCGGTCAGAATGCTCATCGGACGCGTCAGGTCTATGCTCTCCAGCCCGTCCAGCGTCTGCCCCATACCATCCAGCCATTCGCCCATCCATTCGGGGGGATCGATGCCGAACTGCTCCACCAGCCCAAGCAGGTCTTCCGCAGCACCCACATATTCCTTCACCTGGTCCACACTGTTATGCAGGGAGTCCGTAGCTTCAGCCAAAGCCTTCTGCTTTGCGTTCCGCGCTGCATCCAGCGTAGCCTTGGCATTCTGTTGCTCGGCTTCCGTTCCTTCCCTGACGGCCTTGTTGTAGGCTTCCTGGGCTTCCTTGACTGACAAGGTCGTGGATTGCACCTGGGATATGGATGTTTTCAACGCTGTAAAAGGATTGCGTTCGTTCAGTTTCTTGTCGATGGAATCTATCGCACGTACCAGGTCTTTCAGACTGTCCGGCTTCAGATCCTTTTGTGTATCGATATATTCCTTCAGACGGGTACGGAGTGACTGCAGGCTTTCAGTGGATACCTTGTCAAGGTCTCCGAAGACGGATTCCCAGTCCAACCCTTCCTTCAGTTCCTCCATGTCCAGATCTGCCATCTTTTTCTTCAACTCCTCCTGAAGTGTTTTTTGTTCGCCTTCTGTCGCGGCTTCTGCAATGCGTTTTTCATACTCCTGCGTGATGGCCAGTTTCTTTTCCTCGTAGTTGCCATATTCCGACAGGTAATCTCGCATGGCTTCGGCTTCTTGTTCCTTTTCTTCCTCAAAGGTGGCAGCAAGAGCTGCACTCCGGTTCTTGTCGTTGGAATCCCGGGCAGCAGCAAGGGCATCCGTCTGTTCCGGGGTCAATCCGTTTCCGCCGGTGGATATGCCGGCTTCCTTGTTCTCACGCTTCCAGTCGGCTTCCTGCCGGTTAATTTCTTCTTTTCTCGCTTTATAGTCATATTCGATTTGTGCCAGTTTCTTCTCGGTACCGGCTTGCATGCGGTCTATCTCTTCCTTCCGGTTCTCGGCCTGCAGGGCGGCAAGATCCTGCGCCAGCCTGCGCTCTGTGGCAAGCCGTTGCTTGGCTTCCGCTTCCGGATTCTTCCCGGACTGTTCGGGGTCGGTATGTCCGCCGATATTTCCTTTTTTGGCTGCTTCTGCCGCTTTCTTTACCTCTTCCTCCGCTTTTTTCAGATAACCGTCGCGTTTGTTTTCGGCATTTTTCAACAGTATGTCATAAGCTTCCTGATCATGTTTCTTAATGGCAGCCTGTGCGTCATAGAACTGCCCGGATTCTGCCATGCTTGACTGTATGATATATTGTCCCCATTTCCCGAAAAAGCCCATGGCGCTTTCCGCCTCTTCCGGTTTCTGCGCCTTGATTTTATTCACCTCTTCATCGGCTTCTGCAGCTTTTTTTACAAGGTTCTGGACATTGGCCTGGTGCAGCAGAACCTGTACATAGTCCTCGCTCTTTTGGATAAGGGTATCATACCATTCGGAAAGTGTTTTATAATACCCGAAAGATTCCCCGTACTTGCGGTTCAGTTCTTCTACCTTCGCCTTTTCCTGTTCCTTGCTGCCGGTGAAGTTCTTTATTTCATCGATGACCGATTTCAGTTCGAAGCGGGTACGCACCATCTGGGCACGGCCATCCTTCTCTATCTCGGTCATTTCCTTGAGTGATATGTTGAATTCATCCACGCCTTTTTTGGCACTGAACAGGTTTTTCGTCCAATCCCAGATTTCGTCACCGTACATTACCAGCAGCATGATGCCGGTGGTCATGGCCGTCTGCCAGGAAAAAAGTGAGGACAAGACCTGCTTCCATACCGGTGTGCCCTTCTTGCCTGACTTCTGCAGCTCATCGTATTCCTTGCGGGCACGGGCCAGTTCGTCCGTAAAAATCGGCAGGTTGTTGGATATGGCCAGAAAGAACATCTGCGGCCCCATGGCCAAAGAAGGCATTTCACGGGCCATCTGCTGGATGCTGTTATGAAGCCCGTTGAACTGGCGCTGTGCATTGGGCACGTCTGCAGGGGTGACCTGCACGGATTCCGATTCCTCCTGCAGCAGTTTCAGTTTGCCGCGCAATTCCTCAAGCTGCTTCTCCAGTGCATGGATCTGCGCGATATTGGCACTCTGGTCCAGATTGGGGGCAGCCGTCTCCCCGGCAAGGCGCAGCCTTTCCAGTTCAGCCTCCAGCAGTCTGACGGTATTACGCAGTTCCAGCGCCTCACGTTCGGCCTTGTTCATGCCGGGCGTGAGTTTGTCCTTCATCAAAAATTCAACTTCTACAGGTTTGCTCATTCCAGTTTGCTTTGAAAAAATCCTACTATATCGTTCGCTTCATCCTCGGCGCTGCGCTCCGGGCTGGGAACACCGTTTCCGCCGCCTTGTTTTTTCCGCACATACCGCGGCGCGTCGCTCAGCATCAGTATCAGCGTCTGCCAGTTCACACCGTCCAGAATGTAGTCCACACTCCAGCCCGTCGCACTCGCTATCTGCCACACGAAACCGAAAGGGCTATGGGAACCCTCATACCGGGTTCTTAACTCCCCATCCTTGCCTGGCTCAGTCTCGGAGTCATCGGGTTCGCCCGCGCCACCGAGCTGATAATACGCATAAAATCCTTCGTGCCCATCAGCCGCTCAAACGTTCGGAACAGCGCCATCAGATACTTCCACTCCACAAAGTTCCGAAGCACCCATGCCGTCACACCGATACCTACATGTCGCGACACATAGCCACGGCACACCGTATAGGCCAGCAGACGGCTTACAGCCTTGCCATGTTCCGCTACAAAGCTTAGTTCCTCGGTCTTGTCCTTCGGCTGCCACCCGGGTTCTACACCCATCTTCAGGTATTCCCTCGCCAGCAGGATCTGCCCGCGCAGTCGCGGGCGCTTCATCGTCACACGCACCTCCAGCGGGCGTTTCAGCCATGGGAGCTTCCACCTTTTAAGAGGAACGGACACGCCGCTGTCCAGCAGCGCATCCGCACACTCCATTTCTATCAGTTGTTCCAGCCGGTCAGCCATACACTATCCCTCCTTGCTTGTGGTCTCCTCACTTTGAACCGAGGCAGCAGCCGCTGCTCCCGCAGCAGGCAGCTTGTGCTCTCCCCACTCTTCGGGCAGGGTTTCCGAGTCAAACACGCCGTAGGGCTGCGAACCGTCCTCCGGCATAGCCACCTCCAGCGTACATTCTATCTTCGCCGTTTCCGTCAGCGTCAGCTTACCGCCCAGGTTGCTCAGCAGCGTGCCGTTCGGTATCAGGATGCTCCGTCCGCTCACCAGTGCCAGTTCGAAAGGACCTTGCATCAGCAGGGCGGCTTGTGGGGCGGTCCAGCCTATTGGGTTCTTCTTCTGGTTGTCTTCTTTCGCATAGTGCAGCGTGCCGCCCAGCAGGGCATGCAGGTTCTTGTAGTCCGTCTGGATTACGTTGAATGTGGGGGCGATGCTGCCGTTGCTCTGCGGAATGATCAGCACGGGGGCACCCGGTGCCTGTTCCGCCTCAATCTTTGCGGCTTCGGGCTTCTGCCCGTTCAGGTCAAACGAGCCTTTTTCAATATAGCCTATCACGAAATCATTGTATTTCACGGCACCGATACCGTACATAAAATTTTTGTTCATCGTTTATAAAGTTTGATGGTTAATAACACACCGGCCAACAAGCCGGCCAATACACCTGTGATAAACGTCCGCATCCGGTTCGGAGGGCGTTTTTCTACTGTTTGAACGTCATTTGAAATTTCGCTCTTGGTTTCGCTACGGATACGCGCCAGTTCTTCTTCATACCATAGCACCAGCTGCTGCAGACTGTCACACGAGGCTTCGGCCACGATGTTCCCGCTGTCGTCGCTGCCTACGGTCAGATTCGCCTGTCCGCTCTTGCTACGGTACACGGCACCTTCAGGAAGTTTACGGAGGCTGTCCGCAGGTATAGACAGCTTCACCGAACTCGCCGGTATACCCGCCATCACCAGTCCCGCCCGTCGGCTTCCGCTCGCGCTGTCGGCGCTTGCCGATTCCGTCCGGACTTCCCGATTCATGCTCTTTCGGTGACTCGCGCAACCTGTCAAGCACAGGGCAATCGTCACGATGAGGACAGTTTCCGGCTGTATCAATAGCTTTTCTAAGACGGGCCATCTCGCGCGTATTGCGGGCCAGTTCTTTCTTTGTTTCACAAAATTCATCTTTTAGAGGTTTTACAATATTTTCCATCAAAATGCGGGTGGCATGTTCGGCGTTATCTATGCGCATGGCCTCTGCACCGGCCTCGGCCTTCATCGCTTCCGCTTTCGCTTTCCTCACCGTAGCCCGCATGGAGCCTATGGTCGCCACCGTTCCCACCAGACCGCCGCTCAAAATGATGTTCATAAATTCGCTCAAATCCATACCACCCGGTTTTATTATTGGTTAATACCTATTTCTTTCAGCCATTCCTGCACATCGAAGCTCGGGCAGGCTTTCGCGGCCAGTTCGTTGTGTCCCACGATGCGTACATCAGGAAATTTCCGGTGAAAATCCTTCACATACTTCTCCAGTGCCTTTTTCTGGCAGCCGGTGCGGGTGTCCTTCGGGGTCTTACCGTCTTTTTCCACGCCTCCGGCATACACGATGTGACGGCTTACACTGTTATATCCCTTGGCTCCGTTGGTCACTTCCCAAGGGTCCACCTGTGCATCCTCATTGTTTTCTACCAGACGTTCCACGCCTCCGTTCAGGTGGAACAGGTCGGTATAGCCAACCTGCTTCCATCCTCTGCCTCCCTGGGCAACCGGAGAAGTATGCCATTTGCGGATGTCCGCCGATGATACCTCACGCCCCTCCGGGGTTGCCGTACAGTGTATTACCAGATATTTCAACTTTGCCATAATCATCATGCTTGATAGCCGCTCATCATTACCACTCCGGCATCCTCTTTCTTGGGCATACAGATGAAGTAATGGCGGAAGTTAATCAGGTTACGCTGATTCAACGGATCGTTCTTTGACTCGGAATAATACATCTTGGTAGAACCTGTTGCCTTGAAAACCCTCTGTTTGTAGAAGGCAAACGAACACGGAAATTCACCGGCTTCTGCCGTTGTACCCAATGCCTTCTTCACTCCGGCTGTAGTATAAAGCGGGTTGTTGCCGTACTCATAGATTTCAAAGCCGTAAAGGTTACCTACCTTGCCGCTGTTGCGGTCAATATTGTACTGTTCACGGAATGCCTGGCTGGTCAGCAGAAGGTCATTCACATGGTCGGGACAAAGCACCAGTCTTCGACCGTCTGACGGTACGCGTAAGTTGTCAAGGGCACGCTTCATTTCTACAAGGTCATTCACGGTAAGGCGCAGACGGTTTGTAGCCGGATCTTTCTCGCCGGTAGTCTTAAGCACCGGAGTAGTTTCCGTATTTTTGTTCGCACAAAGCGCATGGGCTGCCTTGGTGAACTTCGCATCATTGATGCTGTTGGCATGTCCCTCTTTCACACGGGCTGTCTTGTCATAACTGATTGCATAAAGCTCATCGTCTGTAATCGGCGTGGCCTTGGTCTGGAATTTGTCCAACTTGATGGCAATATCCTTGTCCTCCAATGCCTGCACATCAATCGGATAGGTTTTGTTGTTAATCAAGACATCCGGATCTACACCAACTTCTACCAGATGAATCACATCGTTGTTCACGATACTGCTTTGGTCGGGGATTCCCGCCAGCCAGGTTCCTTCCAGTCCGGCACGAAGCACCTTGACAAGTTCCCCTGTCCAGATTTCCGTATAAACCCCTTCACGGAGTATTGAAGCACTTTGCGGGGTCATTCCCATAAAGGCTGCCACCGCATTCATTCCCACAGCTCCGGCCACCGGAGAGAATCCCAATACCGAAGCACACACGACACCTGTCAGCGTATTGAACAGGAGTGCCGTCAAAAGCATTACAATTTTTCCCATTTTCTTCATTTTAAAGGTTTTCAAATTTCACAGGTCATGCCGTATTCAGCCTTGTACAGGCGCTTGTACTCCTCTGGGTTATGCTCGCGCATTTCAAGCAGCGCATCACTCGGGACATCGCTCAGCTTGGCATAGGTGGACGGCTGTGCCTGCTGCTTGCCGCCCTGATAGCTCAATACAGTGGAAATCTTCACCTGGGGCTGCATGGCATCAAGCACATTCTTCAGTTCATCGACACCGACCTTCTTGCCAAGTTCGATAAACTGTGTCTTCTTGTCTTCTCCCAGACGCTTTTCCACCACTGCCTTTTCCACAAGGCTGGTGATACGGGCCAAAGTCAGCTTCCCGTTTTCTTGTTTCAAGGAATCATTCTCTGCCTTGGCTGCTTTCAGTTCATTTAAGGCTCGATTAACATCAGCCTCCGTTGCCGTTTCCGGCAGCCCCAATTGAAGGGCCAAAAGTTTCAGTTCCATTTCTTCTGTTGTTTTTTGGTTATTAATTAGTGGCAAAGGACAATCACCATCCTTTCCCAATGTGATTTGTTTTCCATCCTTCATCAGTACGATGGCATCATCATTGGAACCTACGTCCACCAGTGATACCTCATACAGCTTGCTTTTGGTTATTGTAGGGCTGGTCTGCCCCTGCAGCAAATGTTCGGGCTGGTCACTCAGTTCCAGAATGTCTATTCCGGCACTCACCATTCTCAGGCTGCCGAATTCAAACTGTTTCTTGCATCTTTTACTGAGGTCGGTTGCTTCGTCAAACACCAGTTCCCCGGTTACCTCACCATCTTCCACCCGAAGGTCCTTCACATAGCCAATCACGTTCCCGCGTTGGTGCATGTACAGCAGTACCGGGTTTCGACAATACTGCTCCACACTCATGCCCGATGTCAGCACACGGCTTCCGTAGCTGTTCAGGCTGTCGTTTGATATTCTTACACGTTTACTCATTTTCTCATGCCACGCCTTTATGCATTGGCGCTGCAATATTACAGAGCACTTACCGGGAAGCCAAAAAAGTGTGCAATGGTTGCACACTTCTATGAAACCGTTGCACATTATTTTGGCTGCAAGCTGATAAGCGGACAACTTTGCGAATAAATCGGGCAGGTGCAAGGAACTCCGAAGCCTGCCTTTAACCCTATATTCTTTATTATATGACAAAGGCAGAAATCGAAAAGAAAAAATCTCTTGCACGCTCACTGTTCCTTTCCGGTATGGAGCAGACCGAAATTGCGGAGAAAGTGGACGTGTCACGCGTAACCATTTCAAAATGGTGCACGGCTGACGGATGGAAAGAAGCAAGGGCGGCAAAGAACGTCACCCGTCCGGAACTGGTGAACAAACTCCTGCTCACTATTGATACACTCATTACTCAAGTCAACGAATCAAACGACCCTGCACTTGTAGCCGGTCTCGGGGACAAACTGGCCAAACTTTCGGCGGTGATCGAAAAGTTAGACAAGAAGGCCAATGTAGTGGATGTCATTGAAGTGTTCATGGCATTCTCCAAATGGATTGAATACCGTTCAACCATCGACCCGGAAGTGACTCCGGAACTGGTCAGGGCAATCAACAAGTACCAGGATTTGTATATCACCGAACAGATGGGCATAAAATAAAACGGCTATGGCAACAGCAGCGGAAAAGAAACAGGCATACGAACAGTGGAAGGAACACTGTAAAAGAGTGCAGTCCATCACGGATACGGCTTTGCTCGCGGGCGAGACACCGGCACAAAAGGATAGGCGTATTCTGCGGCTGCAGGGTAACTATGCCGCGTTCTGTGAGTATTACTTTCCCCACTTCCTCACCTTGCGTGACAAAACCACCGGGGAAGTCATACGCACCATCCACAATGCACCATTCCACAATGCGGCAGCGGCTAAAGTAAAAGGTACACCCAACCTGAAGGCAGTATTCATGTGGCCGCGTGGCCATGCCAAGTCCACACACATGGACATTTTTGTTCCGCTGTGGCTGATGTTCCAGCCCAAGCGCCTCATCAACTTCATGGTGGTGGTCGGCAAAAGCGAAGATTCAGCCACGCGTCTGCTGGGGGATATTCAGGCAGAACTGGAGCATAACCAGCGCATCATTGCCGACTTCGGCAAGCAGCAGGGGAATGCCTCCTGGCAGGATGGGGAGTTCAAGGCAGCCAACGGGGTGAAATTCCTGGCTTGCGGACGCGGACAGTCTCCGCGTGGTCTGCGCGACCGGGAAGCACGTCCGGACTACATCGTCATCGATGACTTGGATGACGACGAACTGTGCCGCAATGAGAAACGGGTGCATGACATTACAGACTGGGTGAAAGAAGCCCTTTTTGGTGCACTGGATGTGGGCCGGGGGCGTTTTATCATGGTCGGGAACCTCATTTCTAAAAACTCGGTGCTGGCCAATCTCACCAAGACAAAAGGGGTACATGTATCCGTCATCAAGGCAATAGACAAGAACGGAGAACCGGTATGGCGCGAAAAATGGACGAAAGAAGAGGCGCAGGAATACAGGGATTTCGTAGGCTACCGGGCATGGGAAAAGGAGATGATGCACAACCCCATCGTGGACGGCACTATCTTCCGGGCAGACTGGATTCGTTACAAGAAACTGCCCAGACTGTCCAAGTATGAAATGCTGGTCTGCTATACCGACCCCTCTTTCAAATCAACCACTTCCAACGACTACAAGGCTTGCCGCCTTTGGGGCAAGATTGGGAAGGAACTGCACCTTATAGACTGTTACGTCCGTCAGGATACCGTTTCCGGAATGGTGCGGTGGCTGTACGACCTCTACGAACGTACACGCGATACGGCAGCCGTGCAGTTCTTTATGGAAGCGAACTTCATGCAGGATGTCATTCTGGATGAGTTTGAGGCAGAAGGAAATCTGCGTGGATACCAACTGCCCATCATGCCGGACAAACGAAAGAAGCCGGACAAGCTCCAGCGCATCGAAGCGGTCTCACCATTATGGGAACGCGGTTTCGTATTCTACAATGAGAAGTTGAAAGAATCACCGGATATGCAGACCGGCATCGAACAGACCTTGGCTCTGGAGCGTGGCAGCCGTATTCACGATGATGCACCGGATGCCGACGAGGGAGCCATCTGGATGCTGCAGCGCAATTCAAGACAGGAGAGTTTTCAACCGGTGTTCGGCAAAAGGCCGACCGCCAAAAATATATGGTAACATGATACAGCTGATTAAAAGAATGATTTTTGCATGGCGCTATAAACGTGCCGTTGCCCGTGCTTGCAAGTATGCCAAGCTCTACGGAAGAAAATACTACGTCCTGTATATGGGCGGCAAACTGAAAGTTGTCCCCAAAAGGAACATCTGTGAACTGATTCACCGCCACCGTTTCCGCAAGGGAACCACTATCCGGGATATAGAAAAAATGGCATTGTTCATCACTAAATAATAAGGTCATGTTCATTACAGAAGAAGATTACAAAGTTGTCATCGGCGACAACGCATTGAAGGTTATTTCGCAGGTAAGCCCGGAAAACCGTACCAATGCAGAAGCGGAAGCCCGGGAAGAAATTGCCGGTTATCTACGGCCGAAATACGACTGTACGGCCATTTTCTCTGCACAGGATGAACATCGGAACCGGCTCATTGTCATGTACACCTGCGACATTTCACTTTACCACATGAGTGCAGCCATGCCGCAAAAGATGGGAAGCGAGATACGCAAGGAACGATATGAACGGGCCATCAAGTGGCTTGAAGGCGTACAAGCTGGAAAAATTGTCCCTGATTTGCCCTTGGCTGTCGGAGAGGATGGGCTTCCGTCCGGAAATTCATTTGTTTACAGCTGTCAGAAGCAGCTTCATCATAACTGGTAAGACTATGGATATTAAAGACTTTTTCAGCGGTATGTTTTCCAATAAACCGAAAAACGTACTACAAACGCCATACGGCAATTTTAATCTGGCCAAGGGGAAAGACATCAAGCGGGTGCAGAAAATGGTCATCGACCTGCAACGCACCACCGATGCACTCACCCGGAAGGACATCAAGAACTGGCGCGATGCCTGGCAGTATGCCATCAATGTGGACAGCCCCAGCCGCCAGCGCCTGTACGACATCTACCGGGACGCGGAAATAGACCTTCACCTCTCCGGGTGTGTGGAGCAGCGCAGAGGTTTTGTCATGGCACGTTCGTTCAAAATCGTGGATATGAAAGGGGATGAGAACGAGGAAGCGGTTCATTTCTTTGACCAGTCCTGGTTCAAGCAGCTCATGCGCTATGCCCTTGATTCAATCTACTGGGGGCACTCGCTCATCGAATTGGGTGACCTTTGCACTGACGGCGACGGCTGCATCTGTTATTCGGATGTGAAGCTTATTCCGCGCAAGCATGTCATTCCTGAGTACGGACGTGTCATAACCGACCTCGGACAGGACTGGACTACCGGTATAGATTACCGCCAGCCTCCTTTTTCCGACTGGCTCATTGAGGCCGGCAGACCTGACGACCTCGGGCTGTATCTCAAGGCAGCTTCACAGACTATCCCCAAAAAGAATATGCTGGCTTTCTGGGACACCTTCGGGGAAATATTCGGAATGCCCATGCGCATAGCACGCACCACTTCGCGCGATCAGAAAGAGATTGACCGTCTCGACCAAATGCTGCGTGAAGCCGGAACCGCCCTCTCCATGGTGGCAGGAATGGAAACCGAAATAGAGTTTGTGGAAAGCGGCAAGGGAGATGCATTCAATGTCTATGACAAGCGCATCGATCGGGCCAACTCCGAACTGTCAAAGCTTATCATCGGGCAGACGATGACCATCGAGGACGGAAGCAGCCTCTCACAGTCTGAAACGCACCTTGAAGTGTTCCAGAACCTCGTGGAAAGCGACTGTGATATGCTTCGGGATATAGTGAACAACCAGCTCATTCCGCGCATGGTGCGCCACGGGTTTCCTGTCAAAGGGCTGCGCTTTGATTGGGACTACTCCATTGACTACACACCCGAACAGCAGAAAGCCTACGAAGAAATGGTACTGCAGCACTACAAGGTGAAGCCACAGTACTTTGAGGAAAAATACGGTATTCCGTGCGAGGAGAAGGAGCCGAAGGAAGAGCCGGACCCGACAGATCCGAAAAAAAAGAAAGACGGCAAACCGGCTGAAACGCTGTCCCGTTTTTTCGACTGAGCCCCGATGATTATTCGGGGCTGCACCAGCGATATACTAAAATCTTAGGCAAGAATTACTCCCATTTATCATTGTGCTTGAGCAAAAGCGAGGAAAACATCGAAACTTCAGCAAAGAAATGGGCAAGTGCTCTTAGTGACAAGACTGCAAGAGCTAAAGCAGAAGAAGCTGCGCGTATTATTTTAAGGCATGGCATAGAGTTACCTGTGATTAAAGAATCTGGCCGAATGAAGAAAAGGACGCTTGCACAATTCCGGAGTGACGGCACTCCAACAATAGAAGTCAATAAGAAATTAAACGATGATTTCTGGAAAAGAGACGCAAGATCTGTAGAAATTGGTTGGGCCGCACAAGATAATCCTATTCTGCACGAACTCGGTCATTACATTGATTTTATTTGCAATAAAGAAAAATATAATAAACAAAGCGAAAACAAAAGATTTTTCGGTGAAACAAAGTCACTGATTGAAAAAGAAGTCTCAATATATGCTGCTACAGACCAATGGGAATTGGAAGCTGAATTATATGCAGGAATAATGAGAGGAAAGGTCTATTCCAACAATGTATTAAATCTCTCACGGATTAGCCAATCTGACAATGATATAATTAAAAGGCTCCTTTCTTATGGAACCGGCCAAGATGTTTGTCTGCCAAGTGAAGACATTAGCAAACAATTCAAGAATATGATGAAAGTTCTTTTTCAGCAGGAAGGAAGTTCTTTTTCCATTAACATCATGGCAGACAAAGATGTGCAAAAAATGATAGAGACTCATTCTTCTGTCCTGAACGGATCATTCCGGCAGGTGGAAATGTCCGAGGCTATGCGCAAACGGCTGGAGCGCTCCAACTATGTATTCTCCGGGCTGAAGACCTTTCATGAACTGAATGAAGCCTTTCCCTCCTTATTGGATGAGAACGGCAATAGAAAGACGTTCGAACGCTTTTTGAATGATGTCCGGAAGATCGACGAAACATACAATTCAAACTATCTACGGGCTGAATTCAACTTTGTACAGGCTTCGGCTGAAATGGCGGCCAAATGGGAACGGTTCATGCAGGACGGCGACCGCTATTATCTGCAGTACCGCACGGCCGGGGATGCAAAGGTACGTCCCACCCATGCAGAAATGGCCGGTATCACACTCCCGGCTTCAGACCCGTTCTGGGAGGATTTCTATCCGCCTAACGGATGGGGCTGCCGCTGTTCCGTAGTCCAGGTACGCAAATCCAAGTATCCGGCTACGGATCATGAAGAGGCTATGGCAAGAGGAGAGTCAGCTTTGGAACTTGACAAGAAAGGTATGTTCCGGTTCAATGCAGGCATGGAACAAAAGACGATGCCCGACTATAACCCATACACCATCAAGCGCTGTAAGGATTGCGATATGAACAACGGAAAGATGGAACTGGTCTTCGTTCCGGAAAATGAATTGTGCGCTGCATGCAAACTGGTTCGGGAATTAGCAAAAGCCGATGCAAAACAAACACGTGCAGCAGCCAAGCCATTACAAGGAACTATTATCCGTAATACACATTTTCATCATGATGTGAATATTACAGGTACCTCTATTAGAGAATGGACTAATCAACCGCACAAACATTTCAAAGCCAAAAATCAAATGCTGCTGGACATAAACAATGTGTTTTCAAATGCAGCATACCTTGGCACAACAGATAACCATAAAGGTATCAAACGTGTCGTACAGTCACACATTTTTGAAGTGGAAGTGAGTGGAGAAAAAAATTTGCTGATTGTCCGTGAATATGATTGGGGAGAATATGTGCTGCATAGTATATCGGATAGTCCGGAACTTTACAACAAGATAAAAAAAGAATAGCAAAAGAAGCAATCTTCCGGAACTACAATCCGGCACTGGACTTCTAATGCTATTCCTCACTGCAAATATACAAAACAATTTTCAAAAACAACTCATTATGAACAAAATTATCGAATTTCTCAAACAAAGCAACCGCTATAAGCACCTTATTGGCGGTCTTCTTGTAGGATTTGCCGCCCTCAATCCGTGGACGGCTCTGTATGCATCCATTATCGCTGCCTCCTGTCTGGAACTCAAAGACAAACTGAAAGGCGGACTTTGGGACTGGATAGACTGGTCTCTTACCGTCATCGGCGGCATATTGTCGGCCATATTTTGGTGGATAGTGTAATGCTTTAGTTCATTTTGCCTGTTAAATCAGTAACTTTGTACCCGGCGGAGCTTCCCGATAGTCCGTGTGGTCTATCGCGGGTACAACAATGCGAACGCGAATGGCGGTGTATCGAATGCGAATGCGAATAACGATGCTTCGAATGCGAACGCGAATGTCGGCTCGCGTCTGGAAATCTAATTAATCGGCGTACAGCACCGGGGACGTGTCCCCAATGCGGTGCCGAGGGAAGCAAGCCACAGCAACAGCACCCATTAGGGTGGAAAGCTGAAAAATCACGCGTCGGGTGGAGTTTGGTAGGCTGTTATCAGTTCGAAGAAGTCAGGCCCGGGGAAAGGAAGGCCCTTATCTTCCGTATTTACAAACCAACAGCAGAACCGTATGCGCAGGGAAGGATATATCATAGAGGAAATCATCGAATACTCCAATATGTCGGAGGCATTCGAGGCCGTACTGCGCGGAACGGATCGTAAAAGGTCAACGCAGGGACGGTATCTGATTGCCCATAGGGAGCAAGTTATCGCCAAATTGATGGAGGCCATTGCAAGCGGTTCATTTCAGCTTGGTGGATACCATGAAAGAGAAATCGAGGAGTATGGCAAAAAACGCACCCTGCAGATTTTATCCATGTATGACCGCATCGCGGTATATGCCGCAATGAACGTTGTGGACCGTCATCTGCAGAAACGCTATATCCGGACTACCGGAGCCAGCATTAAACGACGTGGCACTCATGATCTGATGAATTGCATACGTACCGATCTACTTAAAGACCCGGAAGGCACGCTGTATGCCTACAAGTTTGACATCCGCAGATTCTACGACAATGTGCGGCAGGATTTTGTGATGTGGTGCTTCCGCAGGATATTCAAGGACGAAAGGCTGTTGGTGCTGCTGGAGCGGTTCGTGACAATGCTGCCGGAGGGTATCAGCTTCGGACTGCGTAGCTCACAGGGAGCAGGCAACCTGCTTCTGTCTGTATTTTTAGACCACTATCTGAAGGATAAGTACGGGGTTCGTTATTACTATCGCTATTGCGATGACGGACTGGTACTCGGTAAAACGAAAGCGGAATTGTGGAAGATTCGTGATATTATTCACGGGCAAATGGAGAAAATAGACTTGGAAATTAAACCGAATGAACGGGTATTCCCTGTAGAAGAAGGCATTGATTTCCTTGGCTATGTTATTCGTCCTGACTATGTGAGATTGCGGAAACGTATCAAGCAGAAGTTTGCCCGGAAGATGCACGAGGTAAAATCGAGAAAAAGACGGCGGGAATTGATTGCCAGTTTCTACGGCATGACGAAACACGCCGACTGTAATAAGTTGTTTAAAAAATTAACAGGCAAAGAAATGAGAAGTTTTAAAGACTTGAATGTCGCTTACAAACCGGAGGACGGCAAGAAGCGATTTCCCGGAGTGGTGGTAAGCATCCGGGAACTGGTAAACTTACCGATTGTAGTGAAGGATTTTGAGACCGGTATCAAGACCGAGCAGGGAGAAGACCGCTGTATTGTGGCCATCGAAGTGAACGGCGAGGCAAAGAAATTCTTCACCAACAGCGAGGAAATGAAGAATATTCTCGCACAAGTGAAAGAAATGCCGGATGGCTTTCCGTTTGAAACGACCATCAAGACGGAAACATTCGGCAAAGGTAGAACCAAATATGTGTTTACATGAGAAGAGTTGAAGGAAGCGCCGGTGTTCAGCTGATGGAATGCACGAACCCGGTTAAAGACAAATGGCGCATCCGCTGGGATGTGCAGGAAAAAGAGGATGGCTCAGCATCCTATATGGAAGAAGAGTACAGCCATAAGCCCACTGATGAGGAAATCCGCACATTGATTATGTCCTGGTATAACAGCCAGACTGATGCAGCTATCCTATCCGGATTCGTGTATAAGGATGCCCCTGTATGGCTTTCTACAGAAAACCAGTACAACTATAAGGCAGCATACGACTTGGCTGTTCAGACGGGCGGAGAGACCCTTCCAGTTACATTCAAATTCGGTTCGGATGAGCAACCCGAATACCATACCTTTGATAATTTGGATGAATTGAAGGATTTCTATGTTCAAGCGGTCAGACACATCCAACATACACTGGCAGAAGGATGGAAAAGGAAAGATGTATGCAACTTGGAATTGTATCGGGTTGATTGAGTGAATTTCCCACGGGGGAGGAATAAAAAAAGCCCCCGGCCTGTTAAAAATCATCTCACCTACTT
>ULVW01109614.1_pt1 | contig 27988 bp, 36 predicted proteins | sample 1959801 | NCBI WGS metagenome assembly ULVW01 (sample SAMEA4835796, study PRJEB28245) | human gut metagenome | biome: gut microbiome; material: fecal sample | place: Denmark | collected 2008
TTAATATATATTGATTTATCATTCTTTGCTATATTTTCATCCATATAACTTTTCATATTTTCGTAAACCGCACGAATTAAAGTTTTATCTTTGACCTTTTCAAGTTCTTTTCTTATGCAATCTTCAACTGGTTTTCCACCCTTAACAATTGAATATTTCAAAAAATTCAAAATTGCTATTTCTTGAGTTTCTTTGTTGTAAATGATGTTTTTAAACCTATGCTCAAATCGATCAATAATACTTTCTACACTATCTCTTGAATGACCCATTTCAAAAGCAATAACCCTTAATGGTAAATGATAAATACCACACTGCTTTGAATTAGGATTTGTCAGCAAATACAAGAAAAAATATCTATCTTCAGCTGAATATTTTTCAGCCACACAATCATCTTTCCAAAAATCTGTATCAACAACTCTTTTTACTCCCATTTTTATAATCCCTTTCTGTTAATAATTGTATTTTTTATTATAAATTGGTTTATACTTTAAAATATAAAATTTTTTCAATTTGTTCAATTCTTTTTTATCTCTAACCCATAATGTATATACTTTGTCAAAATCTTTGTTAGCTAAGTGTTGGTATATTTTGCATACTCCTTTTGAAGTTTGCCCAACATAAACAACTTCCTCGTTTTTTATCAAAAAATAAATGAAATTATCTAAAAGTTGGTGTGTATATAACACACGGCATTTATCAAAATCAAAATCTTCAAATCTCATTTGCTTTCTACCTACTTTCTTATTGATTATCCTTTATATCAAAGTAATACTTTTTCAAATTATCTTCGCCTATCGTTTCAACAGCTTTTTTAAGTGCTTCTTCAGTTGCAAAGTAGATATTAAAGGGCAAATCTTTATAATAATAACTTACATTAAAAGTAATTTCGTTGGCTTCAACATCATATGCTATTGCATAATGTGCTTCATCAGAAGTATCATTAAAGTTAATATTTGATAACTTTCTTAATTGATTTATAATTTTAATTTTTTCAAGCATATGTTCAGCTTCTTCTCCAGCCTTAAAACAGTTCCCAGAGCTTAATCTTTGTTTATCAATTCTATTATTACTATCGTAAGTAGTATAATCAATAGAACCATTTGCTAAAATTGAGTAATAAATTTCGCTTTGTTTAGGTTGCCAGTTTCTAATTTTAATATCCTTTGGTTTTTCAACCCAAATCTTCCAATCTTCTGCGGTAAAATCAGCACAGCCAAAAACGCATCCTACCCAAGTTGTTAACTCTTCACCTTTATGTCTAACAGAACCATCTTTTAGATATGCTACACAATCGCCATGTTCAAGTTTAATATATTTATATCGATATGTTTTAATCTTTTCCCATTCTTCTCGTGTTACTTTCTCACCTTTTTTTAATTCTTCTAAAATTTCTGTAAATTTCATTTTTTTCTATTCTCCTTTTTTCGTTTAAAATTAAAAGCACTCTAATCAATGGTGTGCAACCCATATCATAAAGTGCCTTTCAGTCGGTAATATGTCGTTAATAGTACTTGCACATACTACCAACTATGTTTTTCGTGGCTCATGACTTCCACACTAATATTATATCACAATTTATATATTAATTGCAAATTATATACTAATTTAAAAATTGTTTAAATATTGCCATTAACACATTTACAACAATTGAATTACCAGCTTGTTTGTAAAGTTGTGTATTTGAATTTATTTTTTCTGCTTTATCAAAATCATTATCGCTAAAGCCCATAAGTCGCCAAACCTCAAGAGGAGTAAGTTTGCGAATACGTAAATCATTTTTAACAATAAAACTACTTTCAGTAGTAGTGCCGTTTATTGTTGGGCATTCATTATGGACTCTTTTTGCTTTATTATAACCATTTGGGAAACTAATATCAGCTGCTTGCCCCTCTTTAAATTTATCAATAATATCAGAGTTAATATATCTTTTAACATCCCCATCATTTGTGATCATTTTCATTTGTGATTGAGACCACAAATTTTTATCAACTGTTGCTGTAACAGTACTATGATTTTCCATAACAGTTGGAGCAATACCATTATTATCTACTATTCTTGATGCGTTATGCCCACTTGGTGAGTAATTACCTAAAACTACAACACCCACATCATTGCAATTGCATTTAATTGTTTGAATCATATTGTTTTGAACTACACCTCTTTTTTGATGTGGTCTGTCAATGTAAATTCCATCTCCCTCATAAGCCTCTGCATAGCCCTTTTGAGTTGCTTCTTTAACTAAAATGTAATTATCTGGTGGTCTATTGCCTGCAGCACAAGTAATTGTGCTGGCAATTTCTTTGCTTCCATCAAAATTTCTCATAAAAACCTTTTTTCTACCACCATTCATAGCTAATGGGTTTGTCAAATACTTAATCATTTTATCACTTAAAAAGTACTTTTCATCAACTTTTTCTTCTAACATATCTTTTAAACGCAATTTTAATTTTATTGGTTGTGGAAATGTATAATCACAAGTTGAATTTAGCAAACTAATCATATAACAACGATCACGATTTTGTGGAATGCCATAATTTTTTGCATTTAAATCTTTCCAATAGTTTTTATAGCCTAAACTTTCTAAAAACAATAGCCATTTTTCAAAATCTTTAATATTTTCGCTACTATGAACCATTGGCACATTTTCCATTAGCAAAATTTGTGGTAGTTCATTACATTCTTTAAGTAATCTTTCAACTTCCCATAATAAGCTGCTTCTTGTTCCTGTGCCTTTTTCCATTCCTTTGCCTTTGCCAGCTAAAGATAAGTCTTGGCAAGGAAAAGAATAAGTTAATATATAGGTATATAAATCAGTATTTGTAATATTTAAATCATTAGCACTAATTTTAGTAATATCAGTAGGTTCAAAATTTGTTCCGTGAATAACATTGTAGGTTTTGACAACTTGTGGTTCAATTTCACAAACAAAATGATGTTCAAAATCAACATTAAGATTTTTAAGTGCTTTTGCTTGGCTACCTATTCCTGCAAATAATTCAATAAGTCTTATAGGCTTTGTAATCTTATATTGATTATCTGCAAAATCGAATAAACTTATATCTTTTTTAATGTTAAATTTAGCCATATATTATACCATTTTTCTTACAGGCAAAATTAAAAATTCATCATTTATAACTGCGGGGTTATTTGGATTATCATGTGAAAAGTTCAGTTTAACATTTTTCTTATCACTGATAAAACTTAAAACAAGTTTCAACATTGTCGAACTATACCAAAATTCATTTTCAAATTTGAAGTCAAAAATACCCTCAAATTCAGAGTTTACAAACGTGGTGCTAGTATTTATACAAAATTTATCTAAAGTTAAGCCAATTAACGAATTTGAGCCTGATAATGCAAAAATATTGTATATTGGTTCAAGGTTTAGCGTTGTTGTATCAAAATTCTTAATAGAATTGTAAATATTTTCTAAATTAGGGTATGTACCATTTAGCAATCTTCCAACGTAAGTTAGCCCATTTTCATTTTTGTGCCAAATTTTCATTCCATCAGTTTCAAGTTTAATATTGCCTTTTAATTCTTTTAAAATGTTTATAAATGAGTTATTAATAACTAAATTAACTGAAGTATCTTCACAAGGTGTTTTATACGCACTAAAACTATCAGTCGCCATAATCCAACCATTTCTAACACAAACACCATTTAAAACCGCTCTTACACCTTTTTTGTCAGAAAAAGCACTTGCTATTTTTAATTTATCAACATTAATTGTAAAACTACTAATTACTTCGTTTAAATTTAATTGAGGTTTATTATCAATACTTAAAGTATTAATATTAGCTTTTAATTTAGGCTCATCTATTTTAACCTCTAAAATTGTACCATTTAACTTTGCTTTAACTTTTGATTTGTCATTTGCCATTTCAATAAATTTGCAAAGTTTTTCCATTTCTTCTTGATTTAAACAAAAATTTCCTAATATATCGGTTTTGCTTAAAACAAAAGTTTCTTTATCTTTATCGTGTTGTAATAAATTACCCTCTTCAAAGTAATTCATAAACATTGGTTTATTTATCATCATCATTTTCGTTCTCTCTTTCTTTTTCCATTTCAGATTTTAAATTATTAAGTAAGTCCTCAAGACTACCATTAATTAATGTTTCTTTTATTGAGTCTTTATAAACCTTGTATAAAACCTCACTAAATATTTTAGCAAAGATTTTTTCTCTGCCTTTTGTTTCGCCATATGAGTACGCAACTCTTATAATTACTAATACAACAATAATTATAATTGGTATTAATATTTTTAACATACTTTTATTCCCCCTATTTTATTTCCATTCAAAAATATTGTGTTTATCTCGCACAACTATATTAATCGTGTTTGCAGAATTTCTGTTTTGTTTTATTTCTTCGATTTTTAAAACTGAATAATTTTTGTAATTATCGTGTTCTAAATCGATTAATAAATTTTTTGCTCTTAAACATGAATAAACTTTTTTGTAGTATTTATTATTAACTTTGACAAATACATTTACGATTAAATTTGGGTCAATATATTTCTTAACAAATTGTTTTAAACGCATTATTAATTATTTTCAATTAAAACTCGATAAATTATATTATCTCTTACAAGATTATATATAATATCAAAGTTTGTAATTTTCTCATCAAAGATACAGGTATCTTCAATATCTTTCATATTGGCTACGTATGTATCTCTTTCATATGGTAATTCAAATTTTTCTAAATCAAGCATTACCTTATCTTCGTTTGTAACGATCAACTTAAGAATTAAGTCGCTTTCGTTAACAACATATTGATATGACCCAGTATCCATCGTTGTGTACTTTGTATAATATGATTTAAAACTATGTTCAAAACCATATTTTTCAAGCAATTTAAGTTTATTCTCTTTAACTTTGTAAACTATCTTGCAACCCTTGCCATTTGCTTCTTTAATCCAATTTTTAAGAATTGGTTCGTAAGGTGAATTAACATTTTTGGCTATTACATAGTAAAGAAGTTGCCTAGACATTCCTAATTTTTTTGCAAGTTGTGATTTTGTTTGTGGTGCAATTCCTAATTTTTTGTTTCTTTTAAAAACATTTTCCATTTGTTCTTTTTCTTGTTGTGTTAACATTTTTAATTTCCTTTCGCTTTCGCCATATTGTATTGTGCGGTTTCATAACTCAATTCACTTTGTAATTTTTGAATCATAATACCTAAATAGTAAGTACAATTTCTTAATGCATAATGTATTTCTGTTTGCTTACTACCTTCAAAATAATCTTCTAGCAAATCATCATTGTATAAATCGTTGCCTTTGATTTCTTCGTTTAATTGATTTATCTCAAATATTCTTGCTTTTAGATATTCAATTTTTTCTTTTCGTTCTTTAATACTTATCATTCACTATTTACCTCTTTCTGCATGTCTCAAACACACACCACCATTTTACACCTTTTAAAAATATTTGTCAAGTACTTTGAATTAGTAAAATGAAATAAATTAAAAAAACACCATCAATTTGACAGCGTTTTTCTTTTGTTAGTTCCTAAAAAGGCATATTGTCCATACCTACATCAAAACTTGTTGGGTCATCAACTTGTTCAACTGATGTATCTAAATTGTCTATATCTTGTTGTTTTTTCTCAAACTTTCTAGCTTCTATTGTAACAACTGTTTGTTTGTAAACTCTACCATTATATGTTGAACTATTTGAGGATATAGCCAAAATTTTATCAATTCTAATCACATCTTTTTCTCGTAAGTCCTCAATTGGGTTCTTAATAAATATTGTGTAATAGCCTAAATTAACATATTTCTTAAGCTCGTTATCATACTTTGTATCACTAAACATAAAAAGTTGCCATTTGTAATTTTGTTTGCTTACACCTTGTCTCAATTTGTAAACTTGTATCAAATTACCAACTGATAAACCTTTATTTTTCTTAACCATTTTACTTTTCAACTCCTTCAGTTAAAATTTCTATTATTCTATCGGCACATTCACTTTTTTTACAAAAGTCAAAAATTGCTCCATATTCATTTTGCATTGTTGTAAGTATCTTTGCAAGTTGTTTACCACTTGTTGGCGGTTGTTTTGGGTATGGTCTGCCTGTTCTTCTTGCTCGATTTCTTTGAATAGCCCACGTTTTAATTCGTGGGTTTTCCCATTTGTTTAAATCTTCAATGCATTTAACATTTTCTTCATTTACGATTAATATATGTAAGTTTGCTCCCATTTCCTTTGCACCAATAAGTTCATTTCTAAATCTTACGTGTTGTTGGGTAACATTACCTACAATTTCTTGGATACAATATTTAGTGTCAATAAGCACTGACAAATTAGGTGGCATACAATAATCGCCATAAGTCATAGGTTTATCATCTTTAATCTTATAACCTCTTGTTTTAAATTCTTCTTTTAGCCAATCCCATTGCTTGCCTTTTTGTCTAGTGTCACACCAAATAATGCGTTCTTTTAATTCCATATTTAAAACCCCATATCTTCAAAATCTGCTTCATTAAATGTAAATAAGTCTTCCTCTATCGTATCATCTTTTTGTTCTTTCATTTTGTTTGTAATTTTATACTTTGTCTTTAGTTCTGTAAAACACTTTTCTGAAATATCTTTGAGCTCAATTTTTTTAGTTTCTACAAACTCATCAACAATTTGTTTTGCTTGCCACATTTTTTGAATTATATCACCTTTTTCAACCTCATAATCAACATCAATTTTTCTTATGTTTTTAAGCGTTGTTGGTTTTAAGCCTCTAAAAATCTCATCTTCAGTTTGTTCATCAAAGAAAATCCAAACCATTTTGAAAGTATTATAACCTCTTAAATATGCGTAAAGCATTCCTTGATAAACTTCATCTAAAGGTTTGCTTTGTTCAATAAACGGTAAACTTTTCATTGATTTGCTTTTAACTTCAACTAATGTTTGCTCGCTTGGTATCTCAATATCTATTAAACCACCAAAATCTTTAGATTCAGAAAAATTATTATATTTTATAACTTTTGGGTCATATGTAACACATTGATGTCCTTCTTTTTCAAGCCAAATTTTAACAATTTCTTCAGCTACATTACCACGCTTTAAATATTTTGGGTCTACCTCGTTTTTAAGTATTTTAAACATATGCAATAAAGCATCACCTTTTAGAGTAAATTTGTTTAACCCTATTAATTCAACAAAAGGATGACCTGTAATTATCTTTGGCTCAATCTTAACATTATCAGTAGGTTCAAAAATAACATAACCATCTTCAATTTTCATATTTACTTCTCCTTTGCAAAAGTAGTATGTATTCCAAAAATGCGTTCAAATTCTTCACAAGTTTTTTTATGACTAATCAAAAATTCACTAGCGTGCAATAAAACAATTTCTTTGCATTTTGATAAATCCATCATTTTTAAATGCTTAATGCAATTTGCTTTTGACATATGCGTTGATATTTGCCTTATATATTTTTTCCTTTTATCATCTTCAACACCACTATCTAAAATGCTTTGCACTTCTTTATCATCATAATTACATTCAATGTAAACTTTATCAAATTTAAAATTAGATACGTTTTGCTCCATTAATGAAAAATCAGTGCCAAAAAATATGCAACTATTTTTATCTAAAAAAACATAAGCATAATTGTCTACCATTCCGTGATTGACTAAAATTGGTATTATTTTTATTGTATTAATTTTAAAAGGTTTTTTAGGTTCTACATATTTTATATTCTTGTAATGATTATATACATTTATATTTGAATATACATCTACGTATTGACTTACATAATCAATGCTCATCGCATGATCATTGTGAATGTGGGTAACAAGGCATCCATCCACATCTAAAAGAGTGATGCCTTGCTCCACTAATAATTTGCGTATATTTTTTTCATTCAAACCACATTCTAACAAAATATTAGTATTTTCGTTTTTAACTAAATACATATTGCCCTTGCTAGAAGAGGCGAACGCATAAATATCAAGCATTTTAATTTTCATCCTCGTACACAACATCTATTACATCTTCAGTTGCGACTTTTTTATCAATTTCTTCTCCAACTTTGTCGACATTTTCATATTTTGTTTCTTTGTTAAAATCCATTTCTTCACTTTCCTCAAGAATTTTTAAGTCGCCACCTTTAATAACATCTTCAGGGTATTTCATAAAAGGTCTAATTCGTTCGCTATTAAACATTTCCCAAGTAACAGTCTTTTTAGCCATTTTAACAGAGTCTGCATTCCAAACAGCTTTATCTCGTGATGAACTAGCATTATAAGCTCTTTCAATTCTGTTACGATCAATTTCAACATAAATTTGTGTTAATTCAAAAGGCTTTTTAGGGTCTAAACAACAATAAGCAATTTTATAAGCACCAATAATATTTTCGTATTTATTTCTGTCAATATCTTTGTTTCGTTTATGTGAAACAATAGTTGTTAAACCAGTTTTAAAATCTTCTTCTATTTCTATTTCATCGCCAATACAAATTACTTCAGTTTTAAAATCAACAATATGACCAAATCTAGGACTTTCATAATACATAACCATTAATTTTTCGCATGCTTGATATTGTAATTTAATAAATATATCTTTTTTAGGTTTATACTTATTATTACGAATATCTACATATATTTTATCTTCACTTGTTATACCAAGTTTACACAAGTGTTTTACTTGTTCTGCAAATCCACAACCTCGTAAATCAATATCATTCCAAGTTATTCCATCGCTATTTGTAACAATAGCTCTATTTGTTAAAGTGATTATATTTATTGCAGAAGTCTTTTCTCTTTCAGTTAATACTTCACCACCAACAGCTGCATAATTAACAACCATATTTAAAACGTATTCGGTCATTGAAATAGGTTGCTTTTTAACTTCTTGAATAGTATTTTCCATATTAATTATTCTCCTTTTACTTCAATTTCTTTATTATCTGTAACTTTTGTACAGATTATTTGTGAATTAGTTTTGCCTAAAATAGTTTTGAATGTTTCTTTGTCAATATCTGCAAATTTGTCAAAAATAATTGGCAAATCTTCAACACCTAAATGTTTTTTGATATTTTCAATAATTTCAATTCCTAACAGGTATTTAAAACCATCATTAACACCAGTAAATTCAACGCCATTTAATTTTGTATAGCAAACATCTTTAAAACTACCTGTGTTTTCGTTTTCTTCAATTAGTTCAATATCGATTTGTGGGAATACTTCTTTTACTTTGCTAACAAGATTATTTAGTTTAGTTGCTTTAAAATCTTTGATTAAGTCAATGTTTGATTCGCAAACGTATTTTTGTTGTTTACAATCTTTTAATTGTTGCTTTAATTCTTCAAGTTCTTTGTTTGCTTGAATACTAACCGCTAATTTTTCCATTTGAGTTGAAATTTCGCCAATTTTCGCATTTTTATTACTATTAAATGTATTTATTGCTAATTGATACTCATCCTCTAATTTAGCCTTTTCTTGACTTAATTTCTTTGCTTCTTCGTTGTTCTCTTTTTGAACGCTTAATTCTTCTAAACGTGTTGTCAAGTCAACATATTCTTTTGAAGTCTTTTCAAATTCTTTGTCGTAAATCTCAATCTTTTCTTCATATGAACTAATCATTACTTTTGAACCAGAGATACCTTGTTTTGCACCCTCAATTTGTGCTTTTAAAATTTCGACTTCTTTTTCGATGTTTTCTTTGAATGCTGTTTCTTCATCTTTATTGATAACACCACCACAATAAGGGCAAACCTTTTCAGTAAACTTTTCTTTTTGTTTTTCTTCGATTAAACTAGTGTATTCTTCTTGCTCTTCAGTTAATTGTTGAATGTAACGTTTGCTATCTTCAATATTACTTTTCATATTGTCGATTTGATATTTCAACTCATTACCTTTTTTGATTAAAGTATTAATTTGTTGGTTAACATTGACAATTTCAAGTAATACGTTTTGTTGACTTTGTGATATTCTTGTGTCTAAATCTTTAATCTTTGCTTGGTAATTTTTATTGTCAAAAGTTGAATTTAATAACTCTTTTCTTTCTTGATTTAACTTTTCGTATGCTTCAATATCTTCAGGTTTTACTAGTTCTTGCTTTTTAACAATCTTTGTTTGAATTTCTTCAATTTTTGCATCAGCTTGTTTAATAATAGTACTATATTTATTTAATAATTTACCATATTCATACTTTAATACTTGCATATCAGTTCTAACTGGTGCATATTTTTGCTCTGAAATTAACTCATCATCGCTCTTAATTTTGATACATTTTTCGATAAATTTTCTTGCTACTTTATAATCGATATTTCCAAAATAATCATAGTCAATTAAGAAACGTAAGAAATTAAAGTCTTTTACTTCAAGGTTTCTATCAAATTTGATTTTATCACGTATGAAAGAAAAATATTCTTCTTTTTTGAATTTCGCACCATTAATGAAAAAGTTGTTATCAGTTCTTGAGTATTTTACGTTACCATCTTTGTCCTCAACCCAAATATCTTTATATTTTCTTTCTAATACTAAATTATTATCAAACGTGATTTTTACACCTATTGGCAGTCTTAAATCATTCTTGTTTCGATTATCTGGATCGCTTTTACCATAAACAATAGTTTCACCACAAAGCACCCATAAAACACTATCGATAAGCGTTGTTTTGCCTAAACCATTCGCACCTACAAAAACGTTGTACTTTGGTTTCAAATCAAAAGTTTTGTTGCTAACATTTCTAAAATTTTCAATCACAATTTCCGTTATTCTCATTTTACATAACTCTCCCTTTCTTCTTGAATTTTTGTGTTGATTTTATGCCATACATTGTAAACAATATCAATGGCAGTTTCTTTGCGTGCATTTCTAATCGTACAAACATATCGCATTTGCCTTTGCACACTAAAGTCTTTAATACCATACTTATAAGCAATAAATGGCGTTAATTCGGCAATCGTTGTTCGTGAATATTTACGTTTGATTAACGCTAAAGTTATAATATCGCTAACATATTTAAAGCCTTTTAATCGACAGTCTAGCCCTAATTTCATTAGTTCATTGTTAACCATACCTTGCAAAGTTTTGTTGCGTTCCAAAGCCATAAATTCTTCACTAAATCTTGATTGGTTTTGCATTTGCTTTTTCTCCTTTCTGTGCTTACCACACGCTAATATTATATCACAAAGACATAAAAAAGACAAGAAAAAGACAATAAAAAAGGCAGTATTTTTGAAATATACCACCTTAAATTTTAATACTTTATTACCCAAAAATCGGTAACAATCTCGTTAGAACAATCCCATATGTCGTAAATTGTTCCTTTTACACTTGTAGTTAAATGACCCTCAATCCTTAATAAAAGAATTTCGTTGCAAAACTTATCGGCTATTTCTTCAACTGTTCGATTATTACCATAGTAATGTGGTAATTCCAAGTCAATGTCTAGCAATTTTTCATAACAACACACACATAAATCATCACATCTATAGTGTATTGCATTTTGATGTAATAATTTAACTACATCATAATAATTTATATTTAATGCCGTTGAAATAGCTCTTATAACACAATCTGGTATTTTATACCCATTTGGATTCCTATTAAAGTATTTATAAGCCATTTAAACCACCTCTTTAATCTTCTTCACCCATTACAATGTCATACATATAAATGCATACTTTTTCGCTTGGGCTAACTTCGATGTCATCATCTTCCAACCACTTTTTAGCCATTGCAACATAAGTGTAATAATCATTTGCGATTTCAGGATAATCACTAATATGCATTAGATAAATTGTGTAAAATTCTTCTTCATCATATTTGTCAAAAGATACACCCATTTTCTTTGCTTGCTCGATTATTTCTTCTTTTGGAATGTTGAATCTATCTTTTCGTTTTAACTTATCAGCCCATTTACGTAAGTCTTTACGATATTCACCCATTAAGTCTTCGGTTGCATAATCATCCATATATCGACCACGTTGTCTAGTGTATTCACCGCCCATATCATATGGCGTATAGTATCGTTCGGCATCATATCTGCTATCATATCTATAATCTCGTTCTGGATAAGCATAATCGTAACCCATTGATCTATCCCTACGTGATTTTGAACTGACAACATAGCCACCCCTACTTCCATATGGGTTTCTTCCATCTCTACGTGTTCTTCTTTCTAACATATCTCGCATTCTTGTTCTCATATTAGCCAGCCACCTTATCTACATTAAATAATACATTGGTGTATAAACCTTCTACACCACTACCAACTAAAGTAAGTGTTTTTGGTGCAACTGTCCAATTACCTAAAACACATTCATTATCTACTTTAATATAATAATCAATTACTAAAGTTCTTAATTCTGTATTAGCAGTTGTAATTGTACTTGATGAAATAGCACCTGGAATTGCTACACCATTTTCATATAATTGTGCAGTTAATACACCAGCTGCAGTTCCAGAGCCTACCGCTGTTGCAGTAATATGATAAAAGCCAGTGCCATTTAGTGTTACACTACTTCCATTCGTTACATATGTTGGTAAACCGCTTCTTGTTCTTTTACAATTTTTACGATAAACAGTACCTAAATTAATTAACCCATTAATGGGGACAGTTTGAGTTGTTGTGTTTTTTAAACCTAAAATTAAAGCCATTTTAAACTCCTTTTTAATAATTTTAATTTGATAATAAAAGGCATAGGAAGATTATTCTCTATGCCTTTGAAAGTAGGATATTTTAATCTCCTTTAAACACTAATAATTAATTAGCAATTTTCATAAATTAAATTACTGAACCACAAGTTCCTGTTCCACAAGTTCCCGTATAAGTTTGATAAGGGTTGCAAGTTATATAAGCAGGAATAGGACATGGTTTAAGTTGATTTACAAGATAAGCATTTTGAGCTTCTTGACTTGCTTTCAATCTTAAAGCGTTAATTTCGTTTTGTTGAGCAGCTATTTGAGCGTTCTTATCTTCAATTCTGTTGGCTGTAATTTCATCACGGATGCTTCTGAAACCATCGCATAATGATTTTTCAATTGCGTTAGTTTGCATTGCCATGTTGTAGTTTACACCTTGTATTGAAGACTGAGTGCGGCAGCAACAATCGGCTAATTGTGAACTTAAACTTTGAATTGCATTTCTTGTTTCGTAGCCATTTGTCATAACACTTTGAGTTATTCCAGCAAAGCCATTTAACATTCCAGTATTCATTGCATAGAAGCCATCACAAATTCCGCTGTTAACACCATCGATTTTTCTTTCGATATTTGAGAAGTCACTAGCTAAAATGTAACCATCAGTTACACCTCCACTATTTCTTCCATTGTTACCCCAACCATTGTTGCCCCATCCGAAAATCATTGCAAATAAGATAATAGCCCACCAGCCATCACCACCAAAGAAACCAGAATTAGCATTTCCATTTGTTGTTCCAACGTATGGAACATCACCTTCTACATACATTAAAATATTTCTCCTTTCGTAAAATGTTTATATATATAAATACTCTTAATTTAACACCAATATAAACAATAATTTAGTCGACAATCATTACTGAAGATTTTGGTATTAGCAAAAAAGTAGTTATACCAAAATTAAAATTTTCCACCCATTTTTCTAAAAGCATTCGCAACTTGATTTATATCAATGTTGTTTTGCCTTGCGTATTGCATTGCAAATTGCTGTGGTGTCATTCCACTTTGTTGCATTTGATTTAGTATTGCTTGAACGTTAGGATTTTGTTGTGCAAGCATTTGAATTACTTGATTTGGGTTATTACTCATAGATAACATTTGTAACATTTGTTGCATAGGGTTATTATTATTCATTATTGATTGCCTATATTTTGTTGTTTTGAGCCTGAAAATTGGCGATTATCAAGTTTTTTTATAATGTTTGATAAATTATCAACACTTTGCTTTAAAAGTTCAAAATCGCTTGTTTTTACGTATTCATTTTTTGGCTCTTCTTGAACCACTTTTTTGTATACATCCATTTCATAACGACCTTGATTGTTTATTCGTTTGTAATAAAGCATATTTGCGTTTTTATCTTCTAAATAAGCACTTTGATTAGGTGCTAAAATGTAGGCTTTTGCATCTTCCATACTTGTTACTTCAGAGTATAACGCATACTTTGTTCCTTGTGAGACTGGTTGTTGCTGTTGATAGTTGTTATAACTAGGTTGTTGATACATTGGCTGTTGTTGATAGCCACCATACATATTGTTGTAGTTCATCATATTTTTTACCTCTTTTCAAAAAATCGTGGCAAGTGTAAACGAATAGAATCATAGGCAAACAAAATAAATTATATAAACAGTAAAAATAAACACGAAACGGATTTTTTGAGGAAATGTTTATCAACTTGCCACAACCCAATTTTAGCAATTATCTTGCTAAATAAAAGGGGGCAAAACAGGGGCAATAAAAAAAGATGCCATAAAATGACATCCTATTTTTTTCATTTATTCAATTTTAATTTTTTGCGATAACGTTTAAACTCTTTTCTGATACTTTCTTCTTCTACACACTCTATACTTGCTATTTCTTTCAATGTTTTCTTTTCAACGTATCTCATAACCATTCGATTTGTTGCCAAAGGGGTCAATTTAGCTTCTTTACATAGTGGTATTAAAGTTTCAATATCTTCAAGTTTTGATTTAAAACAAATTGTTCTTTCTGCGTAAAAGCCTAATAGTGCATTAAATAATGCTACACCAAATATAATAAATATATTTTGATATACTGATATTATTAAGTTTTTACAAAATATTAAATATATTATTTCTACTGAAAAAGTAATTAATTTACAAGTATTTACCGCTTTTATAGGTTCGTTATCAAATAAATGATCGGCGTGAAACCTTTTCAAAAAGCAACTTTGTATAAAACCAAAAAATAGCATAAACATTAGCATTTGCAAAAACCGATTAAAGAAAAATGCAATTAATAAAAGCAATGCATAAAATATGAAAACAATCAATTAGTAGTTTACTTCTTATTTTGCTCTTTTTCGATTTTCTCTACGGATTTTGCCTTTAATTGTTCAATCTTGTTGTCAATGTACTTGATTTTGTTTTCTAGTTTTTTCTTTTTTGCTTCTAACTGTGTAATTTTGTTAGACCAAAATAAACCAGCACCCCAAAGTCCCATACTCCAATTTACTCCTAACCATGTAATAATTATGAAAATGTAGTAGTCTATTTGTAAAATCATTCCTACGGAAAAATGTAAATTACTAATATCATCAATTCCACGTACAAATAATATGTTTAATTGCCATAAACTAATTAGTAAATATGTAAAAACAGGAAAGCAAATATTCTTCCATAATTCTTTAAAAGTTTGCCTTTTAATATTGCAAATAATTGGCAAAACAATTACAGTGAAAAGTTCTGCAATTTTACCATACGTATTATTTATGTTTAAAATTATAAAACTAAATACTATTAATAAATTTGATATTATAGGTAAAGTGCAATCCTTATAGAACTTACTTTTCGTTGCTATTAAAAACACAATGTTTAAACTTGCTACGTAAAATATCGCCATTATGCTAACTCTTAATACTTGGTGGTTATCTATAAAATCACACACGTTTTCAAAGTTTTGATTTTCAATAACTATCGGAAACCACGTATGAAAAAGCAACTTACTACCAATACAAATAAACTCTACAAACCAAAGTACTAACCACAATCTTCTTATTAACTTTGGTATATCTACAATCTCATTTATAAATTTCTCTATTTCAATTCCCTCTTTCATAACAAAAAAGTGATTAGTTTCCTAACCACTTCCGTGTCATTTTCTAAAGTTTGCCTTTTAATATTGCAATTTCGTTTTCTAGTTTTGTAATTAATGAACTATTATTGCTAACAATAGCACACGCTTTTTCATAACTTTCTACTTGATTGCTCACATCAAAACCTTCGATACTCTTTAATACTGTGAAACTTTGGACTATTTTCATAGCCCCATCAGACTCCACCTTTAGTTTGTTTAATTGTTCTTGTAAATTCTTAATGTTTTCTTTAACTAATTTTCTTTGTTCTGGTGTTAAACGGCTTAACTTTTCATTCGCTTTTGCTTGTAAGCGTGCATCAATCTCGCTTAAATTTTCCGCACCTAATTTGTTGATAGAACAGAATACTGACAAAGCTGTCCATAATACTCCACCAACACCAATTATTATCTTAAATAATACAGGGTTAGTTCGGAAGATTTGATAACGATCTAAATAGCCCCATAGAGACATAAAATTAACAAACGCTACACATGCAATACTTATTACGATATTTGTGATTGTACATTTGTTAAAATATAGCCACTTAAAAAATTTTTTAACTTTATTCATTGCTTTCTTCTCCCTCAAAATTTCGATAGTAGTAGCAATGTCTTTCGCAAGATTTTGCCCTTGCTTATATGGATTGCTTGCAACCTCAATGTAACTAACTCGTGTCTTTTGGCTTGTTGCGTTACTCTCCATTAATTCCTTGCTCTTTGTTGTGGTTAGTGTTTTTAAAAAGGACAAAAAACCAACGATTGTAACCAATAGTATCAGAAAACTACTAAAGTTGTCCATCTTTGACTTGTCATAGCCATTGTACCAAGCAACTCCAATTGCTACTAGCAAACCAACCCACAGATTCCAATTCTTCTTCATTTCCAAAATCCGCCTTAATTATAGCAAACATTATTTGCGTTGTCAAGCATTTTTACAAAATTTGTTATTTTTTTCTGATTACAATATAAAAATTAGACCTATTTTAAACCTCATATTGCCCACCAATATTTACGTGTAATATTCCAACATCATCTTTACGCATAGATATAATCAAACCATTTGCATAACAATTGGCTTCTGAAGGAATTCCAGAACCTATATTTACATTAATACCTTGTTCACTCTCACCGTATTGTAATGTATTTGAAATTGATTCATCTTGCCCTGCTAATGTTAAATCTAATCTGCTTCTTGCTATTTCATCAAAAGTTACTAACATTAATTTGCTATTTGTTAGACATACAGCATTTGGGCTGTTAGTAATTTGATGGTCATACCATGTTTGGTCAGTGATTGTGCTATAAAATATTACTTCAACATCAGTATTTACAATTTCCAATTGTAGCATTGCACCTTGAAATTGTCCACAATTTCCTAAATCAAAATAATATCTACTACCGCTTTCACCAGTAAATTTAAACTTACAATTATCAGTAGTACCATTGCCAAGCATAGCCCATTTGTCAGTATTTGCTTCAGTATAAACTGGATGGCTTGTTCCACCACCACTAATAGTCAAAGGGTCTTTTCCAATAATGCTCTCACCATTGATTTTTCTAAATGGTATTGCAGCTAAAGTATTACCATTTTTATTTATTAAACCTACCTCTGTATAATCATCTGCAATTACATTAATATCAGCCACATCGTTAACACTTGTTATTGGTATATCTTTCATTGTGTCATTCGCTAATTTTTGTTGTAATTGATATTTTGCCATAATTAAAACTCCCCTTTCAAGTTTCTAACCAATTATTTTAAAGAATAAACCACCAACGGCTAAATTTGTACTTGGTTGTCCTGTGCCTGTGTCAAATTCAACAATGTTTCCACCACCAGTAACAATACCTTTTGCATTAACTTGTACCGCACTATAAGCACCAGCAGTTACACCACTTGCACCTAATTCAACGCTAATAGATTTGTCAGCTGAACCATCAAAAGTTGCGTTTCCAGTACCTAAAATATCTGTAGTATTATTTGACTTCTTGCCACTATTAACATTAACAGTTATCTTTCTTGCAGTTGTTAATTTGTCAGAAGTTGCTGATTTTTTTGCATTAACAACATTAAATTCTGCTTTCTTGCCAGTACCAGCACCAATGCTTACTTTATCGCCATTTGTTGTATCTGGTGTAACAGTTACGGCTAAATCTACATTTTTTGCTTTTGTAGCTTCAGCTGCTTTTGGAACTACTGTTTCACCATTTAAAATTTTAGTTACATTTTCTTGAACTGTACCTAAAGCACCATCTAAACTTTGAATATCAGTTTTATTTGTGCCTGCTAAAGTATTAATAGCTTGCAATGCACTTTCAACTGTTGTTTTAGTAGTGCCACTAACATTAATCGGTGTCACTAAATTTTTTGTTTGATAATCCTTTAAAACGGTTTTATCACTTTCAAGAGGTGATATGTCATAATAACCATAAGTGCCTGTATTAGTTGAAAGCTGTTCGGCAACCCAATAATCAGGAACGTTTAATGCTCTAATATATAAATTATCACCAACATTATATTTATTTTTTGGTGCAGATTTTAATTCAGCTACCATTGTTTCGTAAGTGTCAAAAGTGTACGAACTTGTCTTGCCTTTTGCAATTGTGTACGCTTCATCAGCTTTTTCTTGTGCTTTAGTAATATTTTCAGTATTTGTGCCAATTTGGTCAACTTGTGTTTGTGTAATTGCTACGTTGTTAACATTGCTTAAACCAACAGTTGCTTTTGTAACTTGAACATTAACTTTTTTGCCTGTTGGCGTAATTTTTGTGCCATTTAATTGCACTTCATTAATTACGTTTTCTTCAGCTGGCGTTGAAATAGTAATATTTTGCCCTTCAACTGTAACACCAATATTTGTACCTTCTGCAATATTTACCGCACCCTTAACACCATTAACGTTTGTAACAGTACCACCACCAGTAATATCATTAATATTACCTTGAATGCTTTCTAATGCTTGTTGAACGTTTGTACCAGTAACACCAGCAATTGCTTTAATGTTTGTAACTTCAGCTGTTGTTTCAGGGTAATATTGTTGCAATTTTAAACCATCAGCAGTATTGACTAATTGTGTAACTTGCGTTTTTTTCTTATCGCTTAAAATTTCATATGCCATTTTTAAATATTTCCTTTCTTCATATTTAACAATAAATATTCTCCAACTTGCATATCGGTTGGAACACTATCACCATTTCGTAAAATGTAAGAGTTCAGTTCTCGAATACTTACTTTTTTACTTTCAGTATCATTCTCGTTAATATATATAAATTGTTTACTCCTATCTATATTAACATCTATATTTGGTAAAACGTTTAATCTTTTTGGAACAACATTTTCTGCTAGCAAGTTCAATTGTTTCTCACTAGCAAAACCAATGTGTCCGCTATGCTCGTAATCAAGGTTTACTAATCTCGCATGATCATTAGTAACACCACCAACAACTATACCTTCACATTCAAGATTAATTGTTTTATCTTCTAATACAACATCAAGTGTAGTCTTTATACCCTCATCAATTTTTTTGCATACGTTGACTCTCATAGGCTATCACCACCTATTCAACAACAACCATATTATTATGCATTATTGTTCGTGCTATTGAACCACTCTCGTATTTAGTTGTATAAAAATATTCACCCTTTTTAAACTTTGCACTAATTTCTTTAGTGAAATTTAGAGTTATCGTTGAACTACCAACAGTTTCAAAACTTTGTATTAAGTCTCCTGCACTATTGTAAAAATCAACAACAAATTTATCGGTGTCAAGCAACTCAATAGGATTGCCATCTTCATCTGTTAAATTAATAATAAAATCGAATGAAAAGGTATCGTTCATATACCATTTTATTGTGCCACAACAAACTCTTGGAGATTCGTTGGCTACTGGAACTATATTACTTTCACATCTACATACAATTCCCATAATTATGCACCTATTATACTTTCTATATATAAAACATTTGTGGTTGTATTACTATTAGTTAAATTGGTAATAGTTATTGTATTATTTGATTTATCAAGCAAAATCTTAACTTTTTGAGTGGTATCTGAAAAACTATCATAAATTTGTACTATTTCAGAATGCTCAAACAAATAAGATGATACTGTTCCAATAGTAACGCTTGCATATCTTCGTATATTATCAGTACCCATAAAATAAAATCTAAACACAAATAAACATGAAAATTTGCTAAATGATAATGGTGTAGAGTCTTTTGAATTAATTAAAGCAAAATCTATATTTGTATTTAATGGCAAAGATTTTGTATTTGTTGTTTCCTCATAAATAGTCGTGAAACTAATTGGTTCGTTGATAGCTGAAACCATTGTGTTTAATTTATCGGCATTAATTATTGTACCAGGTACTGTTATATTAGCATCACGTTCAAGTTGTATAACTTCTTCTGTTTCACTTGCCGTGCCAACATTTCTTTTCATTTTGTATTGATTTAAATTTGTCCCCACTTCATCAGTAAAGGTTAATTCTAATTTACTCATTTATTTATCACCTCTTTCTTTAAGTGATTATTTTGGAATTATTTCCCAAAATCTTTTTACCAGTTATGTCGAAACTCCATAACTTGCTCTCTATTTCTGCCATTGCTTGCTCTATCTTGTTTGCATCAATATAACTAAAATTTTTCTCTGGTGTCAAATACCCAAAAGTTTTATTAGCGTGTGTTTTTTGCAACAAAATATTTAAGGATTCAATTATTTTCTTGTAATCTTCATAATAAGGTATATCTGATGTTGACCAAGTATATTTATTTAATAAATCATAAACACCTAACCTACCACCAATATCAAAAATAAACGTTGATATTCTTGTAAATTCGGTTGCTACATCATAATAATCAGTTGGTTGCCAAACTTTCATAATTAATCCTCCATAATTTCTTTTGCTTCAACTTCTGCAAAGGAAGTTCCATTTAAAATTACTTTTGTAATAACAACTTTTTTGGTATTACCATATTTGCTTTCGTACAAATAAGTATGTCCTGGTTCTATTATACCACCATTAAAATTAGTTTTAAAGTTAAATGTATTTAAACTATCTATATGTTGCCTATAACCAACTAATCTGTCGGCAATTGTCGAAGTTTCTTTTGACCAATTAACAGGGTCTTCCATAAAATTTGAAGTAATAAATGGATTATCGATTGTTTCATTTTCATAGTCATTGTTTGATATAGTGTAAGATTTATCATAAGTTGTCGTTTCAATTTTACTTGTTACTATATCATTGCCTTTGTCATCTTTTCCTGTAACTTCTTGAACATTTTGATAAGTGTAAATTTTAACAGTATAATTCTTTGGTTTTGCTTCTTGAAAACTTTCTTCAAATATATAATTTCTTGTTATTTTAAATACATTATCTACAAAACGATCGCTAAATATTGTTTGATAACCATAAAACTTTAAATCATTCTCTAAAAATTGTGTGTTAAACAATAATTTTTTCTCATTATAATCAATTAACACCATTTTATTACGATATTGCCCTGTTGTGCTATCTTTTTCTGATACATAAGATGCTTCAACCAGCATTCTTAAGGCTTCATTATAAGAACTTTGATTTGGAATATAACCTTTTAAAGTTATTGCATTATTTTTATAACTTTCAATTTTATCAAGGTCTTCAAAATTAATTGCGTTTGTGCCTGTTGCTCCAGATTTTACGTTTAAAAGCCTTAACCAATCTGACAATATTTTTGCATTATTGCCAAATTGTGGTGTTTCATCTTCGTTTGCATAAACTAAATTATAAGTATCTGAATAATTTGTAACACTTAATATTTGATTTTCCCAATTATAAACATTGTTTCTTGAGTTAAATTTGAAAGTTTTTACTAAAGGATTTGTAATTACCTCTATACCAAATTCGTTTTTATCTCTATCTTTTACGTAAATGTCAACTGAAATTGGCTGATTTTTAAAATAACTTAATTTGTTATTTGCGTTTTGAGGGTCGTATTCATTATTAACATCTCTTAATTTTAGTGAAAGCACATTTGAATTAAATTCTGAATTATCAGCACTAAACTCTTGTGTAATCTCATAATCAGTTATAATTTTGTTAAGATTCTTAAACACACCACTATAAATTGTGTTTACTTTTGCAAACCTTTGATATTTTTGTGTTTTACCATCAAAAACAACTGAATTATCGATTTTTATTATTTCAATGATAAATTTTACGTAAGTTTTTAAAGTTTCAAAAATATACTCTTTTTCGGCGTTATTTTCAACACTTATAGTTTTGTCTAAAACTTCTTCGTTGTTATCGTTTTCGGTATAGCACTCGATTTTAAAATTTGTTGCTATTTCACCAAAAACTATTGTGTAATAACTTGCAGACAATGATGTGCCTTTAATTACAAGTCTAGGGTGTGAATTAAATTCACCAGTATCTTTATTGCACATCCAAGTAGTCCACCAAAATATAGGGCTATTTTTAACACCATCAGTTGTTGAATATGATTTGTCTAGGAATTTAAAAGTGCCATCTAATTTAACACGTTTTTCTTCACACGATATAAAATAGTCTGAATATGTTGGTTCATAAAATTCTTCATTGTATTCTTCAATATCTTTAGTTTCGCCACTTTTTATCAAATCTAGGTTGCTAAAACTTTGCTTATTCGTTACTACAACTTCTCTTCCTATGCCTCTTTTACTACCTAAATAAAATACTTTTCTCGATACACCCTCCCAAGAAAAAGAAGAAACATCGTTTTGTACAAACGATGTTGATAATCCTCTCCATATGTTGCAATTTTCATCGACAAATAGGTATAACTCCGTTTGAATATCAGTTCTATAAAATCTTTTCTTAACTAATTCATTTGAGGATGGGTCTAAATATTCCGCCTCAAAACTTTTCGGTAGGCTCGTTAAAGTCTTATACCAATTTTGATATTCTGTTGTTTCTGGTATCAAATCCCATGTTAAATCTAACTTTATGTATGAGCCTATTCGCTCACGATACATTTCACCAGTTAATGGGTTTCTACCACTACCCTCTTTGTCAACATCCGCATATGATACTTGATATTTAGTGCAAGCAGGAGCAATAACCGTTTTTGCAAAACCATTTTCATCAAAAGTATATATTTTTAAAATTGTTGGCATAATTGCTCCTTTCTACGCAAATTTCTTACCTCTGCGTGTTGCTTCGTTTTGTAAGTCTTTAAAAATACTTTCACTTACTTTTCGACCATTTAATTCGATTGGTCTATCGCTTAAATCATCTATTGCATCTATGACTTTTTGATTGCTATTTAATATTGCTTGTGCAATTGGTAATGATGCTTGAACAAATACTTCACGCATTTTATTTTCTGGCGATACAATTTCAGGGTTATTTCTAGCACCTGAATATTCACCAACCAATGCAGGTGTAGGTCTTGTAATAACACCACCACTTGCTAAAGGTGTGTAAGAACTTGTGCTTGTACCTCTACCACCACCATTGCTATTTTCTCTACTAAATAAATTTTTAAAGAAAGTTTTTACTTTCCCTTCGGCAAATAACTTCGCTATTGCTTCGATTAATTTTGCTATCAAAGCTATAACAGTTGTAATTCCAAGTATAATCCAAGTCAAAGGGCTAACTGAAGTTGCTATATTTATTGCTATAATACTTGCTAACAATAAACCTAACACTGTTGAAAGTGCTTTGCTCTTTGAAATAAAATCAATTACTTTTGCAATAATATTTATTACTAATGCTAAACCTTCACCCAAAAACTTAATAACTGGTGTTATACTTGAAGCTAAATTTGCTATTGACTTGATCAAATTCATAATTGAATTTCTAAACTCTTCACTATTGATAAATAATGTCGCAAATAGCGTTGCAATCGTTCCTATTATTACCAATGATTTTGGCAACAATTTTATAAATTGCCCTAACATTTGCCCTGGTTTTGATATTGCTGAAAATACTTTTGATTTTGATAAAGCTGAAAATATTCCAACTTTTGCAGGCTTTTCAACAACACCACTAAATGCGGTAAAAATATCTTTTACTTTTTTAATATTCTTTAAATTAGGTATATCAGTTTTACCAGTTATTGAGGACATTACTTTTTTCAAATTTTCAGGAAGACCTTTAAAAAATTTAAATATTCCAACACCTTTTTTAAATGTTATAATTGAAATTAAACTTGTAAATGTAACTTTTAAAACATTTAACATTCCAGCTAAACGATTAATCGCACCTGAAGTCTTTTCAATTTCGCCATTTTCTTTTCTTGTGTATCCTAACCAATTAAGTATATTGTCGGCTACCTTTTGTGAACCATTGCTTACTTTTTGAATTAATTCTTCATATTCGCCAATTTTACTTGTCAAGAAAGAATAATCATTTACGGATGTTTTAGTGTTAGAACTTGTGCTAGATAAAATGTTTAATTTATCAAAGCCTAATAAACTTCTCTTTAATTCGGTTACGGCATCAGTGGCTTCTTCGGCACTTTCAGTAACTCCACCTATTAAACCACCACTTGCATTTTTAGTAAAATCTTGATATTCATAACCTTTTATTTTGTTTAAATAATTTAAGAAATCTCTTAATGCTATTGTCACACCAAGTACTTTTTCTGAAAGGTTTCCAACTGAACCCAAAAACAATCTACCAAACAAAGTAAGTATTTCTTTGGTTGTTTCTTGAATTTGCTTTAAAATGTTGGCTGTATTGCTTAAAGTCTTTTCAAAATCGCCAACCGCACCAGTTCGTTGCATTTGTTTTTGTAAAGCAATTATTCTTAATAAACGTTTTTCGTTTTGGTCTAATTGCCTCATAGTTTTTGTGCCACCAATTTCTTTGTAAATGTTATACAAAGAGGTTTCACTAACATCATAACCCGCAACAGTACGTATTGTTCTAATTTGACCACTTAACACTTGTTGAAATTGTTCCATTGATTTTTGGATTGGAACATTAAAAAGTGAACCATAGTCAATCGCCATTCGTGTGATTGTTTCACTTAATTTGTAAGTAACATCGCTTGATAAACCACCTAAACTATCTAACATGTTTTTAAATGTTGATTGATAGTTCATTATACTTTCAGTCGATAAGTTGAAAGCACGTGTTATATTGCCAACAAACTTTAATGACTTTGAGTATTGGTCGCCCATTGAAACTTGGAATTTATTTAAAGTTTCTTCAAAGTTTACAGCATAGCCAACCGCATTTGAAAGTTGTGAGGTAAATCTTTTGGTATAATTATATATAGCGTATATTTTACCTATATTAAATATTTTACTTTTGGTAAGGCTATCAAAAATGTTTTGTGTTTGATTAGCCGTGCCATTGATTTGTTGTAATTTTGCTTGTGCCGTTTTTAAACTTGCACTTGCCTTTTCTATACTTGAAGTGCTTACTTTTTGTTTGTTTAAAACTTTGATTGCATTTGTAAATGCCTTGCAAGCACTTTCTGATTTTCTTAATTCACTTGTAAATGGTTGAATTGCTTTTGTTAACCCCTCAAACTTTTTGCCTGTTTGGTCTAAATCTACGTTTGACTTCGCAACTTTTTTCATTGCGTTGTTTAAATAGTTTAGTGCTGTGGTTAGCCCTTTAAGCGATTGTATCGAACCATTTGCATCTTTTACTTGTGTATTAACTACTAAATTGCCTAATGTGTAATCAACTGGCATTTTGTTGTTTTCTCCTTTCTTCGGCTATTTTTTTAATACTATATAACTTATTATTATTTTCAGTATTATCAATAGTATTAATATAACCTTTTGGCTTATTATTTTCTTCGTTGAAAGGATTGTAAACATCTTTGGAATGATATTCATATGGCTTGGGCGTTTTCTTTGGGTCTCTCATTGCATTGGCTAAAGCTGTTACTTGTGCATCATAATTATACAAGCCTTGCAAATATGCTTGTTTGTGTAATCGATTGTAATACGCTTTTTGATATGCTAAAAATAAATCCTCATCTTCATCCCAATATTCATGTGGTGTCATTCCATATTCTAAAGCTAGTGGTAATTCTTCACAAAAATAAAAATGCTCCAAATCACCACCATACTTGTCGTTTAAAATGTTTAAATTTCGATTGAATCGTATTGAATTGGTGTCGTTGGTTGTTCTACTTCTTCCTTCTTCTCTAATTCTTCTTTCTTCTTCATTTCCTCTAGGTAAGGATGAACTTTGATTGTTTCCCCACCTGCTTGAGTAAAAACCCAACTAATGATTGCTGTTTCTAATTCTATTACTTGCTCAAACCCATAAATTTCTTCATTATAGTCTAATATATCTTCAAATTTCTCGTGGTCTACACTTGAAACAGTTTGAAGTATTGTATAAAGTAATTCATCAGTTAATTCAATCTTTTTATCATCACTAGCTTCTTCAATTTCTCTAGCATTTTTAACTAGATTAAGTTTTTCTCTTCTAGTTAATCTGCGAAATTCGTATTTATTTCCTTCTCTATCTTCAATGTATGGTCTCATTTTTATATTCCTTTCAAATTATTTTTTTAAGCACCAACAACCAAAACTTTTATTCTTCTTTGGTTAGATGCATAATTATCCTTCTTTGCTACAATAGTAACAATAGCACTACCAGCTGTTGCTGAAGAACTTGCTTTAATTGTTATGCTTTTGCTACCTTTTTCAATCAAAACATCAGTATTATTGCTTGAAACATCCAAAGTTGCATCGCTTGGATCAGTTAAAAAGTTTATAGCAATGCCTGTTGTATTTGTTGATAAAAGTTCAATACTAGCAGGAATAGGTGATAAAATTGAAACAGTATCTTGGAAGCTATCATATAAGTCTTCAGTAATGTATTCGTTTGCGTTTGTTACAGCAATTGATAATACGATTGTTTTAATATCTGAAGTTCCAACATCTGCTAAATGGTATCTAGGTTTACCTGTAAATTCTTGACCAGAAAAATCATCTAAATCAATATATGCAAAATTAACTTCTAAATCGTTGATATTATCGCATATAGCAATATAGTCAAGATTATAAGGCAAATTAATTTCAATTGGTTCAGTACTATTTTTGCCCATTACATTTGTAACGTTTCTATTAGTAGTTGAAGAGTATTCAATTGTATCTGGTGTACCAAAAACCGCTGGTAAACTTTCTACTGGTGCTAAAATATGATATTTTGTTTCGCTTGATAATCTATAACATAACGCTGTACCTAAACCAGCACGAACATTATGCTCTTTAAATTCTCTAAAACTTCTGCCCATTTGTTTTCTCCTTTTAAATTTTTAATACAACTTACTTCTACTTGGTATATAGTTAGTTGTAAATCTTAAGTTCGCTTGATAACTATCTTTTAGAGGGCTATCAAATTGTGGCATAATTGCTATTACACCACCATTCATATGATAATGTCCTTGCATTACCTCAATTACCAAAATTGCTAATTCTCTAACAATTTGTTCACTATTATTGTTTTTATTACAATATATGTTTATATCATAATTAAGTGTTCTTGTAGTATTATCATATGTTGTGCTTTGTGTTTGTAATTTGTTTATTGGTTCGCTAAATATTACACATGGTGTTTCTTGTGAAATTTTGTTTTTCAAAACCTCAACTTTCTTGCTCCCAACGTGATTGTTATTGTATGTACTCTCTACATAGTCTTTCAATACCTCGTAAATTTCATTATAAGGCTCAAAAACCGTGCTATTTTCAACTTTTGTGTTTAACATATACTTTTATCACTCCTATTTAACTTAAACCAATAATTTGCCTATAAATACGCTCGTAAATTTTTGCAAATTCTCCATTTGAATAATAATCAAAAAATGCATCCCACAAGAATGATTTACCCTCATAACCTGTAAAACCTTTAACTAGGTAACCATCTTTTTCATTGTACCAATTCCACCCAAACGCACCATGATTGTTTACATCATATTCGTATCGAACTTCATCGGCTTTTTCGTGTGAACCATAGCCCACAATACCAGTACCAAATTCAACGTAAGCCCCTTTTTCATTGGTATTTCTTAACTCGTAAGTATTCTCACTTGTTTTTGTAATTTGCCAATATTCTCTTAAATTCAAAGTCCCTGCAAAATAACCAACTCTATTTTCTAGATTGTCATTTGCCTTGTCTCGAATCCATTCAAGGCTTTCAATTATAAATTGTTCGTTAACGATTTTAATAAGTTTTTGGTATTGCTTAATTCTTGCTTGTATGTCTCTTATTGAATTACCTTCAAACTTTATATCTAACATAATATA
>ULVW01114238.1_pt1 | contig 26602 bp, 27 predicted proteins | sample 1959801 | NCBI WGS metagenome assembly ULVW01 (sample SAMEA4835796, study PRJEB28245) | human gut metagenome | biome: gut microbiome; material: fecal sample | place: Denmark | collected 2008
TAGGCGATTAATCCTCTTCTCCATCTCATCATAAGAACAACTTTCATTATCTTCAAATGCTGGCATTAGAGTATAATTATTAAATTCTTTTGTTTGTGTATTCCAATCTCCACCAGACATAAAACATAAATCTCCACACGCCATAACACCTAACTTATCTAATTTCATTTGAGACTCTACAAGGTTCTTTATATATGTAGCCAAATATTCTCCGTTTGGCAGCTTATAGTTTCCTTTTCTTTTGTCGATTTTCCAAATACTACGCAATTTAATTATTTTTTTAAAATCTTCTCTCTTCATTACTTTTTACCTTTGTTAGATGCATAATCTAACTACCTTTCTTTTTTGATTGGTGGCGGCGTGTGCTTGGTAGGCTTGCCGCCTTTTTTGTTTCTGTATATAATATAACCTAAAACTAGAATAATGTCAAGTGTTTTTGTAATCTATTTTGAGAATATTTTTTCTTGCTTTCCTCCTATATATATGATACAATTAAAACACTAGGAGGTGATGAACTTTGATAAGATATAAAACCGATGTTCTTGAGTTGCTAAAAAAGCACGGATACAATCAAACACGCATACAAAAGGAAAAACTGCTTTCAGGACAAACAAACGCAAATTTGCGAACTGGTAAAATGGTAAACCTTGATACCATAAATAAAATTTGTATTATGTGTCGCTGCCAACCGGGGGATATACTGGAAGTGATTCCGACGGACGAAGAAAAAATAAAATTCTTTTGAAAAAGTAGTTGACAATAATCTAAAAGTAGGTTATAATTGACTTATCAAAAGAAAGAAGAGAGGAGGTGCCGCATATGGAACAGAATAGAATAACGATTCCCCAGTGGCAGGGAATCAAAGCAGGGCAGGAAGTAGAAACCGGATTTCCGGGAATCGTTCTTACGGCTCCAAGTGAACCGGGGGAATATACCCTTTATGAATGCGCAGAGGGTAACACCCATGCCGGATGGGTATTTAAAAAAACAAAATAAAAAAATCAAAAAAAAGAAAGGCGCGGGAGGCCGTGGAAAGGTGAAGAATATGAGAAAGTTTTTAATCATTGAAAGAAATGGAAATAAAAGAATTATTCATGGAATTATTGAATCTGATATGTTTCCGTCAACTATTCAAAATGACCATGAATACAGTTTGAAAAACTATGGTGTAGAATACGCTGATGTGGTCGAAGTAACCGAACATTGTCACATTGAAATTTAAAAAAAGAAAGGAACGCCAAAGGCGTGAAAAGGTGAAGAATATGGATAAAATTTATGAAGTCGAGTATATGCTCGGCGATGAAGAAAAAAGTGACTACGTGATTGCCGATAATGAAAGTATGGCAAGTGATGTTGCGTATTTTCTTTTTGGTGAGGCAGAAGATGAGCCATACAAAGAAATTGGAATCTACGATAATTCCATGTATGATTTTTTCGTTTTAGCGAGGGAAGATAAATATGGAAATTATCAAAATATGATTTTTAACACAAAAGAAGAGGCGTTATCAAAAATTGGCGTTGATGGATGGGAAAAAGATGATTTAAAAGTTTATTCTGATGGATTAATTATGAGTCTTGAAGAGTATGAAATTTAAAGAAACGTGAATTAAAAAGAAAGGGCGCAGCACAAGCTGTGAAAAGGTGAAATAAAATGGAAAGAATTAATATGTGTAGATTGTTACACGGAAACAATCGTTATAGTTATAAAGAATTTGAAAAATTTGAGCCACTTGATACTATATGTGGTGATGCTTCTGCACCTGATGAGATTAAAATTTGGTCAGAAAAAGACTTTGATTATGATTTTGATGCAATGAAAGAAACTGCAATGGAAGAATTAGAAGGAAAATTCTGTTCAGCAACTTATTTTGAAAAATTGATTGAAGTTGATGAATGGAGTTTGGAATTTTATACAGCAGATGAAAATGGTGAATTTATTGAAGGCTCTGACTACGAACCTGCACCAACGAGATATATGGTTAATCATAATACTGGTGCAGGTAATGAGGACGCTTATTCGATTGAAGAAGCTAAAAAGAAAGCTGAATTGAGTATTAATTATACGCAGCAGTCAATTGACATATTCGACAGGGAGAAAGAAGAAGTCATTGCAACGCTTCCGTGGTGCGGAGTTGAACCAGAAGATGATGATGATCCGTTTGAAGAGATTGGCGGCGGTTTCTACGGTCAGTGGGTAGATTTATAAACAGATTCCAGAAAGAAAAATTTGAAGAAACTTGAATACAAAGAGATTTAAGATTTGAGGGATTTGATGACTGATTATAGTTTAGGAATAGCATATGGAACTCCTAAGAACGATAAAATTTGGAATAAGTGGGAACAGATGATTAACAAACTAGGCAAAAGATAAGAAAAGGCAGCCTTTAGTCGCCCTTTCTTATCTTTTAAATTTCCTGACTTTTTTCAAACTAACCCACTGCCACTTTCCGTCCTTTTTGTTCAGCTACCTTCCCCAAGCTCCGACAACTTTGGAAATCTTTAAAACTTCCCTCGCTATTCTAATTAGACTTATCTGCCTTTCAAAGTATACGCTTGCTTCCTATAATTTCAAGTCTTTTTCTTTTTTACTGTATCAATTCCCTTATTCCTAGAGACAACTTTTAAGTACACTTTCCTTACTGACAAGCTGGCAAGAATTATTAGTTTGATATACTCACATCTAGAAAATTAAATATTATAGATAAGAAAGACTGTATAGAAAGATTAGAAATAATATGCTCCCTTTATAAATCCGCCATTCTTCCCATGAATCAAGGGTATTCGCGATTTTTTTAGGGGAAATATATTAGACTCCATTTATGCACATATATCATATAATTTAGACCACCTCTGATTTATTGAGGAAATATATTAGACCCTCTTCTATTTTTATACACTTTTTTAGACCGCATAATGAAAAGAAATCCGGAGTTTTTTCTTCTCCGGGAATGCTTTTGTATTGATTTGTTCGTATATTATACTTTTATCTGGCCAGATTTTATCATTTTTCCCCTTACTAAAAATATGCTTCCATCACAAGTAACCCTATGCTTTTAGCATAAGGCCAATGTCTTGCGTACTAATTTATGAACATATTTATAACTCAGTTTCCGGTCTTTTGGTTTTGATTCATCCGGAATGCTTTCTCTCACCGCTTTCTCCAGCACATCAAATATATTATATCCTGAGTCATGTGCAATGCCTCTGTACTGTTTAATCAATTTAGCTGTTTCAGCTAACGCCTCTTGATTATATTTTCTTATCTTATTTCGTCTAAGAAGAGCTGATGCAAAAAATTCATGTTCCTGTTTTTCCTGTTCTCCCTGCTTCTGGTTAAATACACTCCTTTTATAAGTTATGTAGTAAATCCCTTTCACAATTCCCACAGAAAAGAAAGCGCGCAGACTATGTAAATAAGACCGTACCATCCTTTTTGTTACCCCAAGCAAGGTACAGAACTTTTTATAAAAGTTACCGGTACCAATACGATAAGAACTGCTATTATCGTGAGTACAGTGTAAGAAGTAGAGCAGCAACCATTTTTCTTTTGCTTTTAATTGTTTGAATTGTTTTTTATGGAATATAGTTCTGCTCAAATCGATATATCCTTCGCAGCCTGCTTTAAAAGCATCAGCACCGGTAAAATCGTTACCCAATATCAAAAAATCATAATCGATATCAGAAGTACGGCTTATTTTCACAATCCCCTTACGCTCCAGTCCATGCATAGCAGTATAAAAGGACTGCTTACACATCCCGGTTGCCCTGCATACATCCTGATTATGTACCCCGGCCACAAATCCATTTAGTCTTTGATATTTTGCAATATACAAAAACAAATCCATTTCTGTCGAAGTCAAAGTTTTAAGTTTGTCAATTAAACTGTATTTTATCCTCATATAATTTCCCTCTTGACTTTTATATCAAATAATATATAATGTAGTTATCCCGACCGGTATAAATAGTACCGGCTAAGAGGCACTTCCTCATAGGTGCCTCTTTTTTATGCCTGTAATCTTGTATTACTAATTAAATGGCAGTCCCTCTTCAACTCCGTCTGGAATATTCATGAAGTCATTTGATGCCTCACTAGGTTCTGGTGCGCCCCCTGAAGTCTGACCGTTTCCTTTTCGCTCTGCAAATTCGATTTCCTCAGCGATAATCTGTACACTGTAAACCTTTTCTCCGTTTTTATTGGTGTAGTTGTCATTCTGAACGCGGCCGCTTACCAACATACGTGAACCTTTACGGAAATACTTTTCGATAAACTCTGCCTGCTTACCAAATGCGGTGCAGTTAAAATAATCAACTTCCGTATCTCCCTGCTTTGCAAAACGCCGATTAATAGCTAGACTAAATCTGGCAACAGCTAGCGCATTTTCTCCCTGCGTGTAGCGAATCTCTGGGTCGCGAGTCAGGTTCCCCATTAAAATAATTTTGTTCATTTACATATCCTCCTAGTTTTCTGTGGTTAGTGATTCCTGCAGCACGCCTTGTAACAAACGGCGATTACCACTATTAGAATCACAGGTACTTAAAGTTACTATTGAATCATCCAGTTTAATTTTTTCTTTTTTCCGGATGTTTCTTGCTTGTTTAAATTCTTTTACATAAGCTTCTAAACCAAGTTCATTGTTTGCCTCATAGCGTTCCAATATGTCTGTATCATCCTGAATCATGTATGCTACAATGCGATACTTCAAAATCTTTTGTGGCATATAAATATAAAATTCCTTATGATTCTTAAAAAAATCTGCATCCTCAAATTTTCGTAAAGTGCCAAACATGGAACCATTTATCATGTTATGTCCGTATAACACGGTTAAGCGGTCCGATAAATCTTTTCTGTTTGCTCTTCTGGTATAGATACATCCGGCAAATGAGTATTTTTTCTTAATATCACGGTGCAGATAAAAGTCATCATCTTCTCCAGTCGATGCTTGTAATATGGGATAATCAATATTGGTCCCAGGCACCCGAATCCAAGCATATACATCTGCATTTGTTTTATGCAGTTTCCCCCAATCAATAGGGGTCATTAATTTTTCTTTTTTACCGCTTTTTTTCTCTGGTACTGTTCTGATAAAAGAGGTCATGTCCCCTCCGGTATCCGTTACGATAAAAGCTAATATTCCAAAACATACTAAGGCAGTCACGAACAATAACATTCCCAGTATTTTCCAGCCTTTCATTCGTTTCATCTTTGCATCCCCTTTATAACAGTCTTATAAACTCCTGCCACACCTGCAGTCCCTGCCGTATTAACAGACTTCTGGAGTCTGGATAAATCAGCGCAGTTAATCCAATCAGTGCCAGGATAAAAACCAGAATTGCTATAATTAGTCGTGCGCCACCAATCATTGTTTTCAATAGAAATTTGATTGTGTTATTTTTCTCGACCACAACAACATCCTCTTCAATGTCATAGCGTTCCTTCAAGCTTTCCTGATGTTCTTTTTCCCTTTCCTCCTGTTTCATCTGCTCTACCAGTTGATTTTTGAATTTTCTTTTTGCCATAGTAGCGTTGATTCCTTTCTTTGTATTTATTAATCCAGTTGGTCTTAAAATCATCTTCGTATTTCTGCCAGAAGGCATAACTGTTCTCGCATTGAAAATATTCAATAGCCTTACTATATTGGCACATTTGCTCCGTCACATAACACCATATCTCGTCTGCCCTTATAAAGTACAATGTCCGCTTTCCTCGCACTTCTACGACTGCATGAAACACATCTTTGGATATCAGGTATCGTACATTGTAAGCAGATAATCCTAGCAAATAAGCTGTCTGCTGCAGCGTCAGATATTCAATCATACTGTCTTCCACAATACGATTTGTCGTGTTAAATTTTTTAGGCTGCAGTTTCCAAAAAGCCCATTTACTGGATGCCTCAAAATACTGTTTGGCTAAATCATATTTTTTCAATTGCTCATTCACAAAAAGAGCCAATGCGGACACTTTTACCATCCGGTTGCCACGGTTCAATTCAGTCTTAATCTTGCCTGTTTTTATGTAATACTCAAATGTTTGTTTTGTCACACCAATCAAATACGCAGCCTGTTTTAATAGTAAATATTCGTCCCTCATGTTGCATTGCTCCTCGTCGTTTTATCTATCGTTCCAGCCCAGGCATCATCTTTATTGGCTGCCTGACCTTTGGGGCATCTTTCCAGATGCCAGTATCCTTTGTCTTATCCTTTACCATGGAAAAAATATCAGTCTTGTCTTTTCCATGGTTTTCAAAAATATTAATGTTTTGCGCCTCCGGCGAATCCGCTTCCTTTGTTGGTTCTAAGTTCTTTTGTACGTCTTCTTTGCCCTTTTCATCTTTTTGTAAGCGCCTAAAATTAGCAATGGCGTTTTGTACAACCACATCAACTGTTTCATGATCGTACGTGCCGTAGTACACCTTGTGCTTCTTTAACAGCGATTTTATTTCCTTATCCTTTTGCTTGCTTTCCTGTAAATCATGGATTCTTCCCTCTGTCTGAAATTGGCTATCATCTCTTTTCATGAAAAATGAAAAATTCTGATATTGTCCGCTTAATTCAGACACCATTCTTTCATATTCCGGTGTTAGCTGCCGGTTATAAACCGTGTTCAAAAGAATGGGGGAATCCGTAACAATAAAGTCGGTTTTACCTATCAGCCTGTCCATCCGATGGACTTGCTCTTTTAAAATTTCAAATTGATGTTCTTTTGAACCATCTAGCAGTTCAAAATTTTTATCATATACCAACTCTTTTGCATATTCTTGCACGTACTCTGCATTGAATCCCTGCTTTTTTAACTCAGCACATATATTCATACAGGAAGTTGTTTTTCCAGACCCCGGACCACCAAACGCATTAATAACAATGGTTGTCCTGTCTGCTTTTAAATCATGCAGACTTTCTTTATGCTGCTTAGCATACGCCATATACTCAATGGCTTCCTGTTGTTTACCACCGGCCGCAGAACAAAGCATATCATTCCAGTCATAACCGCTCTTATCCGGCATATCTCTTTTCAGTAATATGTCTCTGTCGGAAAGCGTCTCTTCCAATTTGGTAACTGCTTTAAATCCTCCGGTATCATTATCCATACCCAGAAAGATTTCTTTAATCTGCTGGTTACTATCCAAAACATACTCAATCGCTTCCTGCTTTTGTGTACCAGCCATTGCCAGATAGTTATAATCGTGATAATCCACTCCATCTTTTTTTAAAAGTGTCATCTTACTCATAATGTCAATGACTGACTCGCCGACAAATAATTTATCTGCCTGATTATCTACATAAAATCCTTTGCTGTAGTCACTGCCTTTCACATCAGCAACAAACCGCTTGTATGTGTTTGTGCCGCGCATACAAGCAAAGACCGGCTCACCTTCCTTGTTTCGTGATACAAATACACAATTGTTTCTGTCATCCTGATAAAGCATCTGTCTTTTAACAAACTCATTAATAACACTACCATCAATCTGCCTTGTTTTACCCAAATAGGCATATACATTCCGCATATGAGCCGCTTTCTTTGGCAGCTCATCCTTAAGGTTCCCTTTTTCTTTTTTTTCAGGATGTTTTTGCTTTGCTGCTGCAACTGGTTTAACTTCTAATTCTTGATTTCCAACAGCTGCTTCAAATACCGCTTCTCGCCCACCTGCCATATCATATAAATGGTTGTAGGCTTCTGATTTATCCATATCTCCAAACGCTATGCAGGCATCAATGACACTTCCATTTCTCCCGCGAGAATTCCAATAAAAACAGTTCTTCTGTAAGTCTATTCTCACTGAATCATGCTCTTTCAGAGAATAGTATTTTTGACCAACTCGTACCGGAGAATATCCCAATGACTGGCACACATCCACAACCGATATGTGTTCTTTCAGCCAATCTGTCATCCGTTCTGACTCTTCATTTGTATAAAATCTCTTTTTCGCTACCGCTCTTCCTGCAGTTTTAGTTTCTTCTTTCTCCGGCTTTTTTACTTCCTTTTTTTCTTCTCGCACATAATGATGTAAAATTTCCTTTTCCTTCAGGCTTTCCAAGGCTTTATCAAATGCCTGGTTGATTGCCTCTCGCTCTTTGTCCTGCGGACTGGTTGGAATCTGTACGGTATTGCCATCTTGAACATCCAGTGCAATCATTTCTGAATGTCCGACCAAATAATCGGAAGTATTTGCCGGCAGCTTGTCATGAACATAGGAAGCAAATGCTCTGGCAAAAAGTTCCACATCACTTCGCCAATAGCCCTGGTCTGTTTTACTAAACGCAGTGTCCAGTTTTTCTGCGTTTTTATAATATTCCGTTCGTTCATTATTCTTATATTTAATCGTATCCATAAGTTCTTTAAATGGAGCCTTTCCCTGCCGGATTTCTAAGTAAGAAGCACCGGTAGCCATAGACGAATCCATATCATATGCCCGTGCTACATATAAATCCAATGCATGTCCCCATTCATGAGCCAAAGAACCGGCACCACGCATCTTAGTTAGATTAATCACATTTGCACTAGGTTCAAAATGAGCCAGTGCAGAACCGCTTCCACGTGCGCCATAAGCAATTGCTAATTTGCCCCCCAGCGCAATATCTTCATCTTTTATATTTAACGCCTTCGCTAAATCCTTAAAAGCGTCAAATGACATATTCAGATTTGTCTGTCTGTCATTATTATTGTTCCAATTTCCAAATTCACCGGCGCGGAAACCAAAAGTATGCATCATATCATCACCAGTTATATCCATACCACCACGGTAATCCTCTGCAGTCGGTCTTATATTCTCTAACTGAGGTGGCTTTAAGCGTGTTTTACGCTTTGTTTTTTTCTTTTTTTCTGGATTCTGTTCTTTGCCGATTTTCAACGTTTCCTTTACAGCCGCATCACGGTCCTGTAAATTTACAGCCACTATCTCATGAGCATTTTTCTGAAGCACAAAATAAGTGTCATTTTGCCATGTTGCCAAATCCGTCATCGATGACTCCTGAAAATTGTAAATATAAGTTGAGCAACCACTCTCATGAATGACCAAACGCTCCTTACCTTCTCTGTATTCCTCTTTCGTAACATTCTGTCCATCATAGCGATAAAAAGAAAAATTGGAAAGTATCTTTTCATCCTCAGAGAACAAAAACTGCTTGTTTTCCAACTCTCGCCGGAACTGATATAGTCCAAGTCTGCCTCCTAAATCTGTTGCTTTTATCAGTTTACGATTAAAGCAATTTGTATCCGGCAAATTCTCACTTTTAATTTCATCGTAAAACCGGGCACATTCACTCATCGATGTTAGTGACATAGCCTTTTCATAAAAACGATTTACGGTTACTAAATAATCCTTCTGCGCTGTATCAATAATATCTTTCCTTTGTTCTGCAGAAGCCAAATAAGGTACCGCTGCCAAAGGCTTAGTAGGAAGCGAATCTCTTACCTTTTTTATAAAAAATATAACTTCTCTGTCTTTACCTTCTTCCAGCATTTTTTTATAATCCGGAAGCGGAAATGCTTCTTTTTTAGTAATGTATTTTTCTTTCTCCATATCGTTCCAATCGAGAATATCTCCATAACGAAGTTCTCGATTTAGAGCATACAAATCTTTCCTTGCACCGCCAATTTTTTCTCCAAAATCTTCAATTTTCTTCTCAGCCATACTCATACCCCTTTCTAATCCAATAAGCGAAATACCCAACTTCCAGTTCCATCTATAATTTCAATCAAATCCTTTTTTTCTTCATCCATAATTATGGATTCTGATTCCAGATGCCAGCGAAAATCCGGGGCAATACATACAAAGTCGGCCGCAATCCAATCATTTTTCTCTGTAACATACAGATTTCCAACCATTAAATCTGACATTTTTTCAAGTAAATTTTGAACTTGTATATCTGGTGATGTAACCAGATATACATTTTCGTATTTTCTCTCCATCCGATTTATCTCCTTTTCCCAAATAGTCTTTTTTTCTTTTTTGCCGGCTTACTTTCTCTGTCTTTTTCTTCCTCCAGAGATAGAATACTTCCATAGGTTTTCATGTCTCCGGAAAAAACAAAAGGGTCTCTGGCTTCTGCAGCAAAAAATGTAACTCCTGCTTTTTCTCCCATAAGCTCTTTTATATCTTCCTGCTCTCCTTCCGCAACAAAGTTATAAATATAAAACACATTGTTGTAAAAGTTGTTTTTAATCACATCATAAGTTTTTTCAAACTCACCACCCGGTTTACTGCCAACCACAAAAATCTGTTGTTCTTTTTCCAGAAAAGAAATTTTGTTAAAACCATTCTCGCCCGCCACACCATAATCAAACACCAGGTAATCGTAATCTAAATTAAGAACTTCCTGCAGTCTATCGGTTCTGCAGAACATATCTACCTTTGCATAGCTTACAAGACCAATTTCATCATCCACTGTCACCTGCTCGTACGCATCTTTAACGGCTTCTACAAAGTTACTGGCGTTCATTTGAAAGTAAGCTGCCTTGAATCCAACAAACTGCAGGTATTTAACAAGCTGCAATGCCTGCGTAGTCGTTCCCATTCTTTTAATACAACCGGCCACTCCAATTCCAATCGTTCTGGTCTTTTTCTTTTCCTCGGACTCCTCTTTTTCCTCTTCTTCTTCAAATGAAAATCCACGTTTTTCTTCATAGCCAAAATTTTCATAATATCCAGTAAGACAGTATTCTAAATCTTCCTTTTGGTCTCCCAGATAAATGGAAAATATAAAATTTTTTACTCCGGCATCCCAAAGCATACGACAAACGGTACTTTTTGGTGAATACCCGGCCGCGAATATGATTGTTTTAATTTTCAAAGCATCTTCAATCCGATTAATCCAGTGAACCAATTCCTTTGCTTCGTCCGCATATTGTTCAATATCATAAATAACTACCGTTGCCTCTTCATTAAATCTCAATATTGCTTCTGCCTGGTCTTTGATATGTAATGCCTCGTCAATATATTCAACCTTTTCTTTGGTTTCTTCAGTAAAAAAACCTTTTTCCTTTTTCCCGACAAACAACAGCATAATTAGCACCTCCAATTCTTATTGCGTCATCTGTTTCTTAATCAATTCAATCCTCGCTCTTTTTTCTTGCAGCTGAACTTCATAGGACTGTAGTTCATCCTGATTTGATGTGATTTCAGATTGAATTTCTGTAATCTTATCTGTCTGCTCTGCTTTCATCTCGTCTGTTTGAAAACTTTCTTCACTTTGCAAACGATTAATTTCCTCCTGCATTCGCTGATTTTTTTCTGTAAGCGATTTCTTTTTCTGTTCCAGCGTTCTGATTTCTTCCTGATAGGTTTCTGTATCCCGCTCTAAGCGTAACAGTTGATATCCTTTTCTATCCCTTTTTTTTAAATCATTCACTCGCTTTACAGCATTTACATTTGTATATAGCCTCAAAGTATTGTCGTCATCCTGTTCTCCCATCATATCGAGTCTCAAAGAGATTTCTCCAAAATCATCTGCCACATTTTCAATTCGCAGGATTATCCAGTCGCTATCCTCAATCATCTTTACAACCTTTAACTGGTCGTTATTTCGAGTTATCGCAGTATAACGATAATGATTTTTTCCATCGAATGACTGATTATCTATGTCGATTTCCACCTCCATTATCTTCTCAGCCTCACAATATTCCCATCTTCTAATCTGGAGTGTTCGCTCGCTCCACTGCACATTTTCTCTAAGCGGTGTTAGCAGGCTGGCCGACAGATTTGCCGGCATCCATGAAGAGGAAGAAAAGAAAAATATATACCCAGCGATGAAAAAAAACACAACCCCAAACAAGGCAAGATTTCCTTTTCTTTTTGTCATTTCATAATTCTTTTTCAAAATTTACCGCTCCCTTCCAAAGTCTTTTTCCTTAACATGGACTTTTCCTTTCAAAACCTGTTCATACAATTCTTCATTAATGAAATCTTCGTTTACCTTTACTGTGCGAAGATTTTTTTGTTCTAACGCCCTCATCTCTTGCTGCATATCCGGAGTAACTTTTCCTACGACATATGCCATATCTGCCCGGTTCATATCTTCTACAACTGCCACTGAGTGGCCAAATGCTGTTTTTGCTCTCTCTACCACTCGTTCTCTTGCCTCTCTGTCACAACATATAAATAACTTTTTCATCGTATCAATCTCCCTTCTCTCGTATTACCATGGCTCAAATCGCCATGTTTTTTTGTTCATGTTATAAATCACATCAAATTTTACAACTTTTTTATTCACCGTCATGTAACAGGGTATCGTCATAGTATGTTCCGTATAACTAATCGTAATCTCTCCCATATCTTTGACTTGCTTTGCTGCTGCATAACCAAAAGAATTTTTAAATATCTGAATTTGCTTTTCAAATTCCGTAGCACTTACTTGTAATTGCTGTAATATCTCGGCTCGTATTTCGACCAAAGCAGTGCTTTTTTTATCTTCTTCGGTTTCTGCATCTGCCGGTGGTTTCGGAGTAATCGTTACCACACTGGTTGGAATCGGTGTTGCAGACGGAATTGCTGCCGTAGCAGATGTTTGTGTCGGTTCTTTTTTTTCTTTTTTACCGAAAAATTCCACCCCTGCAAACACACCGAAAATCAATATTGCAATAAGAATAAGGACAATTCCTTTTTTTCTTCGTTCCATTATTTCCTGCCTCCCTTAATTATTTGTATAGGTAAAGTGCATTGGGTCAAAGTAAGCTGCCGACCAGTCTCCGCCCCAGTAAAAGCCATGTTTTTTCCATACAGCAACTACCTTTTTGGTTACTGCCAGTTTGTCCTTTCCTGGCTTATAGGGCCATCCGGTATAAGTAGCTCCGTTGTGCTCCCAGTTCACATCAACCACCGAGCCATATGAATGGTATGATTGTTTATTTTTATTTGACGCCATGTTTCGCCAATTATAGCCAGCAGTACAAGCTGGACTGATTGGAAACTTAAGTTTTGCCATTTCCTCAAAGACCGCCGTGATTTCTTGTGCCAGTTTTTTGTGAACGGTCAAGGTCATTTTGCTTTTTTGTTTTTTTGTCGTATAGATTGACACTTCAATCTGAGTTATATATGGCTGCATATCAAGTTCCGTTTTCGGTGTTCCTTTCGGAAACAGCCACTTCATACGCTCCGCTACCGGTATCTTCACTGGGTCTCCTGTGCTTTCATCACTGCTACTACCAGATGCCATGCTGTAATACCTGAGCACGTGCGCTGTGTAATACTGGTCTCCATATCGCCATGGCCCTAACTGCTCTGCCCGGATACCGGAATTGCGTTTTCCTCCGCTTTTCTGTTTTGCAAAGGAAAAGGTATTTTGTTGTGTCCATTTTCCATCTTTTTTTATGGCATAATCAATATATGCACCACCAAAGTTATAGCCCTGCAGGGCCAATTTTATATGTAGGATATCACTGGGTGAGGTACACCCGGCTTTTTTTATCATCGCGCTTAAATATGCAACTCCCTGCTTAATACTTTCTGCCGTGGATAAGGTATTTGGTGGTAGCCCCTTACTTTCCGAGGCCTGAAAAACATCGTTGCCATTTCCCCCACTTTCCTGCTGCATGACCGCCAGAAACAAATCAATATAAGCCTCCATCTTATGTTTTTCAGTTTCTTTTAATACTTGATTACGGTATGCTTCTACTTCCTCTGATAGGAGCAACGAGACCGAAACGCTTACGCTGTCATCTCCACTGTTTCCGCCCTCTTCTTCCTCTCCACCTCCTAAAACTACTGTCACTACACTTGTAACAGTCACTGGGAGGATTAAAATCACGGAAAGCAATAAGATACCAATACTTAAGATGGTATATAATGTTTTTTTCATCACATACCTCCTTGAAATATAGCCTCTTCATCTGCCGGAAGATGAACTTTAAATTCAATATTGCGGTCTGATGCTATCGCTAAGATGTTTTCACCAACATCAAGTTTGGAGATTCTTGCTATCTGTGATGGTGTTAATTCACCCTCGAAAATCTTTCCAAGCAATCCGGAAACATTGGAGTCCTGATGAAAAATAAACTTATATTGAGTAAGTTCAAACACGGTTTTCATCTTGTCTACATCTTTATCCGCCGTTCCCTCCGGAACATAATCCCTTACTGATTGACTCGCCAAGCCAATGCCGCCAAAATATTTTCTCGCCTCGCGCAAATAAACTGTTATCATGTCCAAGGCATGAGGCTTTTTCGTGTTAACCCATCGATGACTCTCATCGATTAAGATCAATGTGTGTATAATATCCCAGTCATCCAGTGTTTTATCATAAAGACCTTTCATCATTAATTTGCCGTTAGTGACACAGTTGTCCCAACAGAGGGAAACCATATCAAACAGTAAAGCATCAAAAACTTCCGGCTTCATATCCTTTATTGTGGATATATCGAAAGTTACTATCTGCTCGTCAACAATATTGTTAATCGTCGTATAACCATTAAAAAGATTTCCATAAGTATAAACAATACTACTAATCACCTTACGAATCTTATCCAGTAATATTAAGTTATTCTCCACGAGCACCAGTTCAACATCTTTGTATGTACCGGCTTGTATTTTATCAATTCTATCGTTAATAAAATTAAGCATATCTTCAAATATTGGATATTCCTTCGCTGGAAGTCCTGTAACCGGACGAGTCAGTTTCCCCTTCTTTAATTCCCATCCCCACTTTTTATATAGCTGCCTGAGCAATTCTTCAAACTCAATAATTTCCTGTGTGGTGTAATCACCCGCCACTAGAAATTTGTAAATCGTGCTTACTTTTGAGATATGCATGGTAAAGGACACCACATCATCATCCCCGCCTCGAAGGATTTCCAATGGATTTAAAATACCATTCGAGCCATCCAGTTTCAGCACCTTTCCGCCCAACACATTAGTCAGCGTAGTAAACTCTCCGGAAATGTCGAATGTGCGAACGAAGTCTCCAACAATACTGGTGTGTAACAATAACTTTTTAAGAAGCGTAGATTTACCGCTTCCCATTGTTCCGCAGCACAGGAAGTTGTAGTAAAGTCTGCTTTGTGACTTAAGAAACAAATTAAAAAGCACATCACCACCACAAGGTGTTTTGCCTAAAAACAAACCGTTCTCATCCGATAAATGAGAATAGTGAAACGGATTACCGGTTGCTATCGCACTACTGGTCAGCGGTTGTCCATATACAAAAAACCTTTCGTTCTCCTGCCTTGCATACGATTTAAACATGCTTGTCCATTCAGATTTTGTCTCATTCATAAAAATTGCACCAAGGTAACCATTGCTCTCCAGTTGTGCTTTTATGTCTTTAATTTTTTCTTCTAATTTAGTCCAGGATGAATCCGAAATAAAAATCCTCGAATGAATCAATTTAACCACTTCGCCCAAATTACTTATTTCATCGTACAGCGTTTCTAATTCCTGAAAGCGTTTCTTTGCGTCATAACTTTCCTGAAAATTTTTAGATTCATTGTAACGATAAGTTTGTTCTTTCATGGAACGATTAATATTTTTCTTGACTGTAATAACATCATCCGTTGCTATGTCAATAAAAACCGCGGTATTCGGTATATTACAAATATTAGCCAGCCAATAATCATCTAGTGTCTTCGGATATTCAAAAATATGTAAGCAGGCTTCATAGCCGCCACCAGTGGATATGTATTTGGCATCCATAAAGGTTATTCCACCCTGTGGCTGTATTTTCTCCAACAAATAGGTATCAATCTGTTGTTCTTTTTTCTTATCCCTAGCCATCGTTTTATCCCCTTTCTTTATGCATTTGTCATAACGCACTTATTCAGTACACGGAAAAGAATTTCTTTCTTTTTTTCATATGAAATCTTTTCAACCAAACCTCCCCTTCCTCTTCCCAAGACGCTGAACATGGTACGAATGTTTTTTTCTAAGCCTTCTTCTGTCTCAGAAAAAATCATATAGTAGTATTCTCTGGTTGTATTATGTTTTTCTAGCCAGACCAACTCATCTAACTTTTTCTGTAACTGCTCCTTAAAAATTGTATTTTTCGTGCTTTTAATTTTGTATTCCAGAAACCTTTTCTGTTTGGAATAATCACACGGAAAATTAATACATGCAATCTTAACTGGTTCTGCGTACAATCTATACAACTTAGCAAACTTCAGACAATCATACTCCACTTCATCTTCCGAAGAATTAATCAGGTCTTTTGATTGTATTTGCAGCAAATCCATGTAACTGCCATCATCCATGTTGTAGTACCCTTTTTCTGAAATACTACGAATCGGTACAATATCTAATATGGTTTTTCTAACCGATGGCTTTTTTTTCTTTGTTGTCTTCTTCATAGCCGACAGCCTCCTTTCTTCGTTTCTTGTCCAATTCCGTTGCTACATTTTCATTCACAAGGGGATAATAAACCCCCTTGTCTCTTCTAATATACAAGAGCAAGCTCTCCCAATTTCTTCTCTTTTTATTCCAATTACTTTTCATCGTAAGAAAAATGGCACAAACAGCAGAGAAAATGTAAAATGGGATGCGAAGCATCTCATGTACTGTGCTACCAAACAAAAAAGATACAGCACCATAAGTCACTAAAAAGAAAAAATCAAAAAGATACACACTCTTTCCCACTTTGGTTTCACTTTTAATGTCTTGAACTACAATGTGCTTCATTAATTTTTCCTCCCTGCATTATCTCCAAATATATCCTTACTTCCCGGTTTCTTTGGCTCATTATTTTTGCTTGATATATCGCTTCCCGATACCCGGTCAAACATATGTCCTCCCGCTTCAATCGGTTTATTGCCGGCAATATTATTCGTTGAATCCATTGACATTCCTGTTCTTGTGCTGCTTAAGTCTTTTTCCATTTGTTTCATACTGTCGGAACCTATGCCGGCATTTCCTCCTGAAGGAACACCATTGAGCGCATCATTTCTAGTTTGATTATGTCCAATCTGCCCCATTTGGTAACCACCATTCTTCTTACCCTGCTCAGCGGACATAGCCGATGTCGAATTTGGAGATGGACTTCCTGCTCCGGCAAATTCTGCATTTTCTTTTTGTTTGCTACTCTCCGGTGTTTGGGAAGATGCTGTCTCTCCATTTCTACCATTTGCAGCCTCTTTTTCTCCGGATTCCAGTACATCGGCATGATTGTTCTGGTTATTAGTTGCATTGTTGTTTTGGTTATTATGATTTGTTGACTTATTATCCATGTTATTGTCATTCGACTGGTTATTGTGCTGATTAAGCGCATTATCTGCACTGGCTGTTGCCGCTCCGGCATCAACCATATCTTGTGCCTGTTCATCCATAGCCGGATTTCCACTAAATGCTTCTTTCGCATTTGGTTTTGAGAAAGCTCTGGACGCGCCATTTTTTACTGCACCTACTCCGGATTTAACAGCACCTGCTGCAGCACCAACTGTACTGGCAGCCATTCGTCCGCCATAAAACAAAGACATCATTTTTCCCATTCCATCACTGGCTCCGATATCTGCTCCTGTCAGTTTTTGAATCAAATTCGGACCATCGATTACTGCAAATGCTAAAAACAACAAAATGATTCCCTTTGCAATACCAGACACATTCCATCCGGATATAAACTTTGTTGCCAGAAGATAAAACTTAATTATGACAGTTGTAAATAGTAATAAGATATAACTGTCTTTCAAGGAATCCAATATCTTCAAAATTTTCTGATTATTGTTAAAATTAGCTGAGTACAAATAAGCTAATAATTGATGTATTACAATCTCATATAAGATACGAATTACCTTATATGACATAAACAAGTAGATGATAATAAGCGATATTAGTTCCATCCACATCACGCCATAATCCACTGTATAACGATAGTAAAATTCATTTAACAAATCTGTCCATGCTACACCGTCATATAATTCATCCAATGAATAGGTAATCTTGTTCTTATCATCACTTTCTGACTGCAAGCCATTTTTCAATATATCCCCTGCATCTCCCTCGAAATCTTCCGGGTCAAGAATTTCCTGAATATCCAGATTTTTAAACTGGCTTTTTGAAAATGTGTCATAAACCTTATCTGCATTTTTCTTGCCCTTTGTTTTCTTATTCAGATTGGCAAGACCAACCGTCTTTTCCAGCCACTTTATATCATGTATATTGTTACCAATCGTGCTGTAGACAACTGCTGAACTCTGTCCACCTAACATCTCACTTCGTACTTCTTTGCTGATAAACTTGTTCATGGTATTAATTACATAGGTACTTGAAGAAACCACAGTTACCGCTATTAGCAAGTTAATAACAATCTTAGGTTTTTTTTCCCACCCAATGCAAAGTAAAATTCCAATCAGCAAAATAGATAAACATACTAAGCCGATGAATACCGGTTTCCACTGATTGATAAATGTTTTTACCGGCTTATACTTTGTAAAATCAATAAACCCAAAGCATGTGTCATAAAGGCCAGCACACACATCCGCTAAAGCCGCAATTCCTTTTGTAATGCCCCAGCCTATAAAGCGGAAGGCACTAGCCACAATTCCATTTTCGTGAAAAAGTCCCGGATTACTCGATAATATTTTAATTACCTGGTCATCTTCCAATGCCAAGGCACGTATCTGGCATGTAAAAAGCGGACATATCAAAAGTGATAAAAATAACACTATCTTTTCCCTTGTTTTTAATCCATATTTCATTCTGTCATTTCCTCCTTTCCCATGTATAACAAATCCATATACTTTTCTTTGGTCTGCTCATCTAAATCTGCTTCACGCAGCATATCCATCACTGTATCAATATTCATGTTCTTTTTTATCGTGCTTCCAAGCACCTCTTTCAAAGCGGCAATCAAATTTTCACTGTTTTCCAGTTCTCCAATTTTTACCGTTTTTTCCTTTTTATCTGGCTTGTCTTCTGTCCTCGTAAAATTGAATAGAGCAAAACTCATACGATAGTCCCAAACCCTTTCATTTACCTTAATATGGCTTAAATCTTCTTTGTTCACATCACTAATATCCACTTCGTCCGGATTCGGGAAAGTATCAGTAAGGTATTCGTACCGGAACAGCAGCCGTCGTTTATTTTCTAAGCTGTTGAAAATCGGGTGTGGTGTAATCAACCTTCCTTTCATATCGCGGCGTTTCATAATTCTTTTAATAACACATTCTCCCGGTTTTAGTTCTTCCAACTCATTGGGATTTAATAAGGGTTTGTCCGCTGTTGTTTCCATGATTGTTTTATTTGCCGACAATCGACTTCCGTTTCGCTGCATATCAACGATTGTCTCATTTCCCAAGTTTGCCGAAATCTGCTTGGTTGTATCATCGTCATCCGAGAGAATGTAAATAGTATTTCCGCAGTTTCCGGAAATCGTTTTGGCATTATCTCCATATAGTTTATTTAGCTGAGCATATGCCTGTATATAAAGGTCAAACGATATATTCCTTCCCAGGCATACCGTTATGATATTTTCCATTGCTTCAATCGCCGGCATATTACCAAATTCATCCGCTATTATTTTAACGCGGTTTTTACAGCGGCCATTCTGCTGTCTGGTAGCCTTTCTTGCCAACACAAAGTATAATTGCCGGATAAATACCGAGCCTAAGAAATGAGCGGATTTATCATAATCCGGCATTTCAATAAACACAGCAATGGGCTTATCCCCAAATCCGATATCTTCTAAATTCATTGTTGATTCCGCCGTCATTTTGGCGAAATTTTCGTATGTAAAGATTGTTAATTTCATGAGCATACTGGAATAGATACTTGCCTTTGTCCGACTTCCGGCAACTTCCACTCCAAAAAACTTAATCTTTGCCCTGTCCAAAGAAGGACGCATTTGGAAAAACATATCCAATCCCGTAACATATGGATTATCCGGATTGGTTTGGCTAACCAGTTCTCCAAATAAATTGATGATGGAAAACATATTAATTTTTTGAATATGTTTTTTTCTCTCTTCTCCTGTAGCACCATCCACCTGAATCCATGCAAACACATCTTCAATTACAGCAATCACCAATGCCGACAACAAAGATGTAGGTGAATCCTGCCAAAAGGTATCACCATTTATTGGTTTGTCTGGATTAAATATGGAATAACAAAAGGTCTGTACTAAAAGTTCTGCGTTAGCATAATCGCCTGCTTCATACAAATTGATGACCTGATTTAAAGGATTAAACCCCATAGAGTGCTCCGGGTCAACAAGGGACAGCAAATACACATCATATCCTCTTTCTTCCAAAGTTTCTTTGGAAGTTTTATATAACTCCGTTTTCGGGTCAAGCACCACCATTGATGTCTTCTTTTCCGCTCTGGAGTAGACATCGATGGAAGGTATAACATACATCTCACCTTTACCGGAACGAGTGATTCCGATACATAGGTTGTTCGTCAAGTCAGTATCAATAAATAAATGTTTCCCAATGCGGGATACAATCGTACCACCATATCCGGGAAAGACTTTATCCTTCTCTGGGATTCTACTGTATTGTCTTTTGATTTCTTTTGTTGTTGTCCATCTTGCACATCCCTTTTGATTTAAATTAAAGCCTTTGGACGAAAACGATGCTCTCATCCGGTAACCCTGCCGGATATTAAATACTAAGCAAAAGCAGCCATAAACCAGGCATATAAAACCATATATATCATGGTATTTATGAATCCTTTCAAAATCCGGAAGGATATTTTTTATGCCTATGTAGTATTCTGGATGACTCCAGTTTCCGGTTCCTAATCCTATATTTACTACAATGTTGAATAAATAATTTATTAACATATACAGCAGCAGGTCTTCCACAATTAAAACAACTAAAATTATTATTCCATTTCCAAAGAATCGCTCCAATCGCAATTCATTATTCTTTTTATTTTTCCCCATAGTCAGCTCCTATACAGTAAGGGGGAAAAGTCCCCCTACCGTACTTTTTTACTTCATGCTTAAAAGCTCCAATTTGTTGCAATTCCCTTACCAACGGTTACGCATCCAGCAATTAATGCTGTTCCTATAATAGCCCAGCCACCGTAGCTCTTTGCTTTATCATGTAACTTTTCACTTGGCACTGCGAGCATAATTCCCACAACTAATGCAGTGACTATAGCAAAAACATATGAGTACGGAGCCACCGTCCCACAAAAATCAACTATGTTTTTTGCTAATTTTGCCATGACTATCCCCTCCTTCCTTTATCTTTCTTTTTTTTACCAGAATAAATAATATTCCAACAACAGCTGCCAACACCAACACTACTGCTAAAGTTATAAATAACACCGGAGCTTTCTTTGTCTCTTTGGTCTGCTCTAACTGATAATTAGCTTTCGCAGCCACAACATAAGAAATATCCTTACTATCTGTTTCTTTTACTCCTGCATAAGTGCAAGAGTACACATAGTCTGGTTCTTCTGTATGTGTTATACTTCCAGAGTAATCAACCCGGTAGTGTGGTATCTTTTTTCTAACAGTAGCCCTTGCTTTTCGGTAAATGGTACCATTTTTCTTATAACTTTTTCCATTCCAGGCAATCTTTTGAACCTTATACTTGTCCGGATTGCCACCTACACTTTCAATCAATGCCGTTTCATATCCTTTTAAAGGTTCCTGCGTGTTTTTCTTAACTTTTAAATCTTGCCAGATAAAAGTCTCCGCATCATACCCGGAAAACAGTATATCGATATGAGAATAATCCCATGTTTCTGCTGTTTTTCTCGTGGAAGTTTTCATACAAGGAACCGCTACCATTTTGCCGGTCTTTTTGTCTGTAACCGTTACCGTCTTTTGACTGGATGCCTTATTGGCATCTGACAATGAATCAAATTCAGAATAAGCGGCCACTGTCTGCTTCCACTTTTTCTTACTCTTTTTTTCTTTTTTGCCGACTCCGGTCAACTTATATGTAACACCGTCTTTCGTTATCTTCTTATCCGCCTCAAAAGATTCACTTTTCTTCATAGGCTTTGTCTTTTTTATCAATGTTACTTTTTCTTTTACTTTTACCGGATTTTTGCTAACAGTTTCGTATGACACATTCTGCAGCTGATAAGTCTTTCCATCGATAACAATGCTTTTATCAAACGGTTGCTTTTCCTTTTCGTTGAGTGTGACATACTGTTTTTCTTTTTGAATTAACCCCGGAGCTGCCGCCCGGACACCAACGCCGGGCAACATTACCAAAACTAATACCAATAAAGATAAGATGCTTATAAATCTACTTGTTTTTCTCATATTTTTTCCCTTTCCTCCACAACATGATGCCCGCTGTGCCACCACTTAAACCTACTAACAACAACCCAAATATCAGATACAAATATCCTGTCTTCGGTGATGTTTTACTGTCCTTACCTTCCCAAAACTTCTTTGGTGTTTTGGTTGTGATAATTCCCAGTTTTTTATCCACCATGGACACAAGCTGCTCATCTTTTGTGTCCTTGATCTGATATGTGACCGGTTTCGCCAATTCATATCCTTCCGGTGCTTCTATTTCCTTAAAGGTGTAGGTTTCCCCTACCTTTAATAATCCGGTAAATGTCTTTTTCTTACTTTTTTGAGTAGTAAATTCTGTTACCTTATTTCCCTGACTGTCATATACAGCCATCTTTGCACCACCAAGCAATGTTTCATCACTGCTCTTCTTCTTGAAAGTGACAGTAGTTTTATAGTCCACCATATGAACTACATTGGACTCCTGCAGAACAAAATTTCCATCTGCACTCCGAATTGATACCAGTGTTTTCCCTGGTTCAGTGCTGCTTTCCTGCAACTGAAAAGCGATACTATCTGCTGTCACATATCCATCTGCCGGTCTTGTCTCTGTTAGTATGTAGGTCTTATGCTGATACAAGCCCCGAAGCGTTCTGTGCTTGTCCTGCGTGAACGCTGTGAGTAAATTTTGATATCCCAAGTCCTGATTTACTTTTACTTCCGTAGTCGTTCCGGATGTCCATGACAGAATCACATTTCCATCTTCATCCGAAATCTGCAAATGACATCCCTCGATTTCTTCACTTCCTGCAACTGAGGTTTTATCCATCTGCACTTCTGTCTGTTTGTTTTTATGTGTCAGCTTCTTTTCAATCACAGCTGTCTTATCATCCTTATACTCTAAATGTACCGGCAATAATGTACTATCCAGATAGTAACCACCCGGCACACTTTCCTCTTTTAGATAATAGTCACCAGAGTTAAGCGTGTTTGTCTCTGCTGTGACTGCACTGCCTGATACAGATACCGCACTGCCACTGGCTGCCTCTTTACCATAATTTTCACTCATAAGAGGCAAATCCAAATTAAATACTGCCTGTCCTTTTTCGTCTGTAATAACAGTGCCTAATTTTTCGTCCGCCGACGCAATTTGCTTTCCGTCTGCATTGTAAATGGCATCCTTACTGTATAAGCCAAAGGTTACATCCTTAATTGGCTTAGTAGTTTCTTCGTCTGTCTTTTTTATCTCAACTGCAGTCTTTGCGCGCTCATTGAAAACAGACAATATGCCCTCTGTATTCGTTGCACTGGTAGAGTTAAGAACATATTCTTCATCCTTATTGTTCCAGTTAAATTCAACCGACCAGTCTTTATCCGGAAGCAGGTACCCATAAAGTGTTTTTGTTTCTTTTACCTTGTATTTACCCAAAGGGAGATTTACAGTTACAATTCCATCCTTGACTTCATACCCGGTAATTCCTTTACACTCTTTGGTAAATACTGCTTTTTCACCACTTTTAATTGTTGCAACCAGCTCCCCATCGTCATACCAATTGGTTCCCTGGTTATCCTGTGTTTCAATATTTCCATCTGCATAGATTTCAAAAGTTGCACCTTTTAGCGGTTTCTCTTCATAAATAAATTGACCGTTTTCATATTTGCTCAGCATTTCACCGGACTTGTAAATTTTCAATTTCCCATAGGTATCTTCATTAAGATAATCCAAAGTAATGGTTGCAAAAGAATTTCCATCTGCATCTTTTTCCATCTTGTAATTATCCGATTTGCTATCTACCACAAAGTCAATGAATTTTGTAGTAATATGCAATCCACTGGCAGAATCAATCTCATAAATCCGATATTTCCCGGAAGATAATCCCTGTGCCGTAAGAACCTCTCCACTGGCATCTGTAACAAATGGATATTCATCCGTTCCAACCTTAATCATGGTATTTCCATTGAAAAAGGACTGTTCCACCCTTTTCTCTGTACCATCCGTTCCAACTTGATAAATCTGATATTTGGTATTTGCTTTCAATACCGTCTTTTCCGTGTTCTTTGACTTCTTTATTATCCGCAGATGAGCCTTAAATGGTGCATTGTTATAAAGCCTTGTATAAACCTTATAATTCAACGCTGCAGAAGTAATATCCATACCAATTTCAATTTCTTCATCTGCAATTTTTTCTGTGTCTGCATCTCCTGTTTTTGTCTGATGAATCACATAAGTACCATAAGCTAATGCTTCGGTTGTTTTAGCGTGTCCATTTTCATCGGCTACTAAAATCGCGCGCTCATCTTCTTTGCACTCCTCATATTTCTTTCCCTTTTTTGTTATTTCAAAAGTAGCTCCTTTTTCAAAATTGGCAGGTCCTGTTGAACCATCCGTTGTAAATTTATAAATTTCCAGATGACCTTTCTTTTCCGTTTCCTGCACCTCATACGTTTTTGCATTAGGCGTGTACTCCTGTGTTAAACTATTACCATCCACCTGAATCTTTAATACATCCGTAGAGAGTAAGAACCCTTCGGGTGCTCTTTTCTCTTTTAAGTAATATGTTTTCCCAGCTCGTAAATAATCGGTTTCCAACTCGCCATTTTTAATGATATAAAGGTCTTCTGTTTTTTCTTTTCCCTTGCTGTCATACACGGTGGCTGTTTTCGTACAGGCAGCATCATCAAACAATTGATAAACCGCCCCTTCCACACTGGCATCACCATGCGCTTTCTTGTCGTTTGTGTTACTTACTAACTTCTTTACCTTTACTGTCGCTTTTTTGTGATTGTTAATTCCTTTTACATCTTTTATAACATTGTCTGTTATACCACTGACACCATAGTTAAAATCAGAATCATCTGCATCACATATAACGGTTACGCCCTTTGCCAATTCCGGGTCAAGAATCAAATTAGGATTTCCGGTATCCAACTCCTTGATAATGTAGTGGTTATTGACTTTATCCAATTTTTCTTTCAGACTTTTATCCATCAGTTCTTCCGCTGCACTTTGAGTCATCCCGGCACCATGTCTTTGACCTGCTTCATCCATATCGCGTTCAGCTTTTTCTTTTTCAGCAGCTGTCATACCCTTCAGTTCCGTATCTGTGTAAAAGTAAAAAGTTTCTGACTGAATATGGTAGGTATAGCGAATCGTAAATTGTCCATTGCTGTCGGTTGTGGTTTCTATGGTGAAATCAGGGATTTCTTCATCCGTGTTGGAACCCTTATCATTTAGTTTGTAATAATACAACGTATCAATGTCTTTTGCTTCAATTGAAAACTTTGCCCCTGCAACTGGTCTTCCGTCATCGTCCATTTTTGTAAATCGTATCTTTTGGCGATAATTGGAATTAGTATTTACAGAATGAGGTTCTGGACTTTCTTCAGTTTCTGCCTTTAATTGCAATAACACCTGCCGATGAGAACTGTTTCCGCTGTACTTATATTCTTTGAAGTCCACACTCAATGTTCCTGTTTTTTTAAATATCTGACTATATAACTGATTTGTTGTTTTGGAGCTATAATATCCAGAAGCACTTTTTACACTAGTAATAATTGTTTTTAATTCACTCTCAGAAGTTTTTCCTTCCTGAACTCCCCAGAGCAGTGCTTGTGCAACAACATAAGCTTTATTACTCTTTTTCATAGTTTTGTCATACCAATATCCAATGTATGCTTTTAAAGCTTTTTTCCCTCCATCCGCTGTTGAATATGAACCAGAGGAATTAGCACTGTATTGGTCTCCAGTGTGACAAGTATAACCAAGATTCATACAGAAGGCTTTTTTTCCGTCCACTGTCATCTTGTACCAGTCCCCAGATTTGGTTTTACTACCAATCTTTGTTGTGCCATGCGAACCTAAATTATCAAGTTTAACAGGCGTTGTTGCTGCCAAAGTTTTCTCTGCTGGTATCTGGCACACACCACCTACTAACCCAATAACCAAAAAGAACGATAGGATTTTTTTTAATCTTCCTTTCATTTGTCAATACATCCTTTCCTACTTACTAATCAATTTCTTTACTTCAATGCATGCTGCGCTTTTTCAGCACTGTATCTCTGTTCTTTTTTTATCCAGCCAAGCTTTCTTTCAACTTGAAGTTGATATGTACTGATACCAAGGTATCTACATATCTCCATGTGATTTACTTTCTTGTTTAATGCTTCCTCCAACCACACACGCTCTTCAAATGTCAATTTTGCCCTCGGCATTATGTCATTTCCTCCTTTCATTTTTTGTACACTTTTTAAGTTTTTCTGCAAAAAAAAGCAAAAAAAATAGCGCGAATACGCGCTTTATAGCTTGTATTCGCACTAAATTATACTATTTATCAAGCGGCTCGCGCCCTCTTCTCTTTGCTCCAAGCCCTGCTCCATTCGCCCTAGCGGGCTCATGGACGGCTCGTGCCCTCTTCTCTTTGCTCCAAGCCTTGCCCCATTCGCCCTGACGGGCTCATGGACGGCTCGCGCCCTCTTCTCTTTGCTCCAA
>ULVW01004565.1_pt1 | contig 26331 bp, 35 predicted proteins | sample 1959801 | NCBI WGS metagenome assembly ULVW01 (sample SAMEA4835796, study PRJEB28245) | human gut metagenome | biome: gut microbiome; material: fecal sample | place: Denmark | collected 2008
CAAAGGAAAACAAAAACCCGTTCAAAAAGTAAACCAACATGGCAAGAACTGGCATTTCGATCGTAGTGGCTAACACTACGGTTGGGGACAGTCAACCTGTGAACACTAACACGCTGCTTGTTGTCGTCGGAGCGACGGCAACAAGTGGTGGTAGTTTGCAGTTCGAACTGGACACCCCCTATATGATCCAGTCGGCCGACGAGCTCGAAACGTTGCTCGGTGTTACGAAGGATAACAACGCAGACCTCTACAAGCAGGTGAACGACTTCTACGCACCCATGTCGGGTGTCAACAACTCGGGAACCATCTTGTGGGTAGTAGGTACGAAGTCCCCGAACACCGGCGTTACCGATAAGTTGGCGGATTGGGTACGTGCTACGGTCACGAGCGGCTTCCAGTACCGCCCCCGTAACATCGTCATTTCGACCGACCCCACCGTCGAAGGCATCGCGCAGTCGGACGTGCAGACCGTAATCGACGAACTCTACACGGAGGGGTTTGCGACCGTGTGCTTCTTGGCAGAAGCGAAGCTCCCGGAGGGGGCCATCACGACGATCTACTCGTCGCTTCCCGATCTCTCGTCGGAGAACGCACCCGCAGTAGGTACGTGTATCGTAACAAACGCTCTCAAAGGTCGTGCGTGTGTAGGAGCCCTTTCGGGCCTTCACGTGAGTGTGTCACTCGGCACGTCGGTTGGAGACGCTGGTCTCCAGGCGTTCGCCGATTCGTTGTGGTACATCGACAAGTCGTCGGACGCTTACGTTAACACCCCGTGTGCATCCGTACCGCTCGTCGTGGTAAATACGCTCGGGGATAAGCAGTACATCTTCGCGCGTACGAGACCACCGAAAAACGGGCTGTGGTGGAACGACGGGGCGACAGCCGCAGAGGCCACAACCTCCCTGTCCACGATCGAAGCCTCGGCTGTAATCGCAGCTATGGTCGACGATCTCCGCGAGTTCCTCACCCCGTATATCAACTCGAAGGTGCCGTGCAAGGCTAACGGTGACATCGACCCGACGTACAAACAGGTGGTTATCGACAACGCACGTTCGTCCGTCATCACCCCGTACGTAGAGGATGGTGTTATCTCTGACGCCCGAATCACGATCAACGCTCAAAACAACGACATGATCGGCACGCGTACGTGGGAAGTGACGCTCGAAATCCTCGACGCCCCGACCCTCCGCTGGATCGACGGAAAGGTGTTTTACGTAAAATCCCTTGAATAGGTATGCCACAGAACGTAATCCCCGCAAGAGATTTTTATCTCTATCTGAATTTCGACGCTATCGGGGTAGCCTTTCAAGTCGAAACAGGCGCTAACTTCAGCGCGAATATCTCCGGTCAGACGGACGATATTGGAGCGTTCTCGACGGACGAACCTATCGCCACGGACAACGGCGGCAATACGTACGATTTGGGCTTCTCGTTGCAGGAGGCAGAGGCGCAGCGTATCTTGGACGCGCTCGCAGCAGCGACTGTCAACAACGAAAACGGCTCTATCGTACATATCCGCGACATCGTTGAGTCCGCTACGATCACCACCGTGTGGAAAAAGCTGCGTGACGTTCCTGCTACCTCTACCATCGAGACGTACACTCGCTGTACGGGTGTAGAGGAGAGCGACAACGTAGAGCGCCGCTCCACCGAGACGCTCAAAAACTGGCGATTCCGCGCCCGCGGCAAGTCACGAGTGACGGTTCCGTTGTAGTTCGCTACGTTTTCATCGGGGCATCTATAACAAAGTCCCCACTTCCGGATGCAGGTTTGCAGGCCCATAACGTAGGCCCATGCGGTTCGACTCCCGTTCCGGAAGCACATTTGTTCAACCAAAAATCTAAAGCTATGGCAGAGATCAAAACGCGTAAAATTACGCTCAAAAACGTAAAGACAGAAACCGGATCGAAGGACATCACCGTGGAGGTTGTTCCGTTCAACGATCGAAACGACTCCCACGTAGAGTTCGCTTTCGGTATGTCCGACATGATGGGCCGACTTCCGTCACCATACTCGAACGTCAGCGATGCAGCACGCGCGTACGTAGAGCTGTTCGTCGTACACAAAGAGGAGGAACTCCACAACCCTGTAAGCAACGTATCGCTCGTTCGTGCAGACCTTCGGGCTTCACGATGCCTTCTCAACGATCCTATCTTTCAGAAGGAGCTGCGTGATTTTTTCGAGAACGCCTAACGTATCCCGACAAGGATATTGAGGGCATAGATAAAGACAAGCAGATCGAAGCGAAACGGATCGTATCGAACTATAAGATCATAGATCGTGTTCAGAAACGTGATCGTATGTTCATACGTAGGGTGTTCGTCTCGCACTATCTCAACATCCCGTACCATCTACTTCTTGACAGGAAGCTTTACCCTATAACGTTGATCGAGGAGCTATACGCCGCCTCGTCGTTCCTTATGAGGAACTTCGAACTGGCCCCGTTTGCTACCGACAACTTGGAGGACGCATTGATAAAACGTATAGAAGATGGCAAGTTATAGCATCGTACTCAACATATCCGGTAACGCTACGACACGTGCCGAAAAGTTGGCCGCTGCGTTGGCGAGAGCTGACGTTAGCGCGAAGTCTCTTGCCATGTCGCTCCGTGCAGTAGGTGCGGCTGCGCAGACTGTTCCGGTAAGGACTATACGTGTATCGAGCGCAGCGCCTCGCGCTGCGTCTGTTGCTCCGGGAAGGGAGCCGTCAATGTATACTCGGCATCGCTACACGCGTGTAGGGTCCTACGGGTACGGTTTCAGTTTTGGGGGGTTCAGCGCACGTCTCTCGTCCATAATTCAGCCCGACGAGAACGGTCAGTTGTTCGGTATGGACGCCGCAAAGTTGGCTCGAACGGTTAACATTGCGGGCATCACTACGAACATACTTGCGTCTGTTGGGAAGGCGCTATTCAAAGCCACTGCGTACACCACTATCGGGTCATACGCCGTAGGCGGAATAGGTTCGATGATGATGACGAAGTTCCTCATGTCGGAGGGTATGGCCGAAGGCGTACGTATCTTGCAGCGTAGGAACCAAGCACGTTTGGGCCTCGGAGGAGCCTACCTTCAAGCACAGGGTAACGCGGATGCTCTTGCACGAGATTACGGTCTCGACAGGTCCGCGGCCATATCGGCGATTAACGTTCTGTCCGGCATGGGTGTGGCCAATACTGGGAGCAAGCTGACTGTAAACGATGCTACGGCGCTAACGCGTGTCGGAGGTCTTATATCGCAGCAGGCAGGCGTCTCGTTCGAACGTGTGATGACTAACATACAGCAGTTAATGGTGCAGAGCAACCCGAACATCCGAGATATTCGAGAGCTCCTTAACCAAGCCCCGATCCTCGGCCGATACGCTATCGACGAAATGGAGCGTAAGGGTATAACTGGTGTAGACAAAAACACGTACCTCAAGGATCAAAGTAACCTGCTATCCGTCCTTACACGCTACGACGTGGAGAACGCATCAAGCCCTATCATGCAGGCTCGCGGTGTTGTAACTGTCGCACAGCAAGACTTCTACGCGAAACTCGCAGAAAATACGAGCTGGCTTACCGTAGCAGGAAACGCGGCTGACATACTCGAATCGTTCGGTGATGCGTTATCAAAATTGATAACGTCGCTTACGTCTAACACGGGTTTTATGAACTCGGTTAACGCCTTAACCTCTTTGTTCGAGTACGTTTCCGAAAACTCGGATATTATAGTAGGTATGCTGTCTAAAGTAGGCGGTAAGCTATACGATACGTTCGGCATTGATATAGGTGATCTTCGCGATCAGTACGTAGGAAGAACACAAAGGCAGCAGACCATACGAACCGTAGCTGGTCGGTATATGGAGGACGCCTTTAGTATGTTCATCGGTAGTGGAGCAGCCCGAAGCAACGATCCGGACGTACAGCGTAAAGAGTTCGAAACGTTCTTTTTACCTTTGGTAAGTAGATGGGCAAGAGACCCCGAAAAACTCGGTGCTGTGCGCTTCAACTTCCCTGCTGCGTACGAAAGTTGGGACTTGTCAGGAAATACGAAGGGGTATAACTTCATACAGAACCGAAATTTACGGTATGTATTCTTTAACAGCCTGTCCGACGCTGAGAAACGTAACTATTTCATCCCGGAGGGTGCAGGGTCATACGTAGGTGCTACCCCCAGTTTTGCTGCGTATTTGTCGAGCGTGCCGAGCATGATGATGCTTGAGTGGTACAAAGACGCTCTGAACGAATATATGAAAGCACCGAAAATCCCCAACTACGGGGGTGCCGGGGGCGCATCGGGAGGCACAGGAACGGAGGACGACTTACGCGGATTTAGCCGTGATCGACGTTCACTTGTCATCAACTTCAACGACAAGTTGGTGGAGTGGAACTCGACCATCACGACGGACGACCCGCAGGAAGTTGTGGACGATGTTTTGCAAAACATTAACGCGTTAGTGTCGGCGGCTATACAAAAGGCTCTGCTCGGCGCTACGAACTCAATGAACTCACGTTGGTATTAGTATGAGCGTAGAATCTACATACAGGTCAGCCACCTCGCCTATCGTGCTGTCTCTTTCCACCGCGTGGATAGGAATAGGTATGACGCGTCCCGCTAAAACTAACGACGACGCGTTAGTTCCTACTCCGAGCTGGGCAAAGAAGCAGACCACCGCGGCGTCGAGCGAAAAGGTGTCAACCGGAGAGATCGACAGATACGACTATTCGAAACTGTGGTCCTTACAGATCGGTGACTACTTCATGCCGCTCTCTCAAACGTTTACGCTGCGGGCGAAAAAACGTCTCAACGTCTCGTCGCTCGTAGACGGTGTAGACATCATACAGCAGACGCGTAAAGAGGCAAAGACAATTGACTGCGTGCTGCGGCTCACCTTGCGTAACAATCAACAGAACCTTCAGATAATGAAGGTGTCCGAATCGGCGGGAATACCCGCCGAAGAGTCGACGTTATCCGATCCCAACTTTGTTGGAGCAAAAGTAACGGAGCTCGCACAGTTCTTGCGTGAGTTCTACGACGGTGACGCCGTCCTCCGGATACGTAACAAGATGATTAACGAGACCTTCGGTGTCGACTACGTATTCATATCGGAGTACAAGTTCACCCCGAAGGTAGGTATGGGAACTTACACGTTCGAGTTCTCGCTGACCGAGGTGAAGTACGGGGAAAACGTTCTTACTTTCAACTTGCGAGAGATAGACGCGGACGCTGGTAACAGAACACAAATAGAGGGTTAGTATGAACTCAAACATGGTTATATGCAGAAACGAGGTTATCATAGAGGGGGAGAACGTAGGACAGTTCGAGAGTTTCAAAATGCAATCGAACAGTCGTACATTCGGAGACTCCGCTACGCTCGTTCTTCCGCTCTACGCGCTCGGCGTCGTTCGGTCCGGAGAGGCAAGAAACCGTGTGAGAAGCGTTTTCAAAGCTAACGTCATTAAACCCACGTCCCTCGTAGAGGTGTTTATGTGGTACGACGGGATGGAGAAAATACGAGTGTTCCGTGGGTTTATTGAACACGTCGGAGAGGGCTTCCCTACCGTTCTGTACCTTCGAGACTTCACGTTTATGCTTCGATTCGGCTCTATGCAGAAGGGGTGGAACGGTAACGTAACGCTTCAACAGATGGTGAATGACTGCATACCTGTTGCTACGGAGGCGTTTAAGAAGGAGCGAGAGGTAATGGGGTTGTCACCCGACGTACCTAATTTATACTACGAACCGAACGATAAGGTTGTGCAGGCCACAACTACCCCGATCCCGGCGGTGAAGTTTGCGGTCGGAAGGTCCCCGTACGAGATCATGCAGTACTTAATGCAGTACTTTATGATGTGGGCCGGGGTAACAGAAGATGGTGGCGTGTTCATAGGTGCGGGCGTGGACGACAAAGACAGAATCCCCGTGACGGAACTCGATACGAGATACAACGTAGTAGGCCGAGACATCGTTCCAATGGACGGCCGTTTCGTAGACTACAACGTAGTGGTTAGCGGGCTGCTCGAAAACGGTAAGCGGTACACCTACACGGCTGGCCTCAAGAACTCTCGTACTACCGACCAACGTACGCAGTTTGACAAAAAGTACGGGGAGCCCGTACGAGCGTGGTGTAACCTCCAGTCAAAAGAAGGCATCGAGAGCTTCGCGGAACGTGTTTTGCAGCACCAAAAAGGGTTCCGAAATAAAGGTAGACTAACTTTGTTGCTGTACCCCAAAGTGAATATCCTCGATTCGATCGAGTATCACGACTCTCTCTTCCCGGAGCTGTCCGGAACGTACTACGTTTTGGGGTACAACTTGACAGCTAACGATGGCGGATATTTCCAAACACTTGAAGTTACCGACCAAATCTATATGCTATGAAACGAGGATCAATCGCGGAGGCCGCAGGCGAGGAGTTCGGATCGGAACTTGCACGTATGCTTCGCCGTTTCGTACTCAAAACCGTCACGGTCGAAAGCGTCGACGAGGAGAACAACGTTGCCAACGTTACGATATTTGAGGGCGACACACCCATACAGGTGCCCTTGTCCCTTTTCAATATAGGTACGTCCAACGTTACGATCGTGCCTACCGTTGGGAGCGTGGCGGTGATAGCCAACCCGAACGGAGACGATAACAACCCGCAGTTTTTGTGGTTTGAAAGCGTTGACAAAGTATCGTTCAAACGGGGGTCTATATCGGCTACTCTACAAGTAGACCCGGACGACGAATCAAAGGATTCGATCTCCCTCTCACTCGGGGAGTCGTCGATAGACGTAGCGTCTGACCTCATACAGTTTAACGGCGGCTCGCTCGGGGCACTTGTAGCGATAAGCAAGCTCACGGAACGGTTAAATAAACTGAAATCTGAGCTCGATACGCTTCAGAACAACATTGCTACGCACACACACCCGGCCCCGGGTGGAACCACGTCTACGCCAACGTTTATTAAAGCTAAAATATCATCGTTTTCCGATGACGATTACGCTAACGAAAAGATAAAACAATGATAGGTATTAAATACGACTTTGACGTAGGAGACGTAGTTATAGGCAATTCCGGGCAGTTTGAAACCGCTACGATAGACAATCAATGCGTCGCTTTGTTATCTCTATCGCAGGTGTGCCGACTGACGTATCTGTACTTTGGTGCGCAGGTAGGAGCAAGGCTCGTAAACGTACCTTACAACGGGGTTCAACCTGTACTATCTGACGCGCAGTCTATGGCTATAAAGGACGGCGCATCTAACGTTGAAGTAAAGGTGTCTAACGGAACGTTAACATTCTACGGTGACTATGGTAACGATTAAACAAAATACGAGCGTCGTAGACGTAGCTTTTAACCTATCCGGCTCTCTGACGGGGCTTCCTGCCGTAGTTGAACAACTCCCCGTTGGAGAGCGGGTAGGTTTCGATACTATGCCCGAAATGTGGCAAGACGTACCCGACATAGGTCAGACGTGGACACCCGACCTTCAAGGCACGACCCTCGATCTGTCTGTACCTATCTACGACACGCTCGGGCAGGCGAAAGCACCATATTCTACCAATCTGTTCATGCTTCAAAAAGCGATAACGGATGGTGAAACGTATCTCGAAACATTGTCTAACTTAATAGACTAAACGTATGGAAAAAATTATTAACTGGTTTCTGACTTCTAACCGATGGCTTCACATCCTCGGTTGTTTCATTCTTTCCCTCGCTTTCGGTTGGCAGGCCGGAGTAGGCGCTATGTTCGCCACGGAGGTGAAAGACGTTCAGTATGCAAAGAGCACCACGGCGTGGGACTGGATTGACGTTCTTTGCAACGGCATCGGTACCGTCCTCGGAGGGTTGTGCCACTTTTTAATCCTCCGATAGTATGGCCGAATTTTTTACGTTGGACGAGCTGACGCATTCCAGCACAGCGAAGTCCCGGGGGATAGATAATACCCCCGGGCCGGAGGAAACGAAACGTTTAAAGTACTTAATGGACCACTGCCTCGACCCCATCAGACGAGCGTGGGGCAAACCTATAACTGTAAACAGCGGGTACAGGTGTAAGGCGCTTAACGCTGCGGTTGGTGGTGTAGCGACCTCGCAGCATCTTCGGGGGGAGGCGGCCGACATTACTACGGGTAGTGTGGAAGGAAACCGTAAGCTATTTGAAATGATAGCTTACAGTGCGTTTGATTACGATCAAGTAATCGACGAAAAAGGGTACAGTTGGGTACACGTTTCGTGTAAAGAGAACAGCATAGGTAACAGAAAACTCGCTATTCATTTGTAGTATGGGAGCCGTGTCTACTATTATGGCAGCGTTACAAGAACTGCTGCCGTCCTTTGCTAAAAGCAACGGTTCGATCGAAGCCAAAATCATCGACGTGGTAGGCACGTTTGCCGATACGGAAAAGATCGAAAGAGAGAATACGCTGGCCGCTATAAACGCAGCCCTTGCGTCGCAAAAAATTACGACGGTAGAATACTACCGCCGTAAAGCCGTTGCGTTTCAACTCGGGGACAATTTGGTGTACGACCCTGTAAATCAAGGTGGGTACTACGAGGTGGTAAACGAGGAGAACCAAATCGTGAAGCAAGCGTATATAGTGGGTGGGTACCCGTTGTTCACGCTTCTCGTAAACAAGATAGGCCCCGACGGGCACCTTACTACGTTAACGTCCGATGAGTTGGCCTCGTTTAAAACGTACTTTCAAGCATTTCAGCCGCTGGGTTTGAACCTTAATATCGCCTCTCTTCAAGTAGCGAATATTACAGACCCCGGTATAAAAATCTACGTACGGTCCGGGTCTGACGCGTCTACCGTAGCCTCGGAGATTAACGCTAATCTAAAGGCGAATGAGTCTGTACTGCGATCCACAAATACCGTATCTATGTCCGAAATCTCGGACGCGATACAGAAACAGTCAGACGTTTTGGCTGTCGGCTTCAGCCCGTCGCTCATGGCCACGGAACAGCAACTGGACGGCTCTACGGAGCAGATTTTCCCGTCGGAAGGTCTGTTCAAGCTGACCAACGGGGCGTTTACGTTCGGGACTGAAATAACGGTAAATATGATTAAAACGTTGCAGTAATGTTTAAATACATAGACATGCCGAAACTCGTGGCTTTATACCTCCGCGAGTTTTCTCTACGAAAAGACGGGGAGACGTCCGTACTGTTCAAATTTATCTTTTGCCTTTGCCTACCGTTCATATCTCGAACGTTCCGCAAGGCGAGATTGATTGCTTTGGCTATCGCCGAATGCACGAATAGCCAAGATCAGATCGTCCGACTTCTCGAAAAAATAACAGGTGTGTCTGTTGAGATCGTACCCGAATACTCGGATTACAACGTTCAGTACGATGGTACAGATGAAGTACCCGAGTTCTCGTACGACGGCACGTCCGACACACCTGTCGTACCGTACAACCTTGTCGCTAACGCTGGGGGCATAAACATAACTCTCAACGGGGCTTCGCAGACGGAAGTGGAGGGGTACGTATCGCTGCTCATACCTTTTTATATTGCACTACACGTAAACTACATTCAGTAATGTCCGGAATTAAGACAATCAATCCAGCAAATCCGGGCCTCAAAAGGCCGTTCAGACTTTCGGATTTGCAAAACGTATGGGATGGCCTCACCGAGGCTCTCGCATCGGAGACGCTTAATAGCGACACACCTATCAAAATCGTAAGCGGTCTGCACATAATCGGGGGTATACTTACTCCCGGGGTGATTGCTTATAAAGGTAAGCTGTACTACTACGAGGGAGGGACCGACGATAATGGCGGGTTCTTCGAGGGCAACGACATGTACGTTGCGACAATTGACGACGATGACAGAACTTTGAGCACGGGGATCGTTCAGCCGTTTTACATCAACAACGTTATCCGAAGCAGCAAAGTTAATAGCGGAGCTATACGCATCCTTACGAACGTAACGGAGTTCGCACTCTCTCTATTTAGGTACATCCCTTACGTGAACGGTGGCGCTATTGTGAACGACACCATTACCAGGGAAAAACTCGTAAGTGGGTCCGTAACCACGGATAAGATTGCCGGTGACGCCGTTACTACGGATAAGCTTGAATCCGCAGCCGTAACCACGGATAAGATTGCCGATGCAGCCGTTACTGCGGATGAGATTGCAAATGGTGCGGTAGGTAATGCGCAAATAGCAGATGGTGTCGTTACACCGATTAAGTGCGATGCCGCTCCGTTTGTACGTTCGGGAGTTACCCTATTCACCGGTAGTTGTAAAATCGGCGTTACGGGTCTGTTCATCGTGACGTTGAGTCCCGGGCAGACGAATATAACGTTCGGGCCGGCAATACAGGGGGTGGTACACGTCATCGTAAGGAATACAACGGGCCAAGTTATAACAGTACGCCTTTACGGCCCTACTGCCGTAGCTAACTTCGGATCGTTCTCTGTTCCTGCGGGCACCCAGTACACCATAACTATGCGGTATACCACCGGGATGCCCAATACGGTGATAGAGGTGAAAAAACTTGACTTCTTTCAAACGTTCCCGATTCTCGATTAGGGAATCGTATAAAAGAAAAGACGTACGAATCGACTCGTACGTCTTTTCTTTTATATCCACATGCCATCAAACGCTTCAACGAGCTTTTCTATCTCGAAATCCGTTTCGAGCTCATACGGGCAGTCATCTTTACTGTATGCCGCAAATTCGAATCGTCTTACCACCACACGTTTTATCAGATAGTTAGTAGTGTCGGGGCAAACGTGGCTTTCAAAAGATATGAACGCTGACAGAGACATAAAAATATTTACGTCTCCATCTTCCAACTCTGCGACGGCAGCTATCGACCCGTCGTACCAAGCCGCACCATCTATAAAAAGGCGGGCTAACGACCGATATGCGCTATCCGTTACGTGAAATGTCTTCATTTTACAAAATCTTTTGCGTAATTCTCTTTTTTCCGAAGTATCGACAGAACTCGCTCATCTATCGTACCTCTTGCGATCAAATGTATAATACTAACCGCGGAGGTCTGCCCGCTACGGTGGAGACGTTTGTTTAGCTGGGCGTACAACTCTGCATCGTACGTTAAGCTAAACCACACGAGTACGTGGCCACCGAATTGGAGGTTAAGGCCGTGACCTACACTCGCAGGGTGAACAAGAGCCATCGGCATACGACCCTCGTTCCACGATACAACATCCTCGTCGGTTTCGATCCGCCGGGCCTTCGGAAAGGCTTTTTTCAACTCCTCGTACTCGCTCTTAAATTGATAAGCCACGAGGATGCCCCCGTCGAAGCCCTCCACGAGCTCCTTCAGCGCCTCGATTTTCTCCCTGTGCGTCGTCACGTACGTTTTGTGCTCGTCGTCTGTGTAGACAAACCCCGAGGCGAACTGGCGCAACTTCATACCGAGAGAGGTACGTGAAAAGGCGAGCAGCGTTTTGGCTTCACCGCTGTACGCATCCTTCCCTGTCTCCTCTCGATACGTCATGACGTACGACTCTTCGAAGCCGCCATATTTTTTCTTGACGCTCTTCGGCAAGTCGATCGTCACGTCTTTATACAAGCAGTCGGGAAGTTTTACGTCCGCATCGACTACGTACACGAGCGGCTTAATGTCGCGCATGAGTTGCGGGATTTTCGCCGGGTCGATCTCGAAGATCGTAACGACGCCGTTGACCCTGTACTTCTCACGCATATACCGTGACCGGAACTCTCCGAGCGTGCGGCCGACAGCCTTACCACCGTCCAGCAGGAACAGCTGGTGCCACAAACCTTCGTACCCGTTGTGAATAGGTGTGCCCGTCAGTTCGATACGTCGGGGCACCTTATTGCATATACGTCGGGCCTCCTTCGAACGCTTCGACTTGTGGTGCTTCATCATCGTGCTTTCGTCGATAACTACGCAATCCCAACAGCCGTGCGGTATCTCCTCGATCCTCGTTACACTACATACAGCTATGTGGTGTGTAGCAGGTTCGAGAAGGAACAACTTTACGTCCAAAGCCCTCTCGCAGTACCTAACGTTCAGCCCGGTACTGTTCTCTAACGCCTCCTGCGCCCACACGCTCTGTGCCACACGTTTTGGTGCGATTATCAGTACGTTCTCTACGCACTCTCGTGGGTCGATTATAAGAGCGGCGAGCGCAGTCAGCGTCGAGATAGTTTTACCAGCCCCCATTGGGGCCACCACGAGGAGGTTCTTTCGTTGAACCTCCTCGGCGACCATGCGTTTTTGATAGTCTCGTAATTGAAACATAACATCCTCCTTTTACGCAGACGTTACACACGCAGAACGGGCAGTCGTCTACAAAGCAAATCAATGATCCTCGTGCGTTACGATTGTACCTTTCGACTTACGGCCAGCGAGCTTCTCCAAGTTCATTTCGGCGACCTCGCTTAACGAGTAGCCAAAATGATCCGCAATACCAGCCACGAACCACAGAACGTCACCGAGCTCACCCATAAGGATTGCACGTTTACTTTCCGCTTCGTCGACATGGAAAGTATCGAATACGAGGAGATCATCCGTTACGTACGCTTCCTTCTTACGCTTCCACTTTGCGATCTTGTCGGCTATCTCTCCTACCTCGGCCACGAGGCCGAAGGCCATATACGTAACGTTGTTACACGATCCCATCCTCGTGCTCATGGCTCGGGTTTGGTACTCGTTAAGTCCTTTTACGTGCTGTTCTTTACTCTGCATACGCCCAATCCATAATCGCCCCGTCGAGGAACAGGATGTGATGACGAAGTTCAGACGTGAAGGCCGTAAGGTCACTTTCGAACGTAGGATCTACGTCCTTGCCTTCGATGTGAGTATGTACGATAGCAATGACCTTATTGAGCTCGTCTCGGGTAGTACGCAGAAACTCATCTACGTTATTCTGTGACTCCCGAGACGTTATAGACTTGTCCAACTGAACGTATGACGTCTTAGCCCAAATCTCCGAATCCCACTCGGGGACCTTTCCCAATACGCGAACGGTTTCGGCGATCCGATCAGCCCCGTCGAGAAGGGTTTTCCACACCTTATCCAACAAGGTATGGGCCGAATCGAATCCCGACCCGGCAACGAGCCAGTGGCGACCTTTTACGTTAATGGCCACAATCTCAACAGTAGCCAGCATTTTGTTCATTTCAAATTCATTCATAGCTTTTATTTTTTACGGTAAAACTTTGAGTTCTCGTTCATTTCGTACGTTTTATACGACTGCGCGTACAAATCGTAAAAATTAATTAACCGAGAGTCGAGTACGTACGTCTCGATCCCGTGTTTTTTAAGCTCTGCCTGCATGGCTACCTGTGCCGCGGAACATTCCTCGCCTGTGGTTTTTGTCTCCACGTAAAAGGTTCGGCCCGCTACGTGTACGAGGTAGTCGGGAACTCCCTTATTTGTAAGGGGATGCATTTTGAGGATCATACCCCCGGCTTCTTTTACAACCTCTCGAAGTCTACGTGCTACGGTAGTCTCGGATACGGGTTTTTCTATGTAGTTTTGCCTACGTCGAAGGGTCTTTGTGATTTTGTAGTCTTTTTCCGCTTTCACTTTAGCGACCCAGTTATCAACTTTTTTGTTACTCATACAATAAAAATTTATGGGTGTGTTTCTCACAGTCAATCTCTACGCGTAAAGTAACTACGGGGCACATCGCAGCATTAACTACGTCGTTGTTAAACACAACATCCGTTTCATCTACTATGATAGCCTCGCAGTTTTCAGCTATCGAGTCGTACGTTTCGTAAAACTCTTCGATAGTCGAAACTCGCTTATCTACTACTCGTTTCCCGTTCGTCGCGAGACGTTGAACGGCCGAAAAGCTATCATACGCTTTCCCGGATATGTTGAGTATCATTAGGTTTCGATTTTAAATCCAGCTCCCTACGAACAATTTTCGTACGTAAATTATACACCGTCCTCTCCGTAACTTTGAGTTTTTCGGATATGCAAGACGGGGACCCACCTTGCAGCAACAGGCACTCTACGGCGAGACGTATGCACCCCCTCTCCGTACACGGGTATACCGAGACCCAAAAATCCCGGGACCCGAAGTTCTCCGACAAAACGTGTATCACCTCCTCGGATGATTTGAGTATCTTTGCTTCCGGCAGCCTATAATAGGCGTATTTTATTACGTGCGATGGTACCTTCTCCGTTAGTAAAAGTCTTACTGTTTCAAGCTGACTTGTAATAGTCTCGTCCTTGTCGTTGGTTCTCACTATGCGTTTAAGCGCCCAAGAGAATAACCTCAAGCCGGAGTAGGGCGCTAAACGCGTTATGACCTTGTCATCAAGTCCAAATTTCCGGCTCTCCTTTAGTATCAAATCCGTCGTAGTCATCAATAGTATTTTTTAATTCCTTTGGTATCCTTCTACGTATCCAAGCTACACACGATCCGTACTCACCGAATCGTCGGTTAGCTGCGGTTTGGTCAAAAAGCTGCGTCCTACGTATCGCGTCAGCCACCTTTCGGCCTATCGTCGGGGTCATATCTTTACGTTCGTATTCATAGAACTCCCGCGCCACTTCAGTAGTACATACGTATTGACGAGGAGTTCCTGACCACACGTCTCGTGAGTTCAACCAGTATTGCTTGTGCTCGAACGTACTCATCTTATACCAATCAACAGGAACAGGCATATTAAGATAGTCGATCAACGCTCCGAGCTCGGAATCCTCCGCTTTGTGGACCGTTCTAAACTGACGGGCCTCCGCCTCGGCGGCATCCGACAATACGGGTAGCACACCTTGCAAATAGTAATGAACCGCTTCGGCCCAGTACTGGTCTACAAGATCGAGAAACGCTTCCGAATGGACGTCTATCTTTACTCGCTCCTTGTTGCAGATCATACCCCACCAACGTCGGCCATCCTCCGACGGGTCGTCGAGGAACACCACGTCGTTCGATGACGCAATAAATACGCATTGACGTTTGTACGTCTTTGTGTATTTAAGGTAAGCCGCACGATAGCGGTCTTCCCCTTTGGTGACGAACGCTTTTCGACTGTTCGTACTTTTGCTCTGCACTCCGTTCAACTCGGGTATCTCCATGATCCACACACCCCGTAACTGCTCGTAAGCCTCCTTGCTACCGTTGAACGTATAGAAAGTATCGGACCCCCAAAGTTTGGCCATACGTCGGATAAACTTCGACTTACCGAAACCCTCCTCCGAAACGAGAACAGGTATGTAGTCCATTTTCGAGGCAGGTATGAACACGCGTCTAACCGCACCTGTGAAAAACTTCTTTCCCACCTCGCGCGTGTATAGCGTATTGGGTACTCCGAAACAGTCTATGAAGATCGTTTCGAGACGCTTCACCCCGTCCCACTTGAGAGAGTTGAGATAGTCACGTACAGGATGGAACGCGTTCTCGTGCTCTACGATGTTGAGCGCATCCGTAAGGACCGCACGTGCGTCGAAGCCGTACTTATCCTCGAAATAGAGCCGTAGGTAACTTTCGTCCGTGTCGGTCATTTCGTCGTACGTTTGGATGTTTCGACAGTCCTCGTTCTCCGTCCGAATATCAAAAGTGCGCCACGACGGCGTACGCTTCAATACGGGCATTTCGCTGAACAGATCGTATGCAAAGATGTCCCGCAGCTCCGGGTCATACTTCAAGATCAACTGTGCGTTTTTGAGAGTCTTTTCGAGGTTTCCTTTGCTGTCCACCTCCAAACGTTCGTTGAGTATGGCTTTAGCCTCCTCATCGTCCATCCCGTCGATGGTAAGACGGTGAACCTTTCCACTATCCGCACGTATGCCGAGGCTTTCACACAACGACGCCATAGCCGCCTCGCCCTGCTTACCCTCGCCGAATTTATATAAACGTACGGCGTCGTACGCGTTATGACACCGACCGAGGTACGGGTCGGAGGAGTGATTCGAGTACAGATACTTGTCTTCGTAGATAACCCCACCACCGACAGTCGTAGCGCCTATGAGCGTGTAGCGGCCGCTTCGTTCTTTTCTCCATACGTCCTGTAAGTACGTTTCGATTGCTTCGCGGATCGAGACCTTCGCGCAGAACGCACCCACCAAACCTCCTTTGTACTTCGGGTCCTGTACCCGCACCTTCTCCGGTACAGGCACGTCGGACAGGTCCTGCCAGTTGTCGAGCTGCTCCAGCAACGGGGTTACGTCGAGTTCCTCCCCGTTCTCGTATTCGAAAAAATACTCCGCGTCCTTCGGGATAGACGGGAGGAACATGATACGGTTGAAGTCAAACGTCGAGACGTCGAGAGGGAGTTTGAACTTGTCATGCAATACGCGCATAATCGCTCCGTACTCGTCAGCAAGTACAATACGATTCAACGGAACGACGACCCGGTATCTCGGGTCATCCGGCGTGGAGCTGTGCGTGCTGTGTATGACGTACGCGTGTCCAGCGAGCCAGTCTCGTAACGCTTTTAGTGTGTCCTCTGCTGCCTCGTCGATGTCGATGACGAGCAACTGACGGTAGGTAACTTTCCTCTTTACGCACAAACCGCCGATGAAAAAGCCAACGTCTTTAACGTCGACCTTCTGTGATTTGCCCATTTGGGCGTATTGTGCCATCGTCTCGTCGGTACGAGTTACGTTCTTTAGGCGTTGAACGATCTCCTCCCATTCGAGCCGATATTGTTTTGTTGCTGTCTGTGATCGTTTGACCCCAAACGCTATGTCGTAAACACCCATTTACTTTATGTATCTGAAATCCGTAAATCCGTCTCCCTTTGTTACAAGCCCCGGAGCCCAATCTATCGGACGGGCCATTTCCTCCAACAAAACGTCCAGCGTATTTTCGCCTTTACGGCTTATGTACCACACCTCATCGTGCACTGACCCGACACACTGCACGTCAATGCGCGCACGTACGCGTTGCATAATGTCTACGAGCACGTCTCGGGCGATAGCTTGCGTTACGTTCTCCAGCAAAGTTCCTCCCCACATTTTCGTCCGCACGGCGTGCTCGCCACCACGCGAGTAGTCGAGGTAGTGGATAGCCCCTTGATCGAGGTGCGTACCTCGGTAGTAAAGGCATCGACCGCTCGGCAGCGTGATAGCCGCCGTTTTGCCATCGTACTTAAACGTCAGCTTCGCCTGGCCGCACTGCAAAACGGCTATGCCGGACCGCATCGCGCTCTTGAACGTGTTTTCAATGTCTCTCCACAATCGGCAAATCTCCGGGTTAGCCCCTCTCCATACGGCTACGAGGTTTGAAACCTTCTCGTCGCCCTGCTCTCGGTAGAAGTCCGGAGCGATACGTTCGATTGCCGCCGAGCCCCCGCCGTAGCCGAGGCCGAGCTCCGCGCACTTACCCATCTGACGTTCGGGCATACCTTTGTGAACGTTCTCGATATTGAACATTTTCTCGGCGGAACGTGAGTAGATGTCCTCGTCGTTGCGGAACGCATCCATACGCCACTTACAGTTAGCGAGCCACGCCACGATACGCGCCTCGATCTGCGAAAGGTCCGCGCACGTGAACTGGTTCCGCTCGTCTCCAGCGTAGATGCACAAACGTAAGTGCTGGCGGAGGTGGTCGTAGCTGCGCACCTTTGACAGGTCTGTCGACGCGTCGTCCGCACCGTGGGCGAAGTTCTGCAACTGTACGCCTCGGCTACTCCATCGCCCCGTATGCGCACCGAACCCGACAAACTCGCCTCGTAGGCAATCGTCGGGGCAGATACGCGTCTCGGCTTTTTTGATCTTTGAGAAGGAGGACCCGGTGGCCTCGTCGCGTAGTTCGAGAATTTCGTGCGTTATACCCTCCCGGGCTTTTTTGTTGAGGCTCGAAAGCGTGATACCCTCACGGTAGAGGGCCATTTGTACCTGCTTCGGGGACCTCAAATTTTGTATGCCGTACTTTTCACGGGCGGTGATGCCCGCACGCGTAGAATAGTACTCGGCCAACGCGCCAATTCGTCGAGCGAACTCCATATCGAACGGAACGCCGTTGAAGTTCATTTCGAACGTAAACTGCATCGTGAAAATCTCGATCGGGGGTATGGCCGCCATTTTGTTGTAGCATTCACGCATAACCTCGACGTCGAGGGCGGAGTATTCTTTGAAGCGTTCAAACGATTCGGGGTAGTCCTTCGGCTCGGGAAACTTAACGTGACCGCCCTCCATGACTATCTCTTTGCGTTTCGTGCGTACTGGCGAAGCGAAGAGAAGCATCTCCTCTTGTGACGCTTTTTTCGTCGTACGCAGAATCTCGGCAAGGTGTGACAGCTTTCGAGGGTAGCCAAAATACGCCGCTTGGTACGCTGTGTCCCACCAGTCCATCGGATTGATCTCGACGCCACAAACGTACTTTGCGATAGCCATATCGAACTCGGCGTTGTGTGCCACTTTCAAAACGCTTTGATCCTCCAGCGCCTCACGCACCTCATCGCTAACGTTGGTACACGTTCGTACAGGTTTGCTTCCGAATGCGTAAGATAATAGTGTAACTTCTGTGGTAGGGTCTGTGGCATACCTGTGTGCTCCCACGTCGGCCACGTTGAGTACGCTGCGCGTCTCGAAGTCTAAAAACAAAATTGATCTGTGCATATGCGTGGATTTAAGCGAATTGTGCGAGTGCGGGACCCGCCCCCGCGCACGTTACGTGCTCTGTTCTCGCTACCCGACTGTTTGACGTACAGTCGAAACGTACTACTCGTAGTCGGCCGGGTTGATGTAGTCGTCAACGCTCTTCGACATTCCGCCGATCTGCTCGCCGTCGGCCATACGCATGATGGCATGAACGTTGCATCCGATGCCCTGTGCAGCCGAGTTGTTGTATATCCAGAACGAAACGTTTGCGAAGATGTAGTCACCGTCGTGGAGCTCCTCGTCGGACAGACGCTCAACGTCTACGTTCGGCAGCGGAACGTTGTTGATGATGATGCGTTTCTGCTTGTCCGTAACGATCGGGCGGAAGTTCTTGCTGCCCACCTTCAACATGAGGTAGCCGCGGAACGCGTCCATGCCCTCCTTCTCGTCGGCGTACTCGTCGCCGTCCTGCAAACAGTTGTTTTTCGGGTTGATCCCCTTCGGGGTCTTCGACTTGAAGCCCGTGTCCTGCAACTGCTTGAACGATTTCATGTAGAACTCGTTCACCTGTGCGACCTTCTCCGCGTCGTCCTTCGGGATAAGGATGATTGCGTTGTACTTGGGTTCGCCTACGCCGCCCTTCACTTGCGTTTTCTCGAAGAGACCACGAGGGTAGACAACACGGCACGTCGGGGCGCCTTTAATCATGAAGTTTTCCATAGTTTAATATGTTTAAGTGTTTATAAAAAAGGTGAATTATTCTTATTTAATTATTTTGATAAGCTCGTTTACGACGATGTGGTGTATAATCGAGTCAAACGTTTCATCATATTCCGTCATAGCGTGCGCGAGCATAGATACGGCTCTATCAATACTTACGTTTATGTCCGCGCTCATTATACTGCTCTCCCGGCCAATACCTATACCATACGTTATCGAGCTAAAACAACCCGGGTCCTTCTCCACTTGATCCACCATGCGTAGCATACGATCCGAGAACCCGCCCTCCTCCTCGGGCTTTACGTACTTCTCGAACAGATCGGCTGAACGTGCGACGAGCTCGGATAGGCCGAAGAGTAACGACACCGTTGCTATTGGTAGGTTCTTGTACGTTTTGGTCGTGTTTCCGGCAATCACTTTGATGTTGCCGTCGAAATCCCTCTCTACCGAGAAAAGTTTCGTCATTTCATAACGTGTTTTCATAGTGCTGAATAAGTTTTATAAAAGTGGATTTTGTACGTTTGCAATCTTACACAACTTCACGATCCCCTCTGGGTGCGTGTGGTAGTAGTACGTCGATTTGTGCAACAGGGTCAACGGTATGTCGCACGGGTTGTCCTCGGAGAATCCCGCACGTTCGAATAGCATACGCAGATACCCGACGTTGCAGTGATTGTGGTACGACTTACGTCTGTGGAACTCGTCCTTCGGTTTCTCCTCCGTAAAGTACAGGTCTGCGAAATCCTCGGGAGTCAACGTGTTGTTGCACTCCAAGTACAGCGCCGTGTAGTCCCGCACGTCGATCTCCTCCCGAAACGCATTGAAATCTGTCGCATACAGTATGCGTTCCCCATCGTGCGTAATATCGAACCCGATACAGGGGATGTCGTGCTTTACGTTTATCGGGCGCACGAAATACTCGTCACCCGGCGCCGCGTCGTACGGTAGCCTATACGTTGGGTTAGGCAGCCCGTCGCCCTCGCACTCCAAAATGTTGACCGCCAAAAACGGCCACTTTTGGACTATTGCTTCGCTTGTAGCCCTCCCGGCGTATATAGGTATGCCCTCGAACCTTTGGAGCGCCTTTGTGTGGTCCGTGTGGGCGTGGGTAAGCAATAAAGCCGACCCTTTCGGCACGACCTCGGGGCAAAACCCGGCGTCGATTATTAAACGATCGTCGATCGTTACGCAGTTGCCGCTACTGCCCGATTTAATTATTCTAACGTCCATTCGCGTATTGTTTTGTTTCCGCTCGCTGCGGAGATTGCTTTTATCAACTTCATAAACGTTTCAGCGTCTCGGTTTGCGACGGCTGTAAATACGTTGCTTACTACTTTAAGGCGGATCGGCGTAGGAACGCTATCTTTAAAAGCGTCTGTAAGGTCGCGTATGCCGTGCTTTTGATTCGCAAAGCGAACGTACTTAAACTCTACGTCTTTACTGGACGCAGCCCCCTGTACGCTTGCAGACGTTTCGTATTCGTACACCATTTCGAAATACGTATTTTCCGGAAACTCGGGAAACGAATCGTCCACCCCGCAGCCCACCGACGTTTCGAGGTCCGCACGTAAGTTTGTAGAGTTCAATACGTCTATTGGACCACGTAATGACCCCACACCGAACTCGACGTACGAGCACGGCCGTTCTATGAATCTCACTAACGTCTGCACGTAATTTCTATGCACGTGCACTTTTACTCTCGTTCGCATACCTTGTTATTTACATTTGCACCCGGATAGCCGATCAAAGCTATCCGGGCAATACGTTGCTATTCTGCAACAACCCCGACACCCGTCTCTACGTATTTGATGTCGGGCTTCACAACGGGCGTGGCTTCTACCACAACTTCGTCCACCTTACACGTCTCAATAACATTCTCGTCGCAGAAACGTAGAGCGGCGCTCAACGTTCCGAATTTGTGCTCCTCCTTTTCGTGGTTAGCTCGCGTTACCCGCACGGTAACGCCTGTATTCGTTATAATGAACTCGCCGTACCCAACAGGCACGAGGTTCGGTTCTCCCGCACGTTTCATATTACGTAATCTTTGAGGGCCAGTTGATACTCTCGACGCGACAGGTTGCAACGATTTTCGTCCGCACGTACGCCCTTGTCGTTCAATACGTGAATCTCGAAATTATTCGTTCCATCGCGGTGGTACACGTCGACGAGAATGTTGGACGCACGTTGTGAAATTACAACCTCGTCGCAGGGATTTACATACGCGTAGATAGCGTCCTTTAGGTTGTCAAAACGTTTAGCACGACCCCCTTGCCACGTACCTACGGTGCCACATACGACGCAAGGACGCTGCGCAACTTCGCTGTATTCAATCTCTTCGGTGAACTCTTCAAAAGACGTAGACTCCTCCCACGTGTTCACATACGTTCTCTTAATCATAACTTTAAGTTTTAAGTACGTTCAGACTATCCGAACGTTTCGAGCTCCGGCGCGGGCACGATCCGCACGTTTCTATTTTCCGGAGCTAAAAGGCTACTGAACCTATCCTTTTGATACGCATATGGTACTACCTTCTTTTGTAGTGCCGTATACCTTGTCCACGATTGCTTTACGTCCTTCTTTGAGCTGGTCGAGGGTGGCGAAGGCGGTCAGCTCCTTCGGTCGGAGCAGCGGGTTGATCTCGACGACACTTTCGCCGATAGCCGCACGTAAACCCCTGACGAGCCTCTCGTAATAGTCGTACTTCTCTACTGCGTCGATAAGTACGGCCACCTCCTCGCGTATAGCCACAATTTTCTTAACTACGGCGTCATGTATCTCTTGAGCGCATATACGATTTTCGGACGTGACGCCTTCGTCGGCAAAGAAGTCTAAATACATACCGTTGTCGATATACGTTCCGGTCGTCACACCGTTTTTGTCTGAGCCAAGCGAGACCCACCGATTCGTTACGTAAAACTGAAACCACAGTCGGCTGAACTTTACGCGTACCCGCTCGCGGGTTTTTTCGTATAGGTCCACGCTTGTCGTAACAGGAAAACGAGGTACGTACATATTCGACCCGGGGCGGAACACCTTCTCGCACGCCTCGTCGATAGCTTTTTTGAATCTTACGTTGAGCACCTTGCCGTCGAAACGTTCTGCCACCTCCAACAGCGTGTTGAGATAATTGCAAAACGCGGTGTACTCACCGATCTGCGCACGTGAAACCGTGATAAATCTTTCCTTCTTGTTCATAGCATTTAAGTTTTAAGTGCGTTCAGACTATCCGAACGTTTCGAGCTCCGGCGCGGGCACGATCCGCACGTTTCGATTTTCCGGGGCTAAATATACGTTAAATGAATTTCACCTGGCCGTTGTACTCCAGCGTCACGGCCTCCTGCGACATTTCCTTCTTTACGTACTCGCACAACGCGATAACGTTCTCGAACTCGGTGATGGCCTGTGCGCTCGTGCAATAAGCGTTCACGATATTTACGTTTTCGTAAACGGTCTTGCCTCTCTCCGACACCCACGCACCGACGGCCGGGGTCGAGGTCGAGCCGCCGAACCACGTTGCCATGCGCTCCATTACGTACTTCTTAACGCGTTCGGCAACCTCCATGTCTACACGATCCACGTCTACCGTGGTAGGTACGTAAATAGCGAACTTGCAGTTGAGGTCGAAGACAAATTTTTGCGTTTTCATTTTTGTTTAAGTTTTTAAGTACGTTCGAACTATTCGAACGTTTCGAGCTCCGGCGCGGGCACGATCCGCACGTTTCTATTTTCCGGAGCTAACCGTTATATTAAAGGAAAGATAAAGAACATATCACCCGCATCGGGCGGGCCTCGTTCGTTCGCCGGACGTTTTATCCGACACGTAACAGAACGACGTTGGGGGTGTCGACGTTCTGCACGCTCTCCGCGTTGTCCACGATGATCGGGAACTCGTCCATACCCCTCGAATCGCGTGCGGATGAAAGTAAAGAGATACATAGCTTCACACGTTCTGCACGATTAACACTTTTAAGCGGCACGCCATTGTACGTCAACGTAAACGTTCCGGTCGTGCGACCCGTTTTTAACGTTTTATCGGTTACGAGCTGCCACCCGTCGGGAAGTTCGGCCTGTACAGCCCGGCGGTCCGCCTCGCGTATCTCGGCCTCCGTTTCGGCGATTCGGTGCTCCAGCTCCCGCACGTTGTCGCGTGCACGTTTCGACGCTTCGACCATACGTTTCGCGTCGGCGATACGCTGTTGCTCCTCGTCGTACGTGTCGAGTTTTGCAGCGATACGCGCGGCTTCGTTGCGTTTTGACGTCATAACCGCACACGCCTCGGAGTACGCAAATTTGATCTCCCGCACGCGCTCCGCTGTGTAGGCACGTTTGCACGTCGGGCAGACGCACTCCATACCTTTGTTCACGGTCTCCACGGCACGGTTGTAGTCGGCGAGGAAAACGCGCTCGGCCTCGTTCAAAGGTTCGCACGTTTCGACGGGGATGGTTACGTTTGCAAGCGCATAACGTTCGGCCGTCTCTTTGTCCGCACGTAACGTGCGCAACGTTTTGCGGAGCTGGTCGGCCTCGCCGTTGTCCATTACGTCCGCCCGCACGAGTACCCGGCGCAACTGGTCCGCCGTTACTTGCGGATCGGCTAACGTATTAACGTCAGCACACGCCGCCGCAAACTCAACGTCCACGCCTTTGTCCATCATAGCCCGCACGAAATCGGTTTGTGTTACGGCGTGACCGTTCACGTATAATTGCGTGCCCTTTGGGGTCAGTTCACGCCGGATCGACAACCCGGCAAACGTTTCGAGCGTGACGGCCGTCGAAACGTTTTGCCGATCGACACCGGCCGGGATAACGTCAAACCCGTTCAACGTGCGGCCCGTCAGCGTCCAATAATACGCATTTACTAACGTGGTTTTTCCGCCTCCATTTGCCGCCGTTTTGCTTTGGAGGGGCAAAACGTGCGGTCCGCCGCGAAACGCGGCGAAATCGTCTAAAATTACGTTCATTTGCTTTACAGTTTTCCCGGACCAACGGCGGCCCGGCTTTTCGCGCCCCGTGCCCGGCGTGATCGGGCCGCCCGCCTAAAGCGGGAAGCGGGGCAAATTTCGCCGATCGGGCGGCGATGCGTACCTTTGTACGTTTCCGATCGGATCGGCGAAATATAAACGGTAAAAGCCGCCCTTTTCGGGGCGGCTTTTCGGCGATACGTTGTCCGGCTTTACATTTTGTCCGGATCAAGGCCCGCGGCGATCAGCATAGCGCGCAAACGTTCGTTTTCCGACATAGCGGCGGCGGCCTTCGATTCGGCGGCGGCTACCTTTGCCGAAAGGGTTTCACGTGCAGCCTTTTCGGGCAGTTCGTACGCTTCGACGTCGGCGGCGGCCTTTTCGAGTTCGGCGGCGGCCGCTTCCCTTTCGGCTTCGAGCGCATGAACGGCCGACCATGCGTCATTCAAGCGTTTTTCAAGTTTGGCGGCGTCCGATTCGGCCGACATGATACGGGCGGCGGCCCGTTTGATCGACATTTCGGCGGCCAGCGCGTCGGTCATGCCGTCAATATCGGCGTCGGCAATCACAAGCCTTGAAAGCTTTTCCGTTCCGTCGTCCTGCGTCTGAATCGTGGCCCGGAAAAAGTTCCCGGTGCGCTTCTCAAAGTTGAGGCCCTTTTCAGACAGGTGCGGCAACTTTGCACGGAGAACCGCGGCGGCCTTCTGTTCGATCGGGGACAATTCGCGTGCAGGCGTTTCGGCGGTTGCAGCCTCAACGGCGGCGTTTTCAACGGTTGCGGCCTCAACGGCGGCGTTTTCAACGGTTTCGGGGTTGCTCTGTACGTTTTTCATAATGCGTAAATATTTAATTGGTTAATGGATAGTTTAGACGCGTTTTTGCGTTTGTACCGCCGCCGGGCGCGACCCGGGCAAACGCTTTACGTTTCGGCGGCAAACCTTATTTTGCGAGTGCGATGCGCATAATCGCTTTGCAAAGGTTGGAACGGTCGACAGGCTCAAAGCCTGTTATTTCGTCGCGTTTTACCGTCACCTTTTGAAAGAGCGGGAACGCGCTACCCGCGCGACGTGCCCAAACATGGAACACGGTTTTTAACTCTTTGATTTCGTGTCAAATACACCGTGCCGTCGATTTGACACGAACTTTCATACGTCGTAATTGCTTTCATATCTTAAAATTTTTAATATATTCCGGCCGAACCTATTCCGGCCGCTTACCGAGGGTAAAATTACAAAAACGTTTTGAGACGTGCAAGTTTTTCGACCACTTTTTTGCAAAAATTTACATACCTATTATATATATCGCTGCTCCAGTCGATCGGGCCGCTGCGGATTGTTCTAAAAGTCGGATTTCTTGTAACGTATTGATACACAGGAAGTATAACAAAATCTTATCGTCGGGTCGCTTGGTATAAAAAATCTTCATATCCACAAAATTTTCACAACTTATTGATTTACAGGCTATTAAGGTGGGATATGTAACTGACTGAAAACCAGTCGAATAGTTTTTAAATTTTTTTATATACACACGTATATCACTGAAAATCAATACGGTGCCAAAAAGTGGGATATGAAAACGAGTTTTCAAAACTTTTCTGGAAAATCGGCACTTTTCGAAAACGGTCATTTTCTCAAAAAAGTTTAGATTTTCATATCCCACCACCAACAAAAGGCGCGTAACGTGCTGAAAACGAACCGAAACAGGCCTGTTTCATATCCACACCGCTGGGGGAAAATCGCGCAAAGGTCTGAAAATCAAGGAGAAAAAAATTCAACTAAATGCCTTTTTTTTTGTTCTAAATGTCCTTTTTTCACTTTTCATTTTGCAATCTGTTTAGTATCAATAGTTTAGCCCCTTTTTTATCCCCACACTTATTTTTGACTAACCGCGCAAATGCCTGTAAATTAGTGCGTTGCGCAGTTAGTCAAAAGGTCCCATTTTGGAATTCGACTGTACCTAAAAAGTTAAGTTGCTGATAACCAGCAATTTATAATCGGAATAGGTTGACCGGATTATGCGGACATTTAGAACATTTTTACATAAGTTGTTGAGTTTCAACAACTTATCAGCGTTCCACGTGGAACAACTTATCAGCGTTCCACGTGGAACGCCACAATACTGGACATTTAGAACATTTTCCAGGCGTCCCGATCTTATCGCCGAAACGGCGATTTTCGCCTGT
>ULVW01113278.1_pt1 | contig 26075 bp, 19 predicted proteins | sample 1959801 | NCBI WGS metagenome assembly ULVW01 (sample SAMEA4835796, study PRJEB28245) | human gut metagenome | biome: gut microbiome; material: fecal sample | place: Denmark | collected 2008
CATAATCCGCTCCGCTTAACGGGCGGATTTTTATATGCCAAAAATTATAATTTAGAGGCAATGCGCAAAACAATCATGATGCCTGTTCCGGCGCTTACGCGCGTTTATTTTCACGCGATATAAACCAGCGGCTATGCAATCCCAATAGGCGTTTGTAGCAAGGCTTTATCCATCCCACCATAGGCAACTTTTACAATTCTTGACAAATTGAAGATTGAGATATTCTAACGGCAAATCTTTTGGAAAAATTTTAACAGTAAAAGAATTTTTTTCCAATCAAACAGTCGGGTTTGCCTAAAAGTTTTATTTTTGCAATAACAGCTGGCGCCTGTTTGCAATGCCTGAAAAAAGGGGGATGTTATCCGCCGCAAGGGAAAAGAATCCCGGCTGCATGACAACAAGTCAGAAAGCATGCAGCCATACGAAATAACTCTAGCGCCAAATCTGATTTTTACGGGAAAAAGCGCATTTCCGCGCCGACATTACGAATCGCCGTTTTCAGCCTCTAAACGGGCTATCTCTTTGGAATCGACTCCCAAAAGCGCCATTTGGCTTATTAAGAATCTCCGCGTGGCCTGAGTTTGAAACGCATTTTTAAAATCAAGCAAAGAAGCAAACCCCTTTAAAGCTTCATCCTTTCTGCCCAAATTATTTGCAATTATCAGATACGCCATAGCCCTGTTATAATCGCGGGAATCAGACATAAGTTTTTGAAGTTCGGCATCAACATCAGCCAGCTTTAAATTAAGCAGTCCAACGCTTCCCCAATATCTAATAAAAGGATTGCCGGATTCCACCATTTTGCGTATTTTTTTCTCGTCGGCCTTATCGCATTCCGAAGCAGTCCAAGCAGCCTCAAACACCTTTTCATACCCGCACTCAGAAGACCTGGCAAAATCGTACACAGTAGAATGTTTCTTCAAAATTTCATCGTATGCAAATTCCGGAATTACGCCCAAATCGCGAGATTCTAACATCGCTTTCTTCAGGCGGTTTTTCATGTCTTTAAGAAGTTTGCCGTGCGATTTGCCATAGGCTAAATTTTTTGTCTCGTCGGGATCTGAAGCTGTATCGTACAAGAAATGCGCGCCTTGGGGCTCCCACCAATATGCGAACTCGTCTGGAAGCGAGCCGTCGGAAAAGTCCCGCCAATAAGCCCTCCAACCTGCCTGTCCGAACGCATAGTTTGAAACTATGAGCGGATGCATAAACGCGAAAAAATTTCTAATATACCTTGCATTTCCGGACACTATTGCGCGGCTAAAATACGTCCTCTCGTCGAAGCGCGACGAAATTAGGAATATGTCTGATTTCTCTCGATCCACATTTTGCCCCAAGAAAGGCTTGCCCTGCATTTGTTCCGGAATTCTTATTCCCGCCAGATTTAAAATTGTTGGGGCTAAATCAGTGAAATCCACTGTGCGCTCGGAGATTTCACCGCTATGACCGAACGGGTTTAAATGTTTTAGTTTTTCGGGAATATATACGATAAGCGGAACTTGCGTGCCGTCTTTGTTCAAATTGCGCTTTTGCCTGGGAAGGATGCCGCCGTGGTCGGAGTAGTAGAATATTATAGTGTTGTCGACGACATCTTTAGGCTCTTTCATCAAATCGGAAATTATCTCCCCTACCCGCCTGTCCATAGCTTTTATGCAGTCGTAGTAAATGGCTATGTCGCTTTTTATTTCTGGCAAATTTGGAAGATATCCAGGCACCGCGACGGAATCTGGAGAGTTTTCAGGAATATTGGGTATTATATTTTTCTCGCGATTTTTTGCAATTTTCCCGTCAAACAAATTGCTCTCGTGCGTAAGCTCTATATTGAAAACCGCTAAAAAGGGAGTATCTTTTGACGGCCTGTTCTTAAAATGCGCCGTCCTTTTGCATTCGTCCCATATCGAGGCGTCTTTCATTTTTATATTGTAATCTGTTTTAGAAGCGTTCGTGCAATAATAGCCCGCCTCTTTAAAATAAGTTGGATAAGGCTTGAACTTTGGCGGTATTGGATAGCGCGAGCGCATATTGTGCGTACCGAGAGTTGCAGAATTAACTCCTGTCAGGATGGTAGCCCTTGCGACCGCGCATACAGGGGCATTTGCAAACGCGTTTTTGAATACAAGTCCGCATTCGGATAGTTTCGTCAAATTTGGAGTCGAACAAGATTTATCGCCATACATTGGCATATACCTTGCGGAATTATCTTCGCTGACTATCCACAATATATTTGGTTTTCCCTCCCCGAAGCATACGCTGTTATAGACAAAGCCCAAAAAAAAGAAACAATATATTCAAAGCCCTCATATAAAACCTTCTGAAATTATTAAATCGGCTAACTTAAATTATGTCAATAATACAACTGCCAATCCATTCCATACAGGCAAGCTCTATAAAAGCATTGGATTTATTATGGGGCATTGTAATACTTATGTTATGAAAATAATCTGCGCGTTTTCAGCGCCGATTTGCTGAGATTGCCGGTGAATTTCCGGCTGTATATGAGTCTTACTCAAATGGCGAACCTGCAATGCAAAAAAAATCGGTTAAAATTATCTTTAAATAAGAGCTTGCAAGCGGATGCTGACGCGCCATTCATCGAAAGAAACCCGCTAAAAATTACGGATTGCAAGGCGGTAAAATCCCTGCGTTTTTTTCATAAGCCGCTAAAATACGGCAAAACAAAAAATAGGTTATTTTAGTTTTGAATTTTCTTGGTCCTCAACCGAAGGATCCCTGCCAATAATTCTAAAAATTTCTGCAAGCGCGTCTTGGCAATCGTATTTTGCCGAGACTGCGTCGGCTTGGGCCGAAGTGTAAGACACCTGCGCGTCGGTTCTTTCAAGCGACGATGCTTTCCCGACATTAAAACGCTCAGTCACAAGCTCTAAATTTTCTTTGGCTACCTTTTCGGAAGCCAGAGCGACTTCGTACTGTTTTTTTGCCTTATTTAAATTTAGGCGCGCGGTTGTAAGCTCTGCATAGACGCTCTGCTCGTACTCTGCTATTTGGCTTCTTGCAGTTCTAAGCTGGGAAACGGCCTGTTTTATTGCGTTTATATTACGGTTCCCATTAAAAATATTTTGGGCTATTTCCGCGCCTCCGGTAAGATTCCAAATGGCGGGCCATCCTTGGGAAAGACCGGCGGCCAAGGCTTCGGCGCTCAGGCTTATGGTTGGATAAAGCTCGGCTATTTGCTCGTCTATGTACAACTTTGCAGCCTCTGCATTCGCGCGCAGTATCCCCAATGAAGGATCGGTTTTTCGCACTATTTCCATCAACGCGTCTACTCCTATTTCAACATCCGGCATTTGCCCTTCTCCGGTCAAAAAATCAAAAGCGCTGTCAAATCCCAATGTTTTAACTAGTTCCGCTTGTGCTGTTCGCACATTATTTGCGGAAGTTATTTGGTCCAATACGGATGAATCGTAATCGACCCGCGCCTTTGAACAGTCGTATTTAGTTCCTTTGCCATGCTCGTATTTTGCAAGCATATGGTCCAAATGCTCCTTATACTGGGCAACCGCCTGTTCCGCGACAATATTCAGCTCTATCCTTCTCTTGAGTTCAAAGAAAGCTTTCCTAACACTGTAAACGGAATTGACGCGCGCCAAAATAAGCTCTTTTTCCGACGCAACAACATTTTGGATTTCCTGCGCAACCTTAGCGTCGGTCTTGCCAAAGTCGTATATAAGCAGCTTAAAATCCACGCCGCCATATCCGTTTCCGTCGAAATGAGAAGATTGGGAGCGCTTGAATTCGTTAGAAGTTCCCGCCTCGTATCCGGCAACTAGATCAAAAGTTGGCAGGTAGTCGGCTTTTACTATTTTCAGTTGAAGCTGCGCCGAAATCAAGTTTTGGCCTGCTTGAAACACTGAAGGGCTCGATCGCAGCGCAACACGCTCGAGTTCGCCGAGATTATAAGTTTTGCCTGCTTCAATTCCCATTTCTGCGGGAGTGACCGTGCGTTCTCCTTCAAGGAGCGAATCACCTTTTTGTGCTTTGCGCGCCTCGTCAACAGTAGAACACGAAGCCAAAAGCCCAGCGGAAACAAAAAATATGAACAATATTATGTTTTTCATCGCATTTTTATCCCTACGCGCGAATTAAAGCGTTCGCGTATACTTTGCACCAGAGCGTAAAGGCACGGAGTCATAACAACCCCAAGGCACGTAGCCACCAGCATCCCGGAAAAAGTTGTTATACCTATTGCCCGCCTGCTTGCGGCGCCCGCTCCGGAAGCCATAACAAGCGGTAGAACGCCAAATACGAAAGAAAGAGCCGTCATCATAACTGCCCTAAAACGCTGGGATGCGCCATTGAGGGCGGCTTGGCGTATTGGCGTTCCCATAGCCCTTTCCTGTTTAGAAAACTCGACCATAAGAATCGCGTTTTTTGCGGCAAGTCCGACTAGCATTACCATTCCCAGTTGGGCGTATATGCTGAAGCTCTCCCCAGCTATAAGCAATCCGGCGATTGCCCCCATTACAGGCGCGCAAACGGTCATCATAATCGGAACCGGTATCGTCCAGCTTTCATATTGCGCAACAAGGAAGAGATACGCAAATAAAATTGCCAGAGCCATCAGTTGGATAATTTTATTTTCATTTTGCTTTTCCTGATAACTCATTCCCGTCCACGCCACCGAATATCCGGCAGGAAGTTTTTCCGATTCTATTTTTCTCATTATCTCTCCAGTCGAGACGCTGGAATCTGTCATGACATTAATTTCGGTAGAGAGCAGTTTGTTAAACATATTTATCTGCTTTGGGGCCGAACCAAGCCTTAATCCTGCCAAAGAGGCCAGAGGAACCATATCACCGTCTGTGCTGGCCACCTGAAGCTCCATAATGTCGCGCAAATCCGACCTCATCCCGCGTTCGGCTTGCATATTCACTTCGAAAACATCGCCCAATATATTGAAATCGTTTATATAAAATGAAGCTATATTATTCTGCAACGCAGAAAATATCGAGCTTACAGGAACGCGCAATGTCTCTGCCTTATCGCGGTCTATATCCACGACAAGCTGCGGGATTTCGCTAGAATTTGTAGTCATAGAGCTTATAACCCCCGGATACGCCGCGATTTTTGCCGCCAGTTTTTTAGCCTCCTCCATAATTTCTTTTGAAGAAACTTCCCCGGATGCGGTAAGCGCAAAAGATATGCCCCCTGTCATGCCAAGCCCCATTATCGCCGGCGGAGTAAAACATATAACTTTCGCCTCCGGAATCTGCGCCGACAAGCCTTGCACGCGCGCTAGAATGGAGTCTAGGCTTAGTTCTTCGGATTTTCTTTCAGACCAGTCGTCCAGCTCTATAATAAGCATTGCGGTATTTTCACCGTCGCCGCTTATCATTCCCCTGCCGTTTACAACCATGCAATTTTTGACCCCGTCGATAGCGCTTACAAGCCCGGAAAATTTTTCTGAAGTTTTCATGGTTCTTGAAAGCGTGGCGCCCGGAGATAGTTCAATGTCGCACATTATAGTGCCCTTGTCTTCCCGGGGTATAAATGAGGAGTTCAAAAACCCGAACAAAAAATACGCCAGACCCACAACCAAAACAAAGATTGCCGCAGTTAAAAGATTCTTTCCGGCAATAGCCGAAACTATCCGGATATAGGCGTTTTTAGACCCGTCTATCACATAGTTGACGGGCTTAAAAAATTTTCTTTCCGAAGCCGATCCCGGACGCAGAATTATAGCGCATAGAGCCGGGCTTAAAGTAAGAGCCACCACCGTAGAAAGGCTGAGCGCTATGCACATGGTGACGGCAAACTGCGTATATATCTCTCCGACCATACCGCCATAAAAAGCCAACGGTACATAGCACGCTATCGTGACCAAAGTAGTCGCAATAACCGCGCCGCTGATTTGTTTCATAGACTTTATGCTGGCGCTTTTTGCGTCCAGCCCTTCACGCTGCATTACAGATTGGCAATTTTCGACTACCACAATCGCATCGTCCACGAGAGATCCTATTACCAAAATCAACCCGAACATCGTCAGCAGGTTTATACTGTACCCCAAGGCGTATATCGCGGTAAACGTTCCGACCAAAGATATTGGAATTGCCAGGGATGGAATTATTGTCGCCCGCCAGTCCTGCAAGAAAAGATAGGTTATAATAACGACAAGCAAAAGGGCAGAAACCAACGTTACGACGATTTCCTCCATAGAAATTATGATAAACTTTGTGGGATCGTACGCGGTGCTCCAAGTTACTCCGGGAGGGAAAGATTTTTCCAATCGGGCAAGCTCCGCTTTTACGCCTTCAATGGTTTCGATCGCGTTTGCGTCCGTGCTTCTAAAAACACCCAATCCCGCGGAAGATTTCCCGTTGAACTTGCTGTTGGAGCTGTACGACTCGGCTCCGAGCTCTATTCTGGCAATGTCTTTTAAACGCAATATATTTCCGTTGGCGTCGCTTCTTACTATTATATTTTCGAACTCCTCAACTGTTTTTAAGCGGCCTTTGACATCAACTTTAAACTGCATATATTCGTTTCCGCCCTCCGAGCCGAGAGTTCCGGCAGCCGCTTGAAGATTTTGGCTCTCCACCGCGTTTTGAATGTCTGAGGTGGATATTCCCAACCCTCCCATCCTAATCGGATCTATCCATATTCTCATTGAATACGTCATTGCGCCGAAAGCGTCGGCGGAAGAGACGCCTTTAACCCTGCTTAGGGCATCTGATATAGTGGTTGAGGCGTAGTTATTTAACTGCATTATCGACATGCTCGAACCGTCCGTCTGCAGCTGGAACATTGCCAGCAAGTCCCCCGAACGCTTGCGCACGTCTATTCCTGTGCGCTGAACTTCGCTTGGCAACTTTGCTTCGGAACGCTTTACTGCGTTTTGAACCTCCACCATGGCAATGTCTTGGTTTGTTCCGGTCTCGAACGTGAGAGAACACGAATACGATCCTGTGTTGGAACACTCCGAAGAAAAATACAATAAATCTTCAAGCCCATTAAATTCCGATTCCAAGACAAGCGCGACTGTGTCCCTCATCACCTCCGCGCTGGCGCCGCTATACGTTGCCGAAACCCTTATTTGCGGCGGCGAAATTTCCGGATATTCCGCGACAGGCAATTTAAACATCGTGAGTATGCCCGTTATTACTAGCAACAAACTCACAACCGCAGCAAACCTGGGACGCTCTATAAAAAACTTCGAGAACATTTTCTTTTCCCTTATTTTGCAACTTCTATTTTTACGCCTTCGACAACCTTATGCGGGCCGTCGGAAACGACCCTCTCACCCTCGGACAACCCGGAATTTAAGAACTGCATTCCGTCGGAAGATCGCCCCAGCACGACGTTTCTGCGGCGGGGAATGTCATTTTCGTCCACAACGTAAACATACGACGACTCTTCGTCGTGAAGGATTGCTGAAACCGGAACGCGGACTTTTGACTTGTCGTCTTTGCGCTTCAAATATACCGCGACCGTATTATTTGGAAGCAAGCGCGATTTTGAATTTTTAAATTTCGCAAATATAGGGACCGTGTCGGTGGTTTTAACCGCTTCATTGTTGATAAATTCTATCTCTCCTTCCTCGTCATAAAAAGTGTCGTCGGCTAGCTTTAGCCTTACCACACAAGTTTTTCTCAAAGTTTCTATGTCTGAAAAGTTCTCAAGAAAATCCCTGCTGCTCATCGAAAACTTGACCCTTATAGGGTCTAACTGGACTATTGTTGCCAGAATTCCGGAGGAAGGCGTTATATAATTTCCTTCGGTGTAATTCGTCAACCCTATTACACCGGATATGGGCGAATATATCTTGCAATGTTTTAAGTCGTCTTCCGAGAGTATCAAATCCGCCTCGGCGCCCAAAAGTGAAGCCTGGTAAGACTTATATTGGCTCAGCGAGCTCTCCATTTCATCTTTTGTTGAGACACCTTTTTTAAAAAGTTCGTTTGTGCGCTCGTAGTCGTTTCTAGCGTAAATTAGTTTTGCCTCGTACTCCTCTATTTTTGACTTGTCGCTCTTGTACATAGCGGCATAACGAGTGTCGTCAAACGTGTATAGGAGCCTTCCCTTTTCCACGTACTCGCCGTCTTTAAACCCAACTTTTACAAGGTCTGCGGATATTCTTGACGTTATATTTACAGTCTCTATCGGCATCACTTGAGCTGTGTATCTAAAAGTTTCCGGCTCCCCTGCACTGTCGGCTTTGTAAACAGGAACGCATATTTTTCCCCCCGCACCCGCGGCTGAATAGGCATTTGCGAAAGCGCACGCCGAAATAACGCCGAATGCGAATATGGTTTTGATTCTTGCAATCATGACAGTTCCCTTTCCAACCCTTCGTAAACTATACTCAGCAGCCTATGAAGCGACTTTTTATCGCGCTCCGACAAGCCTTCAAATACCGGCAATACATGTTTTTCGATTATGCGGTCTATTTTCTTTGTAATGCCTTCCAGTTTTTTTGTTCCGCAAATCATTACAGTGCGCCCGTCTTTGTTCCCGCGGGATTTTTTTAGATACCCCCGCCTCACAAGGCCGGCTACAGACTGAGACAAGGCACTTTTAGACACTCTTAATTCGTCCGACAAGCTCCCTATTGAAATCTCTCCGTTCCTGGATATAAACTGAAGTATTTCCATTTGGTTTATTGTCAATCCGCTAAAGCGTTTATTGTCTTTATGAGCAACGAATCGCTTGGCCTTTTCGGCGCAAGCGTGCAGAAGAAGAAAAATCGATCCGGAAAGCTTCTCTTTCATAAAATCTAAATTCCTAAATTATTTTAGTTTTCTAAACCTATTATTTTGTTCCAGTCAACAGAAAAATTCAAATTGAAATTCGCTACTCCCCATGTATGAGGCTGCGGCCAGCTGTCTGCGAATTTTACGCATCCGTTTGTAATCGCGTTTTGGTTTCAATCGGAAAACAAGCGAGCAAAGGCGCGCTCAAAACAGTGGATGAAGAAGAAAAAAATGTTAGACAAGTCTAATTTTTTTGTTGACACCGCGAAAACAAAAACATTTCCTACGTCAAAAAAAATGAAAGACCGAAAGAAATATTTAACCAGGGCGAGAGAAGACTATTTGGAGGCAGTTCTTATATTGTCGGAGAGGTATGCCAGCATACGCCCGATCGACTTGGCGAAATTTATGGAAGTGTCAAAAGCAACAGTTTCCGTGACTTTGGCGGCGTTGTGCAGCGCAGGATACCTTTATTACGATAAGCGCAAGGCAATAAAATTTACCCCGAAAGGTAGGCAGGCCGCCGAGTCGGTTTTGAAAAAGCACAACATCTTATTCCAATTTTTGACGTCGAACCTCGGAATACCCCGCTCCGCGGCCCATGAGGCCGCATGCAAAATGGAACATTCAATAGATTTAGATATGGCAGAAAAACTTTCAAATTTCATCAAAAGGCTTGGCGACCAAACAGCAAGCGAGGAAACTCCACCTGACGATGGAGGGCAAAACTTTCAGGGATTCAAGCCGAAGAAAAATTTTTTAAATAAAAGTTAGATTGGCCTAACTTCCCCGCCGAATCCGCATAAAAAACAGGCCGCATAGATATTTTTTCAACAAAAGTTAGATTAACCTAATAATACTCAATATGGACATAAGAAAAATCGCAAGCACCGCCATGGGCGGAATAAGCATATTTGCGTCGTGCGCTTTTGCGCAAGGCGCGTCTCAAACGGACAAAAATACGCCAGAAGCAGAAGGCTGGACTGAACGCGAAAGCCTCTTCTTGGCGGCCGCTGCTGAAGACATATCAAAGGATTCGGGGTTTACCCCGTCTTTAAACTGGACTGGCGAAATCTGGAGCAATGTATCAGACGGCCGCGACATACACACCATAGCCGACTCTCTTTTTACGTTGGGCTTTGAACAGGACTTATCCGCCATTGGAAAGACAGACGGGCTTGGAAGAATAGGCATCAGCGCATTCTACTATGCGCAGACAAACAACGGGGAACTTCGAGGATTCGACTCGTCCCAAGGATGTTTCAGCAATATAGTCGCCGGAGACATGGCACGGGTTTTTGAAATATATTACGCCAATGAATTTGAAACCGCCGCGGGAAACATAGGCTTCAGAATAGGTCAGCTTGCCGCCGACGAGGACTTCATGGGTATGGATTACTCTGACGTCTTCTTGAATTCGTCTTTCGGAGCTATGCCGAATGTCGCGCCAGGACAGTTATTTTCGCAATACAATGTCGCCACTCCTGGGCTTGTAATATATTACGCGTTCAATAATTTCGACGCGACGTTCGGAGTATACAACGGAAATATAGCACAAGACATCTCATCAAACAACGGCTTCGACTACAATAATGTCTTCGACACTGTCGCCTTGTGGTATCAGCTCGGATACAACTATGAAATCGGGGGGCTTGGCGGGCGCGTCATGTTTGGCGGGAACTACCACAGCGACCCTTCCAAAATTAATTTCGACGCCATAGACGCGGGAAGCTTTTATTCGTTTTACTTCGGAATACAGCAGACTATCGTAAACAACTCGGACGGAGACGCGCTTTTTGGAGTTTACACAAGAATAGGAATTGTTCCAGACAGCAAGGCTTCTGATAATAATTTTTACGCAGACTTTGGATTCAATTGGTTTGGGCCAATACCGTGCAGAAGCGACGACATATTTGCCGTCGGATTTTCAGTCATAGAAAACGAACGGGCAGCACGCTCTGAATACGCCCACTACGACGGCGCGCTGGAAATAACATATAAATGCCAATTAACACCGGCTATTTCGCTGCAGCCCGACTTTCAAATATTTGTAAACCAGGGAGGCAGAAACGACTCAAAAGCCGCCTACATCGCCGGCGCAAGACTTGAAGTTAACTTCTAAGATATTACCGCTAACTTAAAATTAAAAAATATGAATACTAAATCGAAAAACATCTACAACAAAAGGCTATCATTGAGAAAACTCGCAGCTTGCGCGGCATTTGGATTCTGCCTATCGGCCTGCTCGCACGCAATCGACTCAAGCGCAGTTCTTCAATCGTACGTAGACAATACGGTAGTTGCCACATATTCCAAAATGAGCGATTCTGCTATTGAATTCAACGCAGCAGCATCGGAATTAAAGAAAAGCCCTTCCGATGAAAATGCGGAAAAGGCAGCAAAGAAATGGAGCCAAGTGCGCACATATTGGGAACAGGGAGAGTCTTTCCTCTTCGGACCAGCAGCTTTTGCAAGCTTGGACCCCAACTTGGACTCGTGGCCACTGGACCAATCTCAACTAGATACCCTTATCAAAAGCATAAACAAAGGGGAAATATCTATTGACGCGCCATATATAAGAAGCGGGCTGGGAGCCGCCTTCCGGGGATTCCATACAGCGGAATACCTGCTTTTCAGAGATGGCAAAGTGCGCAAGGCCGCCGATATTTCAAAGGCTGAGCTAGAGTATCTTGCGGCTGTGGCGCAAGTATTGGCGGAAGATTGCATCGCATTAGAATCGTGGTGGAAAGGCGCAGATGCGCTCTCGGATTCAAAAGCTAAAATTCTCGAAGCCGCCGAAATAGAAACCAGCGGTTCATATGCAAATGAGATGAAAAATGCAGGGAAAAGCGGAAGCCGGTACGCTTCCGACAAAGAGGCGATTAGCGAAATATTCGACGGATGCATAGATATCGTCGACGAAATCGCTGAATCTAAAATAGGGACTCCTGCAAAGACTGAAAATCCACTGGAATGCGAATCGCGGCACAGCGGCTCGAGCCTTACGGACATACGCGACAATATTATCAGCGTTCGAAATTCTTACGAAGGAATAAATTCCGACGGAAAGAATCTGTCCGCCCTTGTCGCAACCAAATCTGAAGAAACGGATGCGGAGGTAAAAAAAGCGATAAAAGACACGCTTATGGCAGTTGAAAGCCTCAAATCCCCAATGTTTAATAACCTAAAGGAGAATAAGGATGGATTCAAAGTCGCGATAGAAAAATGCCAAAATCTTTCTGAAGTTCTGGCAAAGGCCAAAGGGCTCGTCGCCGAGTAGGATTTTATATATTTAATTTTCTTGATGGTTACCCGCGGGCTTCCGTGTAAAACAACGCTTTTCGCGGAAGCCCCCTGCTTTTAAAGGGAAATTTTATGTTTATTCTTAGAAACCTCGCAATCGCAGCTCATTCGTTATGCTCCATTGCATTTTTATGCGCGTGTTCGGAAACAAAGAACGCAAACTTAAAAAAATCCGAAACTTTTATACCGCAAAAAGCGGCGGCTATTGGTTATCCCCATCCGGATATTCCTTTAGACGCCTTAATAACACCGGAGGTTAAGTCGTACGCTGCATTCAAAGATATAAAAGCGGAATATATAAGAGAATCTTGCGTAAAATGCCACGTCAACGCAACTGTAAATATGAATATGCCCCCAATAAAGGATTCAAATGGAAATAAAGGCCCCGCGTACTATCTCGGAGGCAAGGCCGGAACGGTTTTTATTTCGAACTCGAAATCCTTCGAGCAGCCTTCACCTGCTGTCGTCGATGCTGGCCTTGTATCCAAATTCAAGCAGGGCGAGGCAATCTTTGAGGGCAACTTTGTGGCAACAAAAAACGTTCCTTTTGGCGGACTTGGCCCAACATATATGAAAACATCGTGCATAGCCTGCCACCCTGGATATGGAAGAGCGCGCAGAACCGGAAATTTCGCTCAGGAATATGGGAACGGCTACATAGCAACCGTGCATAATCCAGATGGAAGCATAGTAAAAGGATATACCGACATGCTCCAAATAAACTCGGTAAAGCCCTATTTGCCATACGCAAAAGGCGTCAAAATATCTTGGCATAATTTCGTGGACAAATATTCAAACCGGTATCCGGACGGAACACCGTATAATAAAGGCAAAAAAACCGAAGGCACTTTGACCTATCCGTCTGCCGACATAATAGATCCGCTATTGCCCCTGCCCCGGAACTATAAAGTTTCAATAGAATCCACAATAGGAATTTACGGAACCGGAATGTTGGATGCAATTCCAGACAGTTCAATTATAGAAGAATACAATCGCCAACAATCCTTGACAGGCCCGATAAAAGGAACTCATGGAAAATGGATTTACGACCAAAAATCGGGAAAGAAACGCCTAGGAAAATTTACATGGCACTGTTCAAGGGCGACTCTAGACGACGGGCCTGGCTCAAACGGAATTTATAATACCACAAATGTATCGCGCTTCGACAGGCAAAATCTATACGGCACAAAAGAATGGATTAATAAGCATAAGGAACTCGGAATATGCGTAAAAGATTTTGAAAAGCCGCAAAAACCTGAACTCTCCAAGGAGGATTTCGAAAATTTTATGATTTGGCACAGGGGATTGGCGGTTCCAGCAGCGAGAAATCTCGACGATCCAGACGTATTGAAAGGGCGCGACATTTTTTATGAAATCGGATGTGTCGGATGCCACAAGCCCGAATGGAAAACCGGATACTACCAGCCATTCCCAGCATACTCAAACCAGACTATTCGCCCTTATACCGATATGCTCATGCACGATATGGGCAAAGAAAATGCTGGAAGGTTTCGGACTTACAGGACTCCCCCCTTATGGGGACGGGGGCTTATGAATAAAACAGCCGGGCATACCGACATGTTCCACGACCTCAGGGCCAGGGATTTTGAGGAGGCAATTCTTTGGCACTTTGGAGAAGCGGAATTTTCCAGAGAACTTTTCAGAAATCTGCCTGAAGAAAAGCGCAGCCAGCTGATAAAATTTCTGGAATCCCTTTAAAAAACAATCTTCGAGAGAAATGGAAAAACACTTAAAATATATGACAATTAAAAAAATCCAGCAGCTAGGGTGCGGAGAAATTTGTTTTCTTAGCTTAAATGGATCAGGCGAAAACAATTTCCCGACCCATTCAAAAATATTAAACTCTATTTCCGGCGTTAGAATTGTAGGTCCCGAAATTTATGCGTCAGACTTTCATGAAAATTACGGAGAAACAGAGCGCTCGGGAGAAATTTTAATCCGCGGAACCAATACAACAAATGGGATTTACAACGGGCTCCAATGTATCTCCGTCCCCAAGCCGGCTTCAAAAGAGATATTTCTAAACGGGGAGAAAGTAGGCATTGAATTCGAAGACGAATACGCGCGCTACGCCGTTTTAGGCGGAATTTTTCCATGCGATACAAATAAGTGCAAAATATCCCAAACTATAAACGTATTTGAGAATATAGAAACCGCATTAAAAGGAATCGGAATGGATTTCTCGAATGTCGTTAGAACATGGTTCTACAACGACAAAATATTGGAATGGTATGAAGAATTCAACCGCGCCAGAGATTCTTTTTTTGAATCAAGAAACATATTCGACGGAATTGTTCCCGCAAGCACCGCAATAGGATCGCGCAACTCCAGGGGAGCTGCGCTTGCGGCAAGAGCTTTTGCGGTTTTGCCGAAATCGGAGCGCGTGAAAATAGCAGAGTCCCCTTCTCCGATGCAATGTCCAGCCTCTGAATACCGCAGCTCTTTCAGCAGGGCTATGGAATTGTCCCATCCTAAATTTAGACACCTTATTATTTCTGGAACGGCGGGAATAGAATACGGCGGAAATACGGCGTTCACCGGCAACTTGGAAAAGCAAATGAATCTCGCATTGGATGTGGTCGGGGCAATTTTAAAGTCTAGGGGCATGGATTGGAGCCACGCCGTAAGAGCGGTCGCATACTTAAAAGAACAAGCCTTCCTTGAAACGTTCAACAACATTAAAATTAACCGCGGGCTTGAAGAACTTCCGTGCATTGCAATCCAAGCCGATATTTGCCGCGACGACCTCTTGTTTGAAATGGAATTGGATGCTGTGTCTCAAGAATAAGAGAAGAATAAATTCGGCATGCTAATATTCATAATGCAGATATCCGTCTTTTGCGCCTTGGCGATGTGCTCGATATTTATCGGAGTCGCAGACTTGCCCGTGCAAGATATTATCGCGCTTGAATCGGAAAAATTGGATGTTTTAACGATAAGCAGAATCCCGCGTCTGTGCAGTATCGTCGCAGCCGGAGCGAGTCTTTCCGTAGCGGGATTGATTATGCAGCGCATAACGAAAAACAAATTTGTATCTCCAACGACGGCAGGAACTATGGAATGGTGCAAACTCGGCGTGATATTCGCCATAATTTGCATGCCCGAAGCGGGATCTATGGCGCGCCTGGCAGGAGCTTTTACGGTGTCCTTGGCCGGAACTTTCATATTTATGGCAGTTGTCAACAAAGTCAAAAGCCGCAATATTGTCATCGTTCCGTTAATAGGCATAATGTTGGGGGGCGTAGTCGGGGCAGCGTCGACTTTTTTCGCGTACAAATACGATATAATCCAAAATACGGCGTCCTGGCTGCAAGGCAATTTCTCCCTTGTCATAGCGGGAAAATACGAACTGCTATACCTCGGTATACCCATTATGGCTATAGCATTCCTTTATGCCGACCGCTTTACAATAGCTTCAATGGGCAAAAATACCGCAACATCGCTTGGATTGAGCTATAGAGGAATTGTCAATGCTGGAATTGCCATAGTGACATTGGTTAGCTCAATAACTGTTGTGTGCGTAGGAAACATCCCTTTTGTTGGCTTAATCGTCCCTAATATAGTAAGCATATTTAAGGGCGATTCAGTAAAGGACATTCTTTGGGATACTGCTTGGTTCGGCTCGGTTCTCGTATTATTTTGCGATATTTTGGGAAGAACGATCATATTTCCCTATGAAATTCCCATAGGTGTAATATTGAGCATAATCGGAAGTTTTACATTTCTGGCGCTCATATTGAAAGGCAAGAAACATGCCTGATTCAAAACAAAAGTTTTCAAAAATGTTTTTTGTGTTGGCGATTCTATCCATTATTCTTGCGGGAATATACCTATTCGGGAATCTGCCTGCAGAAACATGGGATTACAATATCCCGAGAAGGATAAACGTGCTTTTGGCAATTTTTGCCGTGGCAGCCGCAGTGGGATTGTCTTCGGTTACATTCCAGACAATTACATCAAACTACATTCTAACTCCAAGCATTATGGGATTGGACAACCTGTATGTATTTATACAAACTCTCATAATTTGTTTCCTCGGCGCGGGTGTAACGGACACGATTATAGGGCAAACAGAATTTCTGATAACGCTCGCCGTTATGATATTCGCATCTGCCGGAATTTTTCTTTTTATGTTCAAGCTCAATTCTGGGGATGTGTTCTCAGTAGTATTGTCCGGATTAGTTTTTGGGGCGGCATTTGGAGGGCTTTCAAACTTTATGCAGGTTATAATAGATCCTAGCGAATTTTCCATATTGGAGGGGAGAATGTTCGCAAGTTTCAATAGAATCAATCTGCCGCTTCTGGGAATAAGCTCGCTGATAATTATAGGTGTATTTTTCTGGATATCACAGGATTTTAAAAGTTTAGACGCTGTCACTCTCGGGAAAAACCATTCCATAGCCCTAGGTGTGCGCTACCATAAAATTGTTTTAAAAACGCTTGTTGCAGTATCGCTGCTTACTTCGGCTTCGACCGCGCTCGTTGGGCCTGTGACATTCCTTGGAATTTTAACCGTAAGCATCGCGCGCTTTGCCTTTCCGACCTACCGCCACGCAATACTTGTTCCCGGTTCCGTTCTTACGGGCGTATGCATTTTGATATCGGGCATTATCGCAACAGAACGCATATTGGAATTCTCCGTGCCGCTGAGCGCGATAATAAATTTTATCGGCGGAATATGCTTTATATGTCTAGTACTAAAACTAAAGCGCGTATGATATCAACAGAAAATATTTCAAAGAAATACAAGAACGACTTCGCTCTAAAAGAAGTGTCCACAACTCTTCCCACAGGAAAGATTGTTGCTTTTATAGGAAGCAATGGAGCCGGGAAAAGCACGGTGTTAAACATAATCAGCCGACTGATTTCACCATCAACGGGAAACGTATATATAGACGGCAGAAAAATACCCCAATGGGAGACGGAAGAACTTGCAAAAAAGCTCACTATTCTCGGACAAAGCCTTCATTCAGAAGCTAGAATAACGGTCAAGGACTTGGTTGGGTTCGGAAGGTTTCCGCATTCCAAGGGCAATATGGACGCCAAGGACAAAAAAGCCGTCGAAGATGCGCTGGCAATAACCGGAATTGAAGAATTAAAAGACAGATTTATAGACGAACTCTCCGGAGGACAGCGACAAATGGCATACATAGCCATGTCTATCGCCCAAGATACGCAATACATTCTTTTGGACGAACCTCTGAACAATTTGGATATGGGCAGAGCGGTAAAAATTATGAAAATCATGCAACACTTGGTTAAGGAAAAATCAAAGACTGTTTTCATGGTAGTCCACGATATAAATTTCGTGTCTTTCTACGCCGACTATGTACTGGCGTTTAAAAACGGTGAGCTCAAATACCAGGGGAAAACTGATTCCATAATGAAATCGGAAATCCTCAGCGATATCTACGACATAGAGATCTCCGTGGAGAACTACCGCGGAAAGAAAATTTGCATATATTATAAATAATTAACTATCAAATATAATGAAACCACTAATACTGAAAAAAATAAAACTGTCTTTATCCGTCGCAATTGCCCTAGCCGCAATTGCGCTATTATTAAAGTATTCCGCAAACGGAAACACTGCGCTCGAAGACCGGTCCATAAAGCCCAATCCCCAAAGGATTGCAGTGCTGGACTACGGAACATTGGATACTTTCGACGCATTGGGAATCAAAGCAAAACTCGCAGTTCCCAAGAACTATATGCCGTCCTATTTAAGCAAATACAAATCAAGCGAATACGAAAATATTGGAGGATTGAAAGAATTTAACCTTGAATCCATAAACGCGTTCAAGCCGGATTTAATTGTAATTTCGGCAAGGCAGCAAGACTATAAGAACAAGCTTGAGGAAATAGCCCCAGTTTATTTCGTAAAAACTTCAGTAGCAAAAGACCAGCTTGCCGAAACTATTAAAAACATAGAGTTTTTCGGCAAACTTTTCGGAGTTCCTGAAAAAGCCGATTTAGCGATAAAAGATATACGCGCCGACGTCGAGAGAACTAAAAGAAAAGCTAAAGAAAATCCGCTTAGAACTCTTGTTTTAATTGCAAATGACGGGAAAGTGTCAGCGTTCGGCTCCGGATCGAGATTCGGAATGGTCCATGACGCATTAGGGCTTGTCCAAGCCGATCCCGGCATAAAAGTAGGGCGCCACGGACAGCTTGTTAATTTTGAATATATAGCAAAGTTAAACCCAGACTTGATACTTGTCGTAGACAGATCTGCCGCAATAGGCAAAAGCATAAAGAATACAAGAGTTCTAGACAATGCATTGGTTGGAAAAACAAACGCCGCAAAAAACAACCGCATAATAAAGTTGGATCCAGAATGCTGGTATCTGTCGGGTGGCGGAATAATATCCGTCAAAAAAATGATATCTGAAGTCGAGGAAGCTATCTCAAAATAAATTTTTTATTATTGAACTGGACAGCGGCATGCGCGTTTTCCTACGCGCATGCTTTTTTTTTAGATTGGACATAAACTTGTAAAACTCTGTATGAGCGCCTTGAATTATATTGGTTTTGCATTGTAATGACGCTCTACATCTGATAGTTAATCAATTAAATATATAAATATCCATTGATGAGAATAGCGATTTTTTATTCCTCCTTCTTGTAGGATTTGCCCATGCAAATTCAAAGCCCAACTTCGTGCTAATTATAGCCGACGATGTTTCTCCACAGGATATTGGAGTATTCGGTTCGGAAAATGCAAAAACCCCAAATATAGATGCGATAGCATTGCGCGGAATGCGCTTTGACAAGGCGATTCTCACCGCAAGCTCTTGCAGTCCAAGCCGCGCAAGCATAGCCACCGGAAGATATCCTCATAATAACGGAGCCGCAAGCGAACTTCACCGCCCTATTCCCCCGCATATTCCGTGGTTCCCGCAAATTCTAAAAGACGCCGGATATTATACCGCCTTGTCGGGAAAATCACATATAGGCGGAGAGCCGGTGAAAAAAGGCGGGAAATATTTCAAGGCGTTCGATACGATTGATAATGGTCGATTAAATAATCCGAATCCTGAAAGCGGCGCTGGAAATTGGGTACGAGCACTGAGAGAACGCCCTAAGGACAAACCATTTTTCCTATGGCTGGCATCCTACGACGCCCACAGGGATTGGGATGATAATTGGCGGGCGGAATTCGGGAAAAAGATTTCGCCGGACGAAGTCAAACTTCCACCTGCGCTAATAGACACCCCCGAAACGCGCGAAGACTTTGCCGCCTACTGCAATGAAATACGCAGATTGGACTATTACGTTGGAGAAGTCGTCCGCGAACTAGAATCTCAAAACGCCTTGTCAAATACCGTAATAATCTTTCTTGCCGACAACGGCAGGCCTTTCCCGAGAGCAAAAACAAGGCTCATAGACGACGGAATGAAAACCCCGCTTTTAATGTGCGGCCCCGGAATAGAGCCCAAAACAAGCACTAAATCGCTTGTAAGCTCAATAGACATTGCCCCGACCATCCTTGAATTAGCCGGATTGGACAAGCCGAAAAGTTTTCAAGGGAAGTCTTTTGCGCCCATTCTTTCAAATCCAAATGCGAAAATACGCGAATGCGCATTTTCCGAGCATAATTGGCACGACTATCAAGCATATGGCAGATCGGTTAGGAAGGGAGAATACCTGTATATAATAAACAAATTTCCCGACAAGGCTTGGATAGGCCCCGAAGATTCAGTAAGTTCCCCGTCCCACCAGCAACTGCGAAAGGCGATGCTTTCAGGCAAGGAGCTCACTCCAGTACAATCTGATATATTCCTTTGTCCTCGCCCCGGCGAAGAGCTTTACGACACCTCAAAAGCAGACAAGCTTCAAATAAAAAACCTTGCAAACGACCCTCATTATGCCGACGTGCTAAACGAGATGCGAAAAATTCTTAAAGATTGGATCGACTCAACGCTAGATTCCGTGCCCGAAAATCCCACAAAAGATTCGTTTGACCATGAAACAGGAAAGCGCATATTAGAAAAGAACCAATTCTCAGACGATTACGCAGGCAAGAAAAGGCGCGCTGAATATCTTATATGCCCGCAATAAAACAATCCGCACACTGCTGGGATATGTAAGCCCCGAAATACTTGTTTTACCGGTAAATCTTCCCTTGCTTTAAGTTTGCGCCCCGCGTGCTGCGCGGCTTCAAAAAATTTATATTTCGCAATCTTACTGCGCTTTTGCACAAGACCAACATTAACGATGCATCCACAACCTTAAGGTATTGAATCAATCAAAAATACGACTGAGTAAAATGCCGCGCGCCCCCCCCAAAAAAGTTTCCGGAGTTTTTTAAGAACTTATTTAGTCTTTACGGCAACTTCTCCGTTTTGCCTCAAAATCCAAACTGCGTCGAAGTCTTTAATTTTTTCATTTGATATCTTTTCGATAATCTCCTCCGCCTCGTTTTTTGGCAATTCCACAGGCTTTACGGATTTGGGAATAACAAGCTCCTTAAGTGGGACGTTTATACGATACGACGCGTATGTAATATCCATATCCCAATTATTCCAAGCTTGTTTCATTATCCCGGCATAGCCTGAAGCAATGCTTGGATAAAGCTGGTATATATCATGCCCGAAATGCGCGTTGTCTATAAGCATTATAAAAACTCTGTTAGGCTTGCTTTTACCAGCAGTCGCCTGCTCGATATTGCTTACTACATACAACCCAATCTTGTTCGTTTCGTAAATTAGATGGAACTTGTGTATCAACACAATTGCGCTTGCCACAAGAAATGGCGCAACCGCAAACACCAAAATTTTCTTTTTGCCGAATTTTTCGGCAAAATAATCAAGGGCGCTGCCTGCAAGCAGCATTGAGAAAAATATGACGGGATAAGAATTCATTTCCGTCAAAGCCGCTACGGCAGCATGGGATAACGCCAATATGAAAATAATTCCGCAGAGGGCCAAGACATACAGATTTCTAAAAATTTTAAGCGCGCAAAAAGCGAAAACCGCCAACAATACCGGCAGCCCCATTATGAAAGTGCCTGCGAAAAGAAGCGTATTTTTGCCTTCAGGCATAAGTATTGCAGGCAAATCCACCGTTGAGATTCGCCCCAACAAAGCCACCGAACCAAATATCGGATTGTAAATGTATGGTTTGCGGATTGCGCCTCCGACTCCTTCTGCAACAAACGGGGAAAAGTACGACACTCCAAACGTAAACGAGAAATAGACCAAAGTTAAAAAGAATCCGGGCAAAAGGGTTTTTATAGAAAATATTATAAATTTTTTGCTGAATACGCTTGCGCCCTCGCTCTCACCGGCAATCCTCAATACGGGAGGTATTATAAAAAACAGGAAACCCGATTCCTTTGAACATACGCTAAAAAACGCAAGCAAAACATAAAGCGCAAACTTTCTGTCAAGATATGCGAGAATCGACATGCTTCCAAACGCCAAAGACAAAGATTGGTTAATCGAATCTATAGACGAGAATGTCGCAAAAGCATTTGCGTGCGTCAAAAACATTATTCCAGCGCAAAAAGCCATTGTCCAGGAAACTTTGAACCTTCTGGCTAATAGAATTAAAACCAGCGCAGACGATACGTGCCCCAACATTACCAGCAAATGGTTTAGGAAGGGATAAACCCACGGAATATAATAAATTAAAGCTCCGTATAATTTATCGACAGGTCTCCAATGTCCGGAAGAAGGCATCAAACTAGGAAATTCCGCGTAGCATGTTGGACCTGTCAAATAGGAAACATCGTCGCCGTAGGGCATTATTGGAAGTACAGAAAGAAACAAGGCCGAAGCAAAAAACAAAAACAATAGTTTCTCACTTTTCCTCAGATGAGATTTTTCAGTAGAGTCGTTCATAAATATCGTTTTAGCGCAGAATTAATTGCAGACTGCATACCTATAAAACCCATAATGATTCAATAGAAGAATAAGCAGCAAGAAAGAGAATTTTTTATGTCTTATACGAACTTTTCCCGACAAAAATGCGTCGCGATAAACCGTATCAAATGATTTAATCTGTTTAAATAGAAAAACAATCCTTTAGGCATGTAAAGCAAAAAAACAGACCTATGCGCTTGTTTAAGGACACTCGGCCTATTGTTTTTTCAATTTCCGCGGTGAAAGGCTTTCGCGCAAAAATACCGCTTTGGGCCACAATGGGAAATAGCATCCGCGAAAGGCGCCAATAAAAAATCCATAAGAACCGAGCCACAATATTGCTGCATGCCTTATAATCACCTCCAATGCGCATCAATCAACAATATAACTATGTATACCGGAAGTAAATCCTCCTTGCGAACAATGGAATTTAACGAATGGCGTTTACCAAAATATTGAAAGAACCCATGCACAAAATTGCGTTTTACCCACTGCGCTTATTTCCGTTTTTAATGTAATTTTAGTAACCGCGGTAAAAGTGCGCGCGTTAAGAAGAAAACAAAGTCGGTTGTTTTAACTTCCTAATGCTGGATTATCGGCTGCGCCGACAGAAATATCACAATAAACGCCGCCGCAATAATATAGCTTTCCTTGGATTTTATTGCATAAATTATCGGATCGCTATGAACTTTTCCCCTACTTGCTGCAATCCATATGCTGCAAATAAAATATATGAGTAATACGCTTGCGTACATCAAGTTTGTAGGCTGCTCGTAAAGGTCTTTGGCGCTAGCGTCTATGTATATCACAAATAAAAGCACAGATACCATACCGGAACAAATTCCCATTACCGAAATCATGTTCTTATCCGATTCCACATAACCTCTTCCGCGAACCGCACCTGCGCAGCCAGAAATATCCATAATTTCCACATAGCGCTTTAAAAAAGCCAGGCTCAAAAAGAAGAATATCGAGAATGACGCCAACCAAAACGAGACGTAAACATCTGTTGCCACAGCGCCATACTGAATTCTAAACATATATAAAATAGCCAGCAATATAACATCTATGAGAATAATCCGCTTGAGCCAAAACGAATAACTTAAAGTGGCTATCGCATAAATAGCCAAGAAGAATAAAAGTTTCACAGACACGATATATGCAAGTACAACCGAAAGTGCTATAAACAGCGGAACGACAATCAAAGCGTTTGTTACGGAAAAATTCCCAGCCGCCAATGGTCTGTTTTTCTTGTAGGCGTGAAGCCTGTCAGACTCAATGTCGAAAATGTCGTTTATTATGTAAGTTGCGCTCGCGCAAAGCGAGAATGCCAAAAACGCCACAAAACAGTCGATAATTTTAAGTAAATCCATATAAGTGTGGGACAAAAACAACGGCAAAAATACCAAAAGATTCTTGGTCCATTGGTGTATCCGCACGGCTTTTAGAAAATCTTTAAATCCGTTTCCGCATCCGCAGAAAACTTTCGCCGGCTTTCCAGGATTCGACGATACTACCTTGTCTCTCAACCTGTCGGATGTGTTTACAATCAACATGCCTGCCGAGCGTTCCCATACTTTTATATCGTCCGAACTATTGCCGGCATACGCAAAATTGCCGTCCCCGAACTTTGAAGAAATAAATTCGGCTTTTGCAGAGCCTTTTAAATTTAACCCGCGTCCCGAACCGTAAATTTCATCGAACAATCCCAACGGGGAAACTACTTTTTTAGCAAGATTTTCTTCGCAAGCTGTTACTAGCACTATTTTCCGCCCCGACTCTTTCTCTTTCTTTAAATATTCGACAAGCTCGCCGTTAAAAGGAAGATTGTTTACATATTTTGAAAATCTGCGCGACAATTCGTATTTTAATGCAGATCTTCCCCGCATAAGCCATATCGGAACAAGAAATATATAGTACGCCCTGTGCTTTATCATTCGCAGAAAGAGCTCCGCCAATGTATCCGAAAAAATAAGTGTACCATCCAAATCTACGCAAATCGGCTTGAGGTTGTCATTCATAATAAAAATGTCGCGGTTAAATATGCGTTGCAGAAAAATGTAAACTTGATTTAATAACAGTAAAACGCGCAACGTTCTTTGCAAGTTTAAACTCTCGATAGCACGCATATCCACGGCAGTGGCGCATTTGCGCCGCAATGCCTAAACTGGGGAAACACATCTGAGATCAATCCCCTATAAATCGCCATCCCCCGACAATATGCGTTTGCCTTAAATAAATACCCAACCGTTTTACGGGTGCCAATGCGGCCTAAGAAAAATACGAACAATAGCTATATTCCGCCCCCCCTTTAATTGAATCCGTATTGTGCGATTATGCAAACAACCTTACCAGTTATCGGCGCGCGGTAGCTAAACAGCGTAGATGCATTATCTGTCCGCGCCAAGATTCTTAAAAGCAGCGCGTATACCTTATCCTGCGGGCCAGGATTCTTGAACAAAGCTTTGAAAAAGACCTGCATAAACGGCATGCAAAAATCAATATTCGTCCAGCATTCCGGCAACATCGAGCGAATACGATGTGTAGGTATTTAATACTCCTCTCAACCATAAGAGAACGGATTTACCCTTTTGGCTTCCGTAAGCGGCTATGGGACGCAAGTTGTCAACCGAGGAGTTTTCCGTTATAGGAGTCCAGATCCATGTTTTACCCCCGTCTTTGGTTCTTCCGCGGTATATCTCGTAATGGCGTTTTCCGTCTGCCAAACTTACAAGTGGAGAATTAGTTTGCGGATCCGAATTTGTAGAAATATAAACAGTGTCGACATCCGCAGGGTTGAGCGCGCACAACCCCGTATAATCGCACTCCACATCATAAAGAGCAGTTCCCGCAAACGCCATTTGCGCGCAGAACCATTTTTTCCCGTCCCAACGCGCGTAAAAATAACGCATATCCAAGGCTTGATGATTGCGTATATACCGCAATTTTCCGCAATTTTTCTGCACTGAAAATACAATTACAGGATTGCCTGCCCCATCTAGATGGAAATCCGACACCCACGCAACATTATCCGCATCTCCCGCAAAAACTTTTGTAAAATCAGTTGGTTTAGGCGCCAAATCCCGATCTTTTGAAAGAGGCGCAATTTCATTCCCAAAACTATCAAACATTTTGCCTGCGCGCACATACCCGTGGTATATGCTGTTGTCATATCCTCTAGGATGGTCTTCGGTTGTTGCAAAATGTATTGTGGAGACATTGTCTGAAGCGTATTTGACGTAAGGCCGATTCCCGTCGTACGGAGTTTTTTTGGGGTCTAAGGGGTCAAATTTCCAGAAAAGGAATCTGCCTCCGTATTTAAAAATTTCCCCTCCGTCGTCGGAGTAATACCAATTAGGATTAAATCCATAGGAACGGGAAAAATCATATATTCTTCCCCCTTCCCCAGATAAAATAAACAAATTGTTATAACACCCCTTTGAAGAATAAGCTTTTGTTTGCTCCCAATCGGATACGTCGCATTTTTGAGCGGTTTTAGCATAGAATAATACGCCGTTGTTTTCCTTTACAGGAGAATTTCCATGGCTGCTCCAAGCCGCCAATATTTTACCATCCGAAAGCTCCAATAATGCTGCGGATGCATGGTCGTCTGCATTGAAATTTTTTGCCAGAGTGTGCGTGATAACCTTGCCGTCATGAATATTCCATTCTGAGACATCTATATCGCCTTCAGGAATTTTCACCGATGAAAAAAAGACTTTGCCGTTTATAACCAAAGCCCTCTCATCTTGAAACCAACACCATCCGCCGTTCTTTTTTAGGATCTCTCCGGGAAACACTTCCTTTTCAGAGGAAAAAAGCAAGGACGCAAGAATTGCATTCCCGAGAACCATTACTGCAAAAAATCTCATAAAACTCATAATAATTAATTTATTTAACTACGCATAAATCTCAATGTATTTTAAATATGTTTGTTCAAATCCGAACTAAAACGAAGCGTTCATAGATTTACATAATTTGCAAATCACACAAAATCTGCCGAAATGCATGCAATGCGTCAAAAGCAAAGCTAAAACAGACCGCTTAGCTATAAAAGTTTGGCATTTAAGTCAATTTAAGCTTTTCTCACATCGAACTTCTCAAGGGACAAAAAGAGCCGCAGTCCTGTTAAAATACGCACTACGTCAAAGGTTGTGGAATGGGAGAAAAAAAAGAG
>ULVW01027674.1_pt1 | contig 25966 bp, 20 predicted proteins | sample 1959801 | NCBI WGS metagenome assembly ULVW01 (sample SAMEA4835796, study PRJEB28245) | human gut metagenome | biome: gut microbiome; material: fecal sample | place: Denmark | collected 2008
AAACTATGTTTCGTAATCGGCATTGTGACACCGGCAATATCAACCTCCTGGAAGGAATCTTTTCCAAGCATCGGAAGTGTAACATTACAAGTAATCGCAACCATCGGTACAGAATCCATATATGCCGTTGCAATACCGGTAACTAAGTTCGTTGCTCCCGGTCCGCTCGTTGCCATACACACGCCAACTTTTCCTGTTGCTCTAGCATAACCGTCTGCCGCATGGGAAGCTCCCTGCTCATGAGAGGTAAGCACGTGACGGATTCTATCCTGATAACGATATAATTCATCGTACACGTTTAAAATAGAACCTCCCGGATAACCAAAGATGGTATCTACGCCCTGCTCAAGCAGACATTCAATCATAATCTGTGACCCATTTATTTGCATACCTTGCACCTCTTTCTTTTCGTCTGTTTCCCTATTCTCACACGCATCGTATTATTTCAAAATCGCTCCTGTGCTGCCACTTGTTACCATATTGGCATAACGGCGTAAGTAACCGCTTGTCACTTTCGGCTCTCTTGGCTGCCAGTTTTTGCGTCTCTTTTCCATCTCTTCATCCGAAATATCTACCATCAAAGTATTTTCCGGAATGTTAATCTTAATGATGTCTCCTTCTTCTACAAGAGCAATCGGACCACCAACCGCTGCTTCCGGTGAAACATGTCCAATCGAAGCACCACGGGAAGCTCCCGAGAAACGTCCATCCGTAATCAAAGCAACGGAAGAGCCAAGTCCCATACCGGCAATTGCAGAAGTTGGATTGAGCATCTCTCTCATACCCGGACCACCCTTTGGTCCCTCATAGCGGATAACAACAACATCTCCTGCAACAATTTTACCGCCCTTGATAGCAGCAATTGCATCTTCCTCGCAGTCAAAGACACGCGCCGGACCTTCATGAACCATCATTTCCGGTACTACGGCAGAACGTTTTACAACGCCGGAATCCGGTGCCAAGTTACCTTTCAAAACGGCGATGCCACCAGTTTCACTGTATGGATTATCAATTGGACGAATCACTTCCGGATTACGGTTTACTACATGTTCAATGTTCTCACCTACTGTCTTTCCGGTGACAGTCATAAGGTCTGTATAAAGAAGCCCCTTCTTATTCAGCTCATTCATTACCGCATAAACACCGCCTGCCTCATTCAACTGTTCCATATAGGTGTGCCCTGCCGGTGCCAGATGACAAAGGTTAGGTGTCTTTGCACTAATTTCATTGGCAATATCCAGATTCAGTTTTACGCCTGCTTCATGAGCAATTGCCGGCAGATGAAGCATCGTATTGGTCGAACATCCAAGTGCCATATCGACTGTCATCGCATTTAAAAATGCTTTCTCACACATAATGTCACGTGGACGGATATTTTTCTTATACATTTCCATAACCTGCATACCGGCATGTTTTGCCAGTTTGATTCGGTCGGAATATACAGCCGGAATTGTACCATTTCCCTGAAGTCCCATACCAATTGCCTCGGTCAGACAGTTCATGGAGTTTGCTGTATACATACCGGAGCAGGAACCACAGGTCGGGCAGGCATGGCTGACATAATCATCCACCTGCTCTTCGGTCATTTTGCCTGCCGCATGAGCACCAACTGCCTCAAACATACTTGAAAGAGAAGTTCTCTGTCCCTGCACATGGCCGGCTAACATCGGACCACCGCTGACAAATACGGTTGGAATATTCACACGTGCTGCAGCCATCAAAAGACCCGGTACGTTTTTATCACAGTTTGGCACCATTACCATCGCATCAAAAGCATGTGCAAGTGCCATACACTCGGTTGAATCCGCAATCAAGTCACGGGTTACCAAAGAATATTTCATTCCCACATGTCCCATCGCAATACCATCACAAACGGCAATTGCCGGGAATACAATTGGTGTACCACCTGCCATAGCGACACCAAGTTTTGCTGCCTCTACAATTTTGTCCAGATTCATATGACCCGGAACAATTTCATTATAAGAGCTGACAATAGCTACAAGCGGCTTTTCCAGCTCTTCTTTTGTCAAACCAAGCGCATTAAACAAAGAACGCTGTGGTGCTGTCTGCATTCCTTTTTTTACTGAATCACTTTTCATCTTGTCGTCCTCCTATTCAATCTCTGCTGCAATGGCATCGCCCATTTCTTTTGTACCAAGCAGAGTCTTACCTTCATCCATAATATCAATCGTACGCATTCCTTTTTTGAGCACAGTCTTGACGGCATTTTCAACCGCATCTGCTTCTTTGGAAAGTCCAAAGGAATAACGTAGTAACATAGCTGCCGATAAAATCGTCGCAATCGGATTTGCCTTATTTTGTCCTGCGATATCCGGTGCTGACCCGTGACTTGGCTCATACATACCAAAGGTTCCCTCACCTAAACTTGCAGAAGAAAGCATTCCTAAAGAACCGGTTACCATACTTGCCTCATCCGACAAAATATCGCCAAACATATTCTCTGTCAAAATGACATCAAACTGTTTCGGATCTCTTACAATCTGCATTGCACAGTTGTCAACCAGCATATTTGTCAATGTCACTTCCGGATAATCCTTGCTGACTTCCTCGACGACTTTGCTCCAAAGTCTGGAAGAATCCAATACGTTTGCTTTATCAACACTGCAGACTTTTTTATTTCTCTTCATCGCAATCTCAAACGCCTGAATGGCAATTCTGCGAATCTCATTTTCATCATATTTTAAAGTGTCCACTGCGGTGCGCACGCCATCAATTTCTTTGGTATAGCGTTCACCGAAGTAAAGACCACCCGTCAACTCACGGGCAAAGATAAAATCAAAACCACCTTCTACAATTTCTTCCTTCAACGGACAAGCGCCGCTCAATTCTTCAAACAGAATTGCCGGACGAAGGTTACAGAATAAGCCAAGTCCCTTACGAATTTTCAAAAGACCTGCTTCCGGTCTTTTTTCCGGTGGCAATTCATACCAGCTGTCCACTCCGACTCGTCCACCGACCGCACCAAGCAAAATCGAATCACTTTTTCTTGCACGCTCTAAGGTTTCATCTGTCAAAGGCTCGCCGTATGCGTCAATGGAACAGCCACCCATCAACAATTCTTCGTATTCAAATGTGTGCCCATATGTATCTGCCACTTTATTCAATACCTTTTTAGCTTCTGCCACAATTTCAGGTCCGATTCCGTCTCCGGGAATCACTGCAATATGGTAGTTCATTCTCTCTCTCATCTCCATTTCGTTTCATAAAAGGGTAAACTTCCCCTCATAATCTCCTAGTATAAAGCAAGGTGGGGCTTTATGTCAAGTAAACACGATATGGAAATGTTTTAATTGTTGCTTTATTAGAAAAATCAGACCGGTGTTCAACGTCCATCAGGTTGAAACCCGGTCTGATTTTTCTAACAACAAACTTCAATAACATTACCACTATCTTATCCACAGTTAAAAACTCTAATAATAAGTATTAAAAATTGATTCCAAGCAAATCAATCAAAATTCCTCCAATGACACCCGCCACATATAAATAACACAAAATACCGACGTTTTGTTTTACGTGTTTGCGGTTCATGCGGCACAAAACAAGTGCACCGACACCGGCATTGGTAAATAATCCTGCCATCATCGGACCAGCGCTAATGACTTTCTGTAAATAGAGCTGAGTAATGACTACGGACGACGCACAGTTTGGAACCATGCCAATTGCCCCCGCCAAAATCTCGCCGAGAACCGGACGATCCATAAGAAATCCGGCTAAAGCCTCTTCACCCACACCATCAATAACAGCTTCCAGAACAAGTGTTATCAAAAACAAAAAAATGGTAATGTGAATTGTGTGACGCAGCGCAGAGGAAAAAATCCCCTCATCATCACATTTGCAGTGTTCACTCTCACACATTGTATGGATGTTCCGATATCTCATTTTTCTGCCCCAGATACTGTGATACAAAAAGTCCAAAAGGAAGCCAAAAAGGATTCCCATTACCATTTTAACCGCCAAAATCTTAATGATTGTCCATGCAGGTACTGCCTCAGAAATAAAAATCGGAAGCATTTCATCGGAAGTAGACAAAAAGACAGCCACCAAAGCGCCTGCCGTAATCAAACCACCGGAATACAGATTTGATGCTGCTGCCGAAAAGCCACACTGTGGCACAATACCTAAAATTCCGCCAAATACCGGTCCTGCTTTTCCGGCACGCAAAATCGCCGCCTGTGTATGACTTCCGGTGCGGTGTTCGATCCACTCCATTAAAATATAGGTAAGAAAAAGAAATGGGATAAGTTTTAATGTATCCACTCCTGCTTCCATGAAAATATCAAGAAACTCATTCATCGTATTGATTCCTTTCTTTTCGTAAAACTAATGCATTTTTAGTTCACGACCTGATTTTTCCCCTTTTCCTTCCCCTGATTCAAACGCGAATCCGCAAGTGCAATCCGCTCTTTCATTGTCTGTTTTTCATCGCAGTATACAAATCCAAATGTTGCCGTAACCGACACACGCTGACGCTGGTAAGTAAGTACATAGTCCGCAATTTCTTTGCGAATTTTTTCCGTTAAGCGGTACCCGCTTTTTTTATCCATCTTCAGAAGCAGTAACACTTCATCACCGCCCCAGCGGCACACTTCACCACGGTTTCTCACTGCCTGGCGGATTAGATAAGAAAGATTAATCAAAAGCTCATCTCCGCAGGAATGACCGTACGTACGGTTTGTCTGTTTGAAATTATCCAAATCCATCTGCACCACACAGTAATCTTTTTCATAACACTCGTATTCCTCAAATATTTCATCCATATTCTGGCGATTTCTCATATTTGTGAGTGCATCGTAATGAACCATAAAATCAAGTTCATCATTCCGCTCCTCTAACACATTTGTCGCACTGCGTATTGCAACAACAAAGTATGCAGAATAAGCCATTAGAAAAATGGTACAGATAGCTACATTAATTGCAAAAATAACAAGCATCTCATGGTTTGACATACCCGGTAATTTATTAATTTCTCCGGCTGACGATGCCGAGTGAACAATCACAAGCAAATCAAAAATACCAAGCACACTTGACGTGACCACACCGATTCGGCTCTTCATATGAATACACGCAATGTAGTAAATAACCGGAATAAGCATAAAGCCGTATAAAGAAAAGCCATATCCCCAGCCTAAGCACAGGTTACACAAAAGTACATGTACAAGCACTTCGGCAAATGGTACTAACATCCATCTCTCCATATGCTTCACACGAGAAACCAAAAAAAGCAACAATAAATAGATCACAACACTTGCAATATTAAACACGTATAAAATTGTTACACCAATACAATAAAAGAAAATACACAATGCCGTATGCATACACAAACTCAGTGCTAACATTAAAGCAAAAAAATGAACACTTTGTTTTTGTTCTGTTTCCCCATTTAACATAGCAAAACCTCCCTTTTCCTTGATTTCCTAAGAAATCAGTAAACTACCAACACAATACCTCATTTCCTTCCTCTGTCACAAGCACCATAATTTCCCACTGTGCCGATGGCATATGATCTTTTGTATAAACTTCCCAGCCATTTTGTGAATCGGTTATAATATCTTCTTTTCCCATATTTACCATAGGCTCAATCGTAAATATCATACCAGGCACTAACAGCATCTCTTCGCCTCGTTTGGAATGATAACCAACCCATGGCTCCTCATGGAACTCAAGTCCGACACCGTGACCGCCAATTTCACGAACCACCGTGTAGCCGTTTGCCGCTGCATGATCATGCACCGCCTGACCCATATCACCAAGGAATCCCCATGGCTTGACCTGTTCTAATCCTTTCTTCACACACTCTCTTGTTACCTGTACAAGACGTTTTTTCTCCGGTGACACCTCACCGATGCAAAACATACGGGAAGAGTCTGAAAAATATCCATTTAAGATTGTCGAACAGTCGACATTCACAATATCACCGGATTTTAATATAACATCTTCCGATGGAAATCCATGGCATACCTGATCATTTACCGAGGTGCAGACACTATACGGAAATCCTTCATAATCTAAAGGTGCCGGGATTCCGCCTCTTTTGGTTGTCATATCATACACAATTTGATCAATTTCTTTGGTATTCATTCCCTCATAAATATGTTCTTCCAGATAATCCAAAATAGCAATGTTAATTTTACAGCTTTCTTTTATTTGTTCAATCTGAGCCGGTGTTTTGATGATGTGGTGAGGCGGCACAATGTGACCTTGCTCACGATAAGATTCAATCTTTGCATCAAAACCGGCGTGACAGACCTTATATTTGCGTCCGCTGCCACACCAGCATGGCTCATTACGTCCAATTTGTTTTGACATTTTTGTCACACTTTCTATTGATTATAATGCTTTTTTTATGGCAGCAAGTAACTCATCATACTCTTCAAAAGCAGGAAGTTCCGGATGGTCCTTCTTAATCTGCTCAGTACTCTTAAATAAGAAACCTGCCTTACTTGCCTGAATCATTCCCAAATCATTATAGCTGTCACCGCTGGCAATCGTTTCATAACCAATCGACTGCAGTGCTTTCACTGTTGTATATTTGGAATTTTCAATTCGCATCTTAAATCCGGTAATCTCACCGTTTTCTGCCACTTCCAGAGAATTGCAGAAAATGGTAGGCCATCCCAGTTTTTCCATAAGCGGAGCCGCAAACTGAGTAAATGTATCACTGATGATAATAACCTGTGTCGTTTTGCGCAGTTCATCCAGAAATTCTTTTGCTCCCGGAATCGGGTCAATCGTAGCAATCGTTTCCTGAATTTCTTTCAGTCCAAGTCCATGCTCTTTCAAAATACCAAGACGCCAATTCATCAGTTTATCATAATCCGGTTCGTCTCTCGTCGTTCTTTTTAACTCCGGGATTCCACTTGCTTTTGCAAAAGCAATCCAAATTTCAGGTACCAGTACGCCCTCTAAGTCCAAACATACAATATTCATTATTCATCCTCCATCTGTATTTATAATTTCACTACTCTACGGATACAAAGTAGTAATAAATCGGCTGTCCGCCATACTGAATCTCGACTTCCATCTCGTCATCAATCCCCTCAATGGCTTTTGCGATTTTTTCTGCATCTTCTTTGGTTCCCTCTTCACCATAATAAATGGTAATGAGTTCCGATTCTTCATCCATCATCTTTTTTAATAAATCAATTGTCGTATCCACTACATCGGTGCCAACTATCTCAATCGTCTTATCGCTCAATCCCATGATATTGCCGGCTTTAATTTCCTTCCCGTCAATTACAGTATCTCTTACCGCATAAGTGACGTGTCCGGATTTCACCTCGGATAGTGCTTCTGTCATCGCCTCTTCATTCTGCTCCGGTGTAAATCCTTCCACAAAGTTAATCATTGCTGCAATTCCCTGCGGAATATTTTTCGTTGGAATTACGTGAACCGCCTTATCCTTTGTCAAATCCTTTGCCTGCTGTGCCGCCAAAATAATATTACCGTTATTTGGCAGAATATAGATGTTTTTCGCAGGAATTTTCTCAATCGCACCAAGAATATCCTCAGTACTCGGATTCATCGTCTGACCGCCTTCAATCACTTCATCCACACCAAGTTCATGGAACAAATCCGTAAGTCCATCTCCGACCGAAACACTGATAAAACCATTTTCTTTAAATTCCACTTTCTTTTCTTCTTGTTTCTGCTGTTTTGCCATCTCGCTGGCATTTTTGATGACACGCTCGTGATGTTCTTCGCGCATATTATCAATTTTCATGCGTGTCAGAGAACCATAGGTAAGCGCTTTCTGAATCGCAAGACCCGGGTCGTTTGTGTGCACATGAATTTTAACAATTTCCTCATCGGCAACACAGACAATCGAATCACCAATGGATTCCAAAAATGCCTTAAATTCCATTTCTTCTTTCCTTCCAAATGGCTTTTCAAGCATAATGATAAACTCGGTGCAGTAGCCAAATTTAATATCCGCCTCAGCAACAACGCCGGCATCTGCTCCCATGCTTGGTTTCTTAACAGGAGTGGCAGCCGGTTCCACATCGATTTTCACTTCCTTGCCAATCAACGCGGTATATGCACCTTCCAACACGGTAACAAGACCCTCTCCACCGGAATCCACAACACCGGCCTCTTTTAACACCGGCAAAAGTTCCGGCGTCTGTTCTAACACATCACGCATATGCATAATTACGCTGTTCATAAACTCTGCAATGTTATCCGTGCGCCCATTTAACTCAATTGCTTTATCTGCACCACCGCGGGCAACTGTAAGAATCGTTCCTTCTTTTGGTTTCATCACTGCTTTATACGCAGATTCTACAGCACGTTCAAAGGCTTTTGTCAAAACATCGACATCCACTTCATCAACCTTTGACACTTCTTTCGTGAATCCACGGAGTAATTGCGACAAAATAACACCTGAGTTTCCTCTTGCACCACGTAAAGAGCCACCGGAAATTGCTTTACCAAGCGATTTCATATCTGGATTTTCTAACGCTGCTACTTCTTTTGCCGCAGACATAATAGTCATCGTCATATTGGTTCCTGTATCACCATCCGGTACAGGGAACACATTCAAATCGTTTATTACTTCCTTCTTTGCATCGATTGCATTTGCCCCGGCAAGAAAACACTTTCTTACAAAAGAGGCATCCATCGTTTTTATAATCACAGTTTTCTCCTCCAATTTAACAGGCAAATTAGTTAATCACGCGTACGCCTTCAACGCATACGGTAATTTTTCCAACTTCCATGCCGGTATACTCTTCTACCTTATACTTCACATTATCAACAAGGTTTTGTGCAACCGCAAGAATACTTACTTCGTATGCCACAATAATATGAAGTTCAATCATCAGCTTGCCATCCGCCACACTAACATTCACGCCATGACGCAAGTTGTCCTTTTTCAACAACTTTACAAAGCCATCGCGTACGTTTACGGATGCCATACCAACAACGCCAAAACACTCTACCGCTGCGGAACCGGCATACTTAGCCAATACATCCTCATCTACAAAGATTTTGCCCATTTCGGTATCCATCTGACCTTTCATAGTAACCTCCAATCTGGTATCCCCTAACGGATAACTGCATAATTATTTTTATTTTACACTATTCTATAAAAAAAAGCAAATCCACATACTGCGAAACTTTTCCCATTTTCTGCATAGAATAGTAACAAAGACATCTATGCGGGTATCTTTTATGAAACGCTTAATCGGATTTATTCTGTTTTGGATTGGCATCGGTATGTGCATCATGCTTTTCATGCGGCACAGTCTGCTTGCCATCCTGATTATTATTGCCTGTCTTGTCCTTGGCTATAATCTCTTCACAAGCTGTGACTAAAAAAAGAACACATTCTCCTACTCTAGTATAAGAATGTGTTCTTTTTTTATGATGTACGGGTAAACCGCAACTACGCTCTTTCCACTTTACCAGAACGAAGGCATGAAGTACAAACATACATTTTCTTTGTACCACCGTTCACCTTTACTCTAACAGATTTCAAATTCGATTTCCAAATCTTATTGCTTCTTCTATGAGAGTGGCTGACAGCGTTACCAAAGTGTACGCCTTTTCCACATACTGCACATTTAGCCATGAAAAGCACCTCCTTCTGCTTAAACTTCGCATGTCTCTTCTATATGAAACAAAATATCTCTCACACACGACAACACGAATATTTTAGCAAAATTCCAACTATAATGCAAGCAAAATTTTTATTTTTTTACAAATTTTAAAATTTCCACAATTCTTACGGATTATTCCGCATCTTTTCCCGCATCGTGTGGCTGCTCTTTATTTTTCTTTCCGGCAAATTTGTCAACAAAATCCGGTACCATATCGAGAATCTTTGTGATACCGTCCTGGTTCTTCACATTGACAAGTTTGGACGTTCCGTCTTTAATTACTAACACGGCACTTGGCTGGATTTTACCGCCCATACCGCCGCCACCGTTGTTTTTCTTTTCGGTGTCGTTTGCAAATGCACCGGCAGCAACGCCAAAGCTCACATCCACAAGCGGAAGTACAATGGTTCCATCGTCAAAACGCACAGCGTCTCCCACTACGGTCTTTGTTGTGATAAATGCATCCATCCCCTTAAACAGGGATTCTACTGTGTTTGTAAAATTATTTTCTGACATTTTAAAAAGCCTCCTTTTTTAATCTATGAATCTGTTTCCACATTCGTTTCAATTCTTTATCCTGATACAGTCTCAAAAAGAGCCGTAAAAAATAAATCACCCTTATTCTGCCCTTTACAAAAAAATCAGCAGCCAGTCTTTTTTCCTCAAAGTCCGGTGTAACATAAACACCCTCCTGATAAGCAATCGGGAACAAACTGATAAGACCCGTAACAAGCCCCGTCGATGAAGGGTCGCCGGTTCCAAATGCAAATGTCCCTCTCACCTTTTTCGGTGCGAGATACTTAAGCAGCTCTTTTATTTCCCGATACAACCGTTTCAAAAGTTTCTTGTTTTGTTTCACACACTTCATTATACTGGATAGCCCTTGAAATGAAAAGTTTTTTTTGCTTTTCTTTTTCTTCGCTTTTTTGGTCCTGGAAAAAGTTCTCTTCTTCTTGTCCTTTCTTTGTTTCTTTTTTTCTTCCTGCGCTGCCAAAACCGGCTCGCCTGTTTCTTCTTTGTTATCCTGTAACGGTTCCGGCTCTTTTTCTTTCTCTGATTTCACCACGGTTTTTTTTACCGGTTTTTCATTTCCCATTCTCTTTATCGGAATACCAAACACAGAGAAAACAATCTGCTCCGAATCTTTTTTCTTTTTCACGGCAATAATAGACAAAAGCCAGCTCACCTTAAATGAATACTGGATTTTTTCATGGTTATCCCCTGCTGCCCGGTAGCGCACCGGCACACATAAAACAAGAGCCGTAAATAGTAAAACAAGTCCTAAAAGTATGCCAAGTATAATGAAAATCCATTTGAGTATTAATAAAAAAATCCACATAGGCACACCTCTTTTCTCTGTTACTTTCTACCCGGATAAAACTCCTTCTTGGCAAATACGTTCCTTGGGTTATATTCCGGATTCTCACGATATCCTTTTTCTAAAATCTGCTGCAGGATTTCGACAGCGGCATCATAATCCGAAGTCAGTGCCACTACATACATATCCACATGACGGTAGCGGTGGAAAAACAACTGGCGCGTCTGCATAATCTCAAACAAATTCTTATCATTCTGCGCCAAGGTAAGCACGACGTAACTCTTTTTCCATGGGCGCCGCTTTTCCACCCGTTTTTTGCACCGTTTCGGATTTTTTTCTACGGTTTCATCCATATATAAATTCTGATACCAGTAAATCATATTATGTCCACTCCTGCTCCTCGCGAATCAAGTCTGCTAACATCGTAAGTACCACACATTTTTCTGCCTTGTCCTGACATCCCATCAGATTAACACGGATATAATCAAGTACCTCATCCGAATTTTGGAATGTCAATGGCAGTTTTTCAAGGACAAGTCCCATAATCGCTTTTTTTACCGGTTTTGACACCTGACTCAACTTCTTGGAAAGTTCATTTACTAATTCATCTGTGCATTTTCTCACGTAGGAAAGGTCTGCTTTTTCCTCTTCCTCACCGGATACCGACAAGTCAATAAACAAACTGTCTGACAAAAGATTTGCCACTAATACAAAATCGTGGAATTGTCCGGCAAGACCGGTTTCCATCAATTCTTTCTTATAAGAACTGCGGATTTCATATAAAATCGATTCCAAATGACTGGATTTTTCAACACACTCCTCGATGCTGCCCTCTAACGGCACTAACAGTTCTTCTTTTAACTCTCCTTGTGCCAATGCCTGCCAAACGTTTCTTCCCGCTTTTTCAATCCGACTCATTTTCTCACGGTAAGGAAGAATCAGTGCCATAGCATACACACCATTCACAACATTTTGCACTTCATAATAAAAGTCCGTAATTTCATGAATTTCTTTGGCTGTCTTTTCCAAAAGTGATACCAATTGATTGTATTTCTCGCCCTCTAATGACTCAAAATCGGTCTGTTCAAACGTTTGCAGGGCCTCTAAAATCTCCGGAAACTGATTTTCTTCCTGCTTTGGCTCATACAGCATCGCACTCGTACGCACCATATACAAAAAGCCATCCAGTGCCGATTTATCGCCATCCTGATATAACGTAAGTGCTTCACCAATCCGCTCAAACAATTTATTCTTTGTCATATGAACCGGAATCTGTCCCATAATCAAACGAATTTTATCAAGTGCCACCTTTTGATCTTTACTGCCAAACAAATACCCTTCTAACATTTTCATGTACTCTTCTTCCTCAAAAGCTGCCAGTTTCTCTGACAATTCTTTCTTGGAAAGATATTTTAATTCCATGCGGTTTAACACATATTCATAACAAATCATGCGGTCCGTGTACGCAGTTAAAACATCCATTTTATCCGTAATTTCATCCCGCAGATGATTCATTTTTTCACCAAGTACCGCGAAATCGCAGGACTCATCCGCCAAACAGCCAATCGCCTGTTTTACCTGCGAGAGCATTTTCTCCTTCTCATCCGCATCTAACACCTGTATTTCATCTTCCAAAAGCGAATACGCAGAAAAAGTCATTTCAAGCGTTCCATAATCCACATATGTTTTTACGGCAATATCCGCATAATGTTTTAAATTTTCCTTTATATTTTTCCCGTTATGAATCTCTTGAATCAGTTTTCTCACGTTTTTATCCTTCTTTCTATCGTTTGTTTAGCTGACAAGCTGCCAGCCTTCCAGCCAGCGCAGTCCATCTCTTGCCATCTGCTCATAGATCGGCTGTCCGGAAAGTACCGGATAAAAAACTAAGAACAGGAAAAAGGCAACTGCCAGATAAACCATACACCATTTAAACCATTTTTTGTCCGCATCCACAAGTTTTACCATACCGTACACAATCATCATGGCGACAAATGGCACACTTGGGAAATAGTGATAGGCAAATGTACAGCGCGGCACTAAAATCCACGGTAATAATTGAACCGCATAGGCAAATACCATAAACAAGGCTTTTTTGTCTCCCCTTGTCACAAGCTGGTAAGCAATATACAAAGCCGACGCCACGCCAAGCACAATAAGGAACGGTCCATATAACTTCCATGAATCACCGCCTCCATTACTTGAAGACTGTTTCACAAACACACTCCACAAAGCAAGGAACACAAAGAATTCACAGCCGATACTCTGAAGCCATTGCGACGTTTTGCTTCCAAGTCTGTTCGAACGCCTTCTTCCAAATGGCAGAAGAATCAATATCAATGCCGGGATTCCTGCCCACCATACAAGCGGATTACCAAAGGCACTGATACCCTCTTTCATACCATCCCGCAAAGTCTGGCAGTAATAATACATCGGTCGTATCATCGTCGGCCACTCATACCAGCTTGACTGCCATGGATGGGTAGCCTCCAGTTTGCTGTGGTATTCATACATAGCATGCTGATTATTCAACATTTTTCCGACCGTCTCAGCCACAGGATTTCCACTGTGGTCGCGAAGTGTATCCACAAGACCGGAAACAAATGTATTTTCCCATTTAAATCCTTCATAATTCTCATCTGTCACTTCGTAGAAGCGCTCGGTGTTATCCTTTGCACTGTCCTCAAACGGAACATAGGAAGCAACATAAATCGTTCCTGCTACAAACACAAAGAAAATCACACAGAAACCAAGGGTTAAAAGAAGTTTCTTCTTAAATACTTCAATAATATGTTTATGCGCAATTCCTTCTGTTTCGCCCGTCGGATTTTTCTTCGCCAGATGGTACTCAAAAATACGCCAGCCCATAATAGCAAAGAAGAACACAGCAAGACCGGCAGACGCATATACTGCCGTCCATTTCGATGCACAGCCAAGTCCCATCATCACCGCACTTAAGCCAAGCGGGATAAAGGTCTTCCACAATTTTGTATCATAAAAACTTGTCTGGCTGTACTGATACATAAAGTAGAACATTGCTATAATAAAGAATGTTCCGTACACATCAATGGTAGCAATTCTTGTCTGCGTAAAATGCATAAAATCAAAAGTAAATAAAAATGTCAACGCACCGGCCGCCCACGTGCGGTTCTTGAACAAACGCCTGCCAAAGAAGTACATAAACGGAATCATCCCGATTCCAAACAGCACACCGATAATTCGCCAGCCAAACGGATTCATGCCAAACATGCGCACACCAAGACTGATAAATACTTTACCAAGAGGCGGATGTGTCCACTCATAATTGCTCATTCCATGCGCAATTTCATAAGCCGTTCTCGCATGATAAATTTCATCAAAATAAGTGCCGCTCCTAAAGGTAATTGCCTTTCGGTATCCATCCTGTTCATCAAACAAGGAATCTCCGCCAATATGGTCACGGATTTTCACCGTATTTCCATTCGTATCCGTCAGTACCAGTTCATTCAAACTTGTATTATCCGAAAGTGTTGTCAAACGGATATAGCGGTACGAATCATTGGCAAAAGAATAAGTATCGGCATTTTGCTGATTTTCCTCTGAAAGTCTGCTAAAGCCATCAGCCTCACCACTGACTACCGTTCCCACTTTCTGATACTGTGGCTCCTCACCATCATTTGCCGATTTTGCCACTTCCACTTCAAACCGCTGATTTGCTTTCTCCGTAGAGTAGCCGCGCAGCATACTAAAGTAACTATCTGCACCCAAATCTAAAGTCACGGTTTCTCCAGCTTTTTCAGCTTTCCAGACAGTCTCCGGCAAATCACTCTGCGGCTCAAAACAATCCTGCTCATCAAACAAATTCTTATATTCAGAAGCATTGACCGGTTTCATCCAGTTTCCGTCTTTGTCAAGAATCACTAATTCATTCAGCATAAAGGTATCAGAAAGCTGTTCTTCATCAACACTTAGGCGGATATAACGATAATCTTTTGCCAGATTATAATCATCCGCGCCCTCTTCCTGAGATTCTTTGTCCCAAGTCTTTAATGCATCCCAACAGAACACACTTGTTGCTCTGACCGTGCCGACCATATCATAGTTTTTCCCATCCTCTGACATTTCAAGTGTCATCATACGGTCTTCCTTCGCTCCAAGGAACGTATAAATCATTCCGATATCTTTTGCTTTACCAAGATCTAACACAATCTCGGAATTACCATTTTCCGGCTGCCAGTAAGTCTCCGGAGCCTTGGTATCACCCAAATCACGAAAAGCGAATACACTGTATAATACAAGAATTCCAAACAATACAATATAATCCCACTTTGTAAATTTAGGCATTCTTCTTGTCGCATGAATATGTTGTTTATAGACTTCTTCCGGTTCTTTCTCTTTCACCTTCGGATTTTTCACAAGATATGGAAGGGTGTTCCTTTTCTTCTTTCCTCCGGATACCTCTTTTAAATCCTCCATAACCGAAACAGAAAAAGAAGCATAAATCAAATAAGCAAACATTAAAATTGTAAGGACTGCCGTAATTCCAATTAACGGTCCGTTTGGTGCCGTATTTTCGTTTTCCTCGACATACGCCCACAAAACATGACCTACATTCAAAAAGTGAATCGCCGAAAATCCCACATAAGTAAAGAATAACTGTTTGGTCGGCTTCACCAAAAAGGCAGCCAACATAAGTACAAGTGCCGGGAATAAATATCTCTCATGCATACGCACTGAGAATAAAAACATATTGGCAAGAAGCACCGCCATGCTTGTAAAATAGCGGGAATTATCATCTTTTAAGCGGAAGAAAATCACGGCACTCAGTGCAACGGATACTAAAATTGCGAGTGTTCCCCACGAGCTTGCTGACACACCTAAAAATGAATTTGCCTGCGGCTGCCAGTTCTGTCCTAACAACGCCCAGAAATTGTATGCATTAATCGTCGCATACGGATACGAGCCCAACGTATTCACATACTGGCTGAACACTTTGTCCACACCAAACGGAAGGGTAAATACAACCATTGCCACAAGAGATAAAACGCCGCCTACTAAATCCCGAAACATTTTTTCTTTTGAAAAATCTTTTAAGAAAACCTGTTCAATAATTGTCCAAATCAAAAGCGGAGCAAACATAATCATCTGCGGTTTGATAAGAACTCCGGCAACAAAAGCAAAATACGCAAAAATACGCTTTTCTTCCATGCACAGATAGCAGACAAGCAACAGGAAAAAGGTAAATACACCATCCACCTGTCCCCATGCCGAAGAATCCAGAACAACGACCGGACTGAGCACGTATGTCGCTGACAAAATAAGAGAAGAACCTTCAGAAAATTTTCTCTTTGCTATCTTATAAAGCAGTGCCCCTGCACCAAGATCAAACAAAATCGGAATCAGTTTAATAACACATCTTCCGGCTCCCGTTGCAACATCCAGATTAAAGATGCTGCGCAGAGCCCCAATGCCCCACAGCATTGCCATATATCCGGGCGGATAATCCGTAAAAGAATCCGAATGATAGAAATTCCAGAATCCATCTTTAAAAATCATATCCGACCACGCACTAAAGCAGGTCATATCCGTTCCATGTCCTTCATACGCTGCCGCAAAAATCAGTTTTACAAGCAGCGCTGCCGCTAATACAAGCAGTAGATTAGTCCATGACTTTTTGCTGTCTTTGCGGTAAATCCGAATTCCTTCTACTTCATAGCGGAATTTTTCAAAATACAAAACAGCAAAAACTGCCACGGTTAAAACCGCTACTAACACTAACATTTGTACACTATTTGTCGCAATACCAAACAATCCCATTTTCCGACTCCTTCCTCCTTTTAATGATGCACATGCTCATGGGTAAATAAATGCTCTGAACAATACTCATAGTTTCCCTCACATTTGGAGCAGTAACGGAACTCTAACTGCGGAGAGTCCACATCCGTTCTGCCACAAATCACACAATGATGCCTTGGTACACTTCCCTGTGTGGGTGCTGTTTTTTTCTTATATTCCATCTTTCTCTTCTTCTGATGGTACGCCTGCTTTGGCGTAAGAGAACCACGTCCCATAAAATAGAAGATAAAAAAGTTTAATAAAAGAACCAAAATCACCGCTGCCGAATAATAATATCCACTCATCAGATAGCGGACAAACATATAGCCATCCATCAAAAGATATACAATACTCAGCCACTTTGCCTTAACCGGAATAATAAAATACACAAGGAACTGTGCATCCGGGAAAGCAAAGGCAAACGCTAAAAACATCGTCTGGTTCAAATCATCCATAATATTGGCGGAAAGCATATAATCCATATAAGCAGTTGCAGCATTTGGCACTAACCCAAGCTGTAAAAACAGATAAAAAATAAAAGTCATGATTACAACCAGTAAAAGTCCCCCAAAATAAAACAAATTAAAGCGGAAAGTTCCCCACATGCGCTCCAGATTTGTTCCAATCGAATAATACACAAAAATCCAGATTGCAAACCACAATAAACTAACCATGCCGGTACCGCCAAACTGTCCGGATGGGCTTAACACAAAGGTAAAAATACGCCAAACCTGTCCATGCAGAATACTTGCAATATCCAAACTCAGATACGAATAATAAAACATCGGATTCACAAGACTAATCAGAATTCCGACAATATTAACTCCAATGACATACCGCATCAGATTCGGAATGCCAAATTTTCCAAACCGTGTTCTCTCCAATCGGTCTAATAAACTCATAGTTCTTTTTTAACCTCCATTCAACAATCGTCTTTTCCCTATTAAAACAAATCTTTTTTGCGGAACAACAACGCCACAACGCCGGAAATAATAAGCGTTAATACAATAATGGTAAAAAATCCAAACGGCGAATGTCCAAGTGGAATATTATCAAAGTTCATTCCAAAGAAACTGGCAATCATCGTCGGGATTGATAAAACAATCGTAACCGTTGCCAAGAACTTCATTACAATATTTAAGTTATTGGATATAACAGACGCAAACGCATCCATCATTCCACTTAAAATTCCACTGTATATATTTGCCATTTCAATCGCCTGTTTATTCTCGATAATGACATCTTCCAATAAGTCCTCATCTTCCGGATATTTTTTAACGCGCTCCGTCCGCAGAAGTTTCTCTAAAACGACCTCATTTGAGCGCAGGGAAGTGGTAAAATAAACCAGACTTTTTTCCAGCTCCAAAAGTTCAATCAACTCACTGTTTTTCTGGGAAATATGCAGTTTTTCCTCAATCTGGTCACTTTTTCTGTCAATAATACGCAGATAACGCAGGTAGGAAGCAGCATTGCGATACAAAATCTGGAATACAAAGCGAGTCTTTTTGAATGTGTAAAACTCGCGTACTCTACGGTTTACAAATGCTTTCAAAACCGGTGATTCTTCCAGACAAATCGTAATAATATGCTCCTTTGTCATGTAAATACCAAGAGGAATCGTGACATACCGGTCTTTCTCATCAAGCGAAGGAATGTCCACCAAAATCATATTGTATCCATCTTCCAACTCGATACGGGAACGCTCCTCATCATCTAAAGGTGCCCGTAAATCATCCAAATCAATCCCGGTTTCTTCCTCCAAAAAAGCCAATTCTTCCTCATTTGGGTGAATGGCTGATATCCAACAACCCTCTTCTATTTTATCAAGCACCACCATATCGTCTTCTATGGTTTTGTAAATGGAAATCATGCTTGTTCACCTTCCTTTCAAAGACAACGGCGATTCCCCGAAAACAAGGCATCGCCGAGTCTGACCAATTCCATTTCATTATAAAGGTTCTAATAACCTTTGTCAAACCTTCTTTGGCACTTCAAAAAGGACATCTGCCGCGATAATAATCTGCTCCGGATTATTCTTTTCAAAAAACTCTGCCATCGTCATACCACACTCATTCAATATCGCTCCAAGGCTTTTTGTTCCATCTGCACGATAGACACAAGACACCTCTTTTTCTTCCTCTGACTGTGCCGTTTGTTCCTCTTCGTATTCCTCATCGTCTGTCTCCTGTTCGGTTGTCTCCACATTTTCCTGCTGCATTCCCCGTCCTGCTATCGGTCCGCTTCCACAGGGCATCGGAATACAGATTTCCTGTCCCGGTCTTAAATTATACACATCCACATAAGGGTTTGCCCGCAGAATAAGTGCGAGCGGAACACGGTAGCGTCTGCTCAGCTGATAAAGATTATCGCCGGAGCGAATGACATGTATCATTCCATTACAAAAGCGTTGATTCATTTTCAGATTCCTGCCTTTTTTTATTATCCTATTCAAAAGAATGCCATTTGTTCTTTCTAATTTTGTTGCAAAACCATTCTTTTTGTCGTATAATAAGGTTTCGATAATTAGATAACAAAAATGATTTTAATAGGAAACTTTAGGAGGTACTTATGAAACGAGTAGGTATCGATATTGGTTCAACCACAGTAAAAATTGCTGTGCTGGATGATAACAATAACATACTGTTTTCTGCCTATGAGCGTCACTACGCAAATATCCAGGAAACCTTACGTGCAATTATGGAACGTGCTTACAACGAACTTGGTGACTGTGACATCGCACCGATGATTACCGGTTCCGGTGGTCTTTCCATTTCAAAGCACCTTGATATTCCATTTGTGCAGGAAGTTGTGAGCGTTGCTACTTCCTTAAAAAGTTACGCTCCTCAGACCGATGTCGCCATTGAACTTGGTGGTGAGGATGCAAAAATTATTTACTTTACCGATGGTATTGAGCAGCGAATGAACGGTATCTGCGCCGGCGGTACCGGTTCTTTTATCGATCAAATGGCTACCTTATTAAAAACAGACGCTGCCGGATTAAATACCTATGCAAAAGATTACCAGGCTTTATATCCGATTGCCGCACGATGCGGTGTATTTGCAAAGACTGATATTCAGCCTTTAATAAATGAGGGCGCATCGAAACCGGACCTTGCCGCTTCCATTTTCCAGGCTGTCGTAAACCAGACAATCAGTGGTCTTGCCTGCGGAAAACCGATTCGCGGTAACGTTGCTTTTCTCGGCGGTCCGCTGCACTTTTTAACAGAATTAAAACAGGCATTCATCCGCACTCTTAATTTAACCGGGGATGCCATTATTGCACCGGAAAATTCCCATCTTTTTGCTGCAAGCGGAGCAGCCATGAACTCGGAGGGAAAAGGCGCCACAACAATCGGTGCTTTGTTAAAGAAGCTTTCCGGCGAAATTAAAATTGAATTTGAAGTGACTCGTATGGAGCCTCTTTTCAAAGATGAAACTGATTACAATGAATTTATCGAAAAACATAACGTACACAGCGTAAAGAAGGGAGATATCTCCACTTACGAAGGAAATGTATTTCTTGGCGTAGATGCCGGTTCAACAACAACTAAAGTAGCTCTTGTCGGCGAAGACGGTTCCCTTCTGTACTCATTCTATGATAATAATAACGGAAGCCCACTGAAGACGACAATTAAAGCAATTAAGGAAATTTATGAACTGCTCCCGGAAGGTGCCACAATTGTGCGTTCCTGTTCAACCGGATACGGCGAAGCACTGATTAAATCCGCTTTGATGTTAGATGAAGGTGAAGTTGAAACCGTTTCCCATTATTACGCTGCTTCTTTCTTTGACCCGGATGTTGATTGTATTCTGGACATCGGCGGTCAGGATATGAAATGTATTAAAATCAAAAATCACTCCGTAGACCAGGTACAGTTAAATGAAGCCTGCTCTTCCGGCTGTGGTTCTTTTATCGAGACGTTTGCACGCTCGTTGAATTATGAAGTAAAAGATTTTGCAAAACTGGCTCTGTTTGCCGAAAATCCAATTGATTTGGGTTCCCGCTGTACCGTATTTATGAATTCTAAAGTAAAACAGGCACAAAAAGAAGGAGCTACGGTCGCAGATATTTCTGCCGGACTTGCTATTTCCGTTATTAAAAATGCCCTGTTAAAGGTAATTAAATTAACAGACCCGAAAGATCTCGGTAAAAACGTAGTTGTTCAGGGTGGTACTTTCTATAACGATGCGGTATTACGAAGTTTTGAGCGTGTTTCCGGATGTCAGGCAATTCGCCCTGACATTGCCGGTATCATGGGTGCTTTTGGTGCCGCACTGATTGCCCGTGAGCATTACGAAGAGGGAGAAACTTCTTCCATGCTCTCTTTACAGGACATTATCGAGTTAAAATTTGAAAGTTCCATGACAAGATGTAAGGGATGTACCAATCATTGTCTCCTTACAATAAACCGCTTTACCGGTGGCCGTCAGTTTGTGTCCGGTAACCGATGTGAACGTGGTCTTGGCAAAGAAAAGACAAACCGTGACGTTCCAAACCTTTACGCCTATAAAAATAAGCGTCTTTTTGACCACTATAAACCATTATCTGCGGACAAAGCATATCGCGGCAAGGTCGGAATTCCACGCGTGTTAAATATGTATGAGAATTATCCATACTGGTTTACTTTCTTTACGGAACTTGGCTACGAAGTCGTTCTTTCACCGGCTTCCAACCGAAACATTTACTCACTTGGTATCGAATCGATTCCGAGCGAATCGGAATGTTATCCGGCAAAGTTAGCTCATGGACATATCTCATGGCTGTTAAACCAGGGCGTTTCGTACATTTTTTACCCTTGTGTTCCTTACGAGCGCAAAGAATTTGATGAAGCGGGCAACCACTACAACTGCCCAATTGTCACTTCTTATGGAGAAAATATCAAAAATAATGTAGAAGAATTGGCAGATGAATCGATTACCTACCAGAATCCATTCGTCTCCTTTGAAAGCGATAAAATTCTTGCCGATGAGTTAGTACGCTATCTCAGCAAAGAAAATAATATTGATGCCGGCGAGATTCGAAAAGCTGCCCACAAGGCATACGAAGAATTGCAAAAAACAAGAAATGATATCCGCTTAGAGGGTGAACGCGTATTAAAATGGATGGCAGATAACAACAAGCGAGGTATTGTGTTAGCCGGTCGTCCTTACCATATTGACCCGGAAATCAATCACGGTATTCCGGAATTGATAACATCTTACGATATTGCGGTATTATCTGAGGACAGCATTTCCCATTTAGGAAAAGTTGACCGGCCAACGATTGCGATGGATCAGTGGATGTATCATTCCAGACTTTATGCCGCTGCCAGTTTTGTACGCACCCAGAACAATCTGGATATGATTCAGCTTAACTCTTTTGGATGTGGACTTGACGCAGTAACAACCGACCAGGTCAATGATATTTTGACAAGTTCCAATAAAATATGTACGGTTCTTAAAATTGACGAGGTCAACAACTTAGGTGCCGCAAGAATTCGTATCCGTTCGCTTATTTCCGCCGTGAAAGACCGCGAACGCAAGGGAATTAAGTCCTCTCCTCAAAATTCAGCCTATAAACGAGTTGAATTTACAAAAGAAATGCGTAAAAGTTACACGATTTTAGCACCACAGATGTCACCAATTCATTTTGACATTTTAATGCCGGCTCTTGCTGCCTGTGGTTATAATCTTGTCCAGCTTCCTACCGGCGTAGGCGAATTGGATTACGGCTTAAAATATGTAAATAATGATGCATGCTATCCGTCTCTTCTTGTAGTCGGACAGTTCATGAAAGCATTGTTATCCGGCGAGTACGATTTAAATAAAACTGCTTTAATCATTACCCAAACCGGTGGCGGATGCCGTGCAACGAACTATATCGGCTTTATCCGCCGTGCACTGAAAAAAGCAGGCATGGAACAAATTCCTGTTATTTCGTTAAGTGCCGGTGTGGAAACAAACTCCGGCTTTGACATCAATTACCGATTGTTAAAAGCCGCTATTCACAGCTTAATCTACGGTGATTTGTTTATGCGTGTCGTATACCGTACCCGCCCTTACGAGAAGGTACCGGGTTCCGTAAACGCTCTTCACGATAAATGGAAAAAAGTCTGTATTGAGGCTGTGAAAAAACCAAAGCAGTCGGAACTTAAGAAAAACATCCGACAAATCGTAAAAGAATTTGATGAAATAGAATTAGATGAAACAAAGAAAAAACCACGTGTTGGAATCGTTGGTGAGATTTTAGTTAAATATCTCCCGGCAGCTAACAATCATGTTGTTGAACTCTTGGAAGCTGAAGGTGCTGAAGCAGTCTGCCCGGATATGCTGGACTTCTTTATGTACAGTGCTTACGACAGTGAATTTAAGGCTGACCATCTTGGCTTTAAGAAAACCAGTAAGTGGCTTGGAAATGCTGCTATCTGGCTGTTAAATCAGTTCCGCAAGCCATACTGCAAAGCACTTGCTGAGAGCAAGCGTTTTGAGGCACCACCTGAGATTCACGTACTGGCTAAATATGCAGAGCCTTTCGTATCTAACGGTAACCAGACCGGTGAAGGATGGTTTCTCACAGGTGAAATGATTGAATTGATTCACAGCAATGTACCAAACATCGTTTGTACTCAGCCATTTGGCTGTCTGCCAAACCATGTCGTTGGTAAAGGTGTTATCAAACAGATTCGAAAGGCATTCCCAGATGCCAACATGGTAGCCGTTGACTATGATCCCGGCGCCAGCGAAGTAAACCAGTTAAATCGTATCAAACTGATGTTAGCAACAGCAAATGAGAATTTAAACAAATAAAAAGAATCACAATTTAGGAGTCTGCCAAAAGGCCGGCTCCTTTTTATTTGTAAGAAATAAGGAGTCTGCCTTAGCAAACTCCTTATTATATTTTGAATCATTTTGTAGATTCTTTTTCATTTACTTCTTAACTTAGTTCATTTTCTTTCTAAATACAATTACTCCGAAAATTGCTAATACAGACAATCCCATAACAATCATTGGGAACAAAAGATTCGTTGTATCTCCTGTCTCCGGTGCGGAATCAGATAATGGTACATCTTCATCAAGCAAAGTAGTTGTTTTCTTACTTGTTGCTGATGCTTTTGGTGTATCCGGGTCTGTCAGCTCTTTACTTGCTCTCGGTGTGTCTTCATCAAAATCGAACAAGTTTGGAGTAGCTGTTGCTGTCACTTCCGGTGTCGGTGTTGCATCATCACCCGGAGTAGCCGTTGGTGTTACTTCCGGTGTAGTTGTCGGTGTTACTTCCGGTGTAGCTGTCGGCGTTGCCGTTGGTGTTGGTGTCGGTGTTGCTGTCACTTTTGGTGTTGGTGTCGCTGTCACCTTCGGTGTTGGTGTCGCCGTTACTTTTGGTGTTGGTGTCGCCGTCACCTTCGGTGTCGGTGTTGCTGTCACTTTTGGTGTTGGTGTCGCCGTTACTTTTGGTGTTGGTGTCGCCGTTACCTTTGGTGTTGGTGTCGCCGTTACCTTCGGTGTTGGTGTTGCTGTCACTTTTGGTGTTGGTGTTGCCGTTACCTTTGGTGTTGGTGTTGCTGTCACTTTTGGTGTCGGTGTCGCCGTTACTTTTGGTGTTGGTGTCGCCGTTACCTTTGGTGTTGGTGTCGCCGTTACATTCGGTGTCGGTGTTGCTGTCACTTTCGGTGTTGGTGTTGCTGTCACTTTTGGCGTTGGTGTCACTTTCGGGACTTTCTTTGAAATCATATGCCATTCGCCAGAATTGCTGACAACCGTATCACATACCAGCCATCCTTCGGATGTAGTTCCCAAATTCACAAAAGCTTTTGGCGCAATTATCGTAGCTCTCATACCATCTGAGTTCAAATTCAAATTCGTCACATAAGGCATATTCCACACAACAGACTCTGCCATTTCCTCGTGTGTTTTACTTCCATTTTTTACAGTAATCTTATATTCCGGAATGCGAACAGTATCTTTCAATGATACATTAAATACTAAGGACTGATTTGCTCGCAATGTAACCTTAATACCACCATTCTGAATTTTCCCTGCAGTGATATTTTCAACCATAGCATCCGCATCCACATATACAACTTCTTCATCAATTCCTGTAATGTCTACATGATAATTGTTCATGTCCTTAACATCTTTTGGTGTTGTGTAATCTGCCTTTTTCACAACAGATTCTGCATAGTTTGAAACAGATGTAAGCATTGCTTTAACTTCATCTTTCACACTTTCCTTTACTACTACATAAGGCGTCCCACGGAATTTCGACTCTCCTACAACTTCTCCAATCCGAATCTCTCCGGAAGCATTTGCTTTGCTCTCAGAAATCGTGTTTCCGTTCCAATGACCATTCCCCTGGTACTTACCTACGGCAAAGTTTGTCTCCATATCTGCTGTCTGATTCAGATAATTACAAACAATTCCGTACTCAATGCAATCTCCCAAAAAAGGCTGATTATTTGACGCAAATGAAATTCCGCCAATCACCCCGATTGCAATTGCGATTGACGCCACAGCAACTGCTGCTTTGGCCCAAAAGCTTCGCTTCAATCTTTTCATCATATTTCCTCCAGTCTTTTAATCCTTTTAGTTTGATTTGCTACAAGATTAGTATAATTCTATACTATCACAAGTATAACATAAACCTATCACATATATCAAGAAGTTTTTTTCATTTTTTTACAATTTTTTAATGATATCAAAGTTTCAAATCAGGAAACACCAGAAAGGCCGTTTTGCTATGAAAACATTCACTGATATCCATATAAAATAAGCCATACTTCACTATATGAAATATGGCTCATCCAGTTGAGTCTTATTCAAAATTCATTTTCTATTTTTTCAGGAATCTCCCACCGAATTGGAGTTTCTCCATTCTTTAACAAAAAATCATTTGTCTGGCTAAAAGGTTTACTGCCAAAGAATCCTCGGTATGCCGACAAAGGGCTTGGATGAGGTGCTTTCAGCACAAGGTGTTTTGGATTTGTCAACATTTTCGCCTTTTCCTGTGCCGGCTTCCCCCATAAAATAAATACAATTGGTCTATCCTGTGTATTTAATTTAGCAATTGCCGCATCCGTAAACTCTTCCCAGCCGACACCACGGTGTGACATCGGCTTATGTGCCTGAACCGTAAGCACCGTATTCAAAAGTAAAACACCTTGTTTTGCCCACGAAGTCAGACAACCGTGGCTTGGAATTTTGCAGCCCAAATCATCGTGCAGTTCTTTGTAAATGTTTTCAA